>CEWI01093000.1_pt1 | contig 13732 bp, 12 predicted proteins | sample 531271 | NCBI WGS metagenome assembly CEWI01 (sample SAMEA2622499, study PRJEB7988) | marine metagenome | biome: marine biome (ENVO:00000447); feature: mesopelagic zone (ENVO:00000213); material: "saline water (ENVO:00002010), including plankton (ENVO:xxxxxxxx)" | depth 350 m | reverse complement strand
ATTAATGATCCAGACATAATTAATGATTCTTTATTAGCCAATAAAATTGTTTTGCCATTTTTGATGGCTGAGTAAGTAGGTTCTAATGCAGCAGCTCCAACTATTGCTGATAACACGCAATTAACTTTAATATGTTTTGCAACAAAACAATAATTTTTCTTTCCTGAAAGGATTTTAGTTCTTATATTATTTTTTTTACATTTGATTATAAGATTTTCTGCATCTTTTGAGTTTAAGACAACTGCATATTTAGGTTTGAATTTATTTATTTGTGAATATAATAATTTTATATTAGATTTAGCAGTTAGAGCAAATATATTAACTCTTTTATCAATGTTGTTTATAGTTGATAGAGCATTCTTCCCGATAGTTCCTGTTGATCCTAATATAGTGAGATTCATTTCTTATATAAAAATCCAAAATTGTATTATTGCAATAACTGGCAGATAACTATCTAACCGATCCAAAATACCTCCATGTCCAGGCAACAGATTACCAGTATCTTTTACATTGAAACATCTTTTAAAGGTACTAACTAATAAGTCACCTATAGTGCAATATATGCAACATAATAACATAAATAATATGTCTGTTATTAATAAAGGATAAGACTTAAACAAAATAAAATAACAATAAAATATTAGTGTTGGAAAAATTAAAGATGCAATAAACCCTTCGTATGTTTTGTTTGGGCTAATGCTTTTACAAAGTTTTTTCTTTCCTAATAATTTACCAACCACATACCCTGAAATATCACTTAACGAAACTAAAATTATTATAAATAAATAATAATTATTTAATGGAAATAACTCTGAAGATGAAAAAATAAGGTATGAATCATCTTGTTGTATTGTCATCGAAGTACTACCAATAGAAACGGTCATATACCATGAAATTATAATTAATAGGAATCCAGATATTGCTGGATTATTGGTTAGAATATTTTTTAGATAGTTGAAATTAAATAATAAAGTTAAGATAATAACTAACCATAAAGATAATGAGAAGTATGTTAGGTTTCTAATTAAAAAAGTAGAAGAAAATTCAAGTAGCACATACATCATTATCAGCATTAAAAATAATGCAGAATATATTTTTTTTATATTTTTACATGATATGTTTAACCACTCATAATAACTATATATAAAAATTAAGGTAAATAATGTACCAATTAAGAAAGGGTGTGAAAATAATAAAGTTACTAACAATAAGACAGCTAAGATTATACCCGTAAGTATGCGATTAAGCATTATTTTCAAAGTTATCCCTAATGTTAACTAAACCTCCAAATTTTCTCTGTGTTTTTTGAAAAAACTTTATTGCTTTATCAAACTCTTTCTCATCAAAATCTGGCCACAAACAATCTGTGAAGTATAGTTCTGTATATGCATGTTGCCATAACATAAAATTACTTAGCCTGTGTTCTCCACCAGTTCTTATTAAAAGATCAGGGTAATTATCCTTCAGGGATAAATATTTCTCTATATCATTAATATCAATTTTCATATCTTTTTCACTGGCATCAATTGATGAAATGTATTTATTAAATGCATTTATAATATCCCATTTTCCACCATAATTAATCGCAAAGTTAAGCAATAATCCTGTATTATCTTTTGTTAATAATTCTAATTCTGAAATTTTATCAATTAATTGTTTATCAAATTTACTTAGATTACCTATGAATTTAACTTTGACATTATTAGAGTGCAACTCTTCGCTATTAGTTGTTATAGAATCTTCAAATAAAGTCATTAATAATTTAATTTCATAATTAGGTCTATTCCAGTTCTCACTACTAAATGCAAAAAGAGTTAATGTAGAAATTTGCCTAACTGTGCAAGCCTCTACTATTTTTTTTATTGATTTAATTCCTTCTTTATGACCAAATGCTCTTGGTAAATTTCTATCATTCGCCCATCTTCCATTGCCATCCATAATGATGGAGATATGTCGTATTTTTTTTGCGTCCATTTTTATACTTCGCTTATCTCATTAATTTTTTTACTAATAATATCTTCTGATTGCTTTATGTATTTATCCGTAATATCTTGTATTTCAATTATATAATCTCTTTCAAAATCCTTTGAAATTTTTTTGTTTTTTTCTAAATTGGAAATATCTGCGTTAATGTTTCTTCTTATATTTCTTAATGAAATTTTCGCTTGTTCTCCTTCTTTCTTCAAAATCTTTGTTAATTCTAATCTTCTTTCTTGAGTCAATGGTGGAATTTTAATATGTATAACGGTTCCATTTACCACAGGCGACAATCCTAAATTAGAATTTAATATTGCTTTTTCAATTGCTCCAACTGCAGTTTTATCCCACACACTTAAACTTATTGTTGATGCGTCTGTTACAGAAATATTTGAAAGTTGTTTAAGTGGGGTTTTTACTTCAAAATAATCAGCTTCTATCTGATCAAGCATGCTAGGATTCGGTCTTCCTGCTCTAATTTTTGTGATTGATTGATGCAGAGACTCGATAGCCTTACCCATTGATTTTTCTGCTGCATTTTTTATTTCTTCAATCATGTATATATATTATCACTAGCTTGACTATTTTTTAAGTATATTAAGAATCTGACTATATAATGCAATAAATATTTAAAAGTTACTTTATTTGACTATAAACTTCTTGAGCAAAATCCTCTTCTTTTTTATCAATTCCCTCTCCTAATTGATATCTAAGATAGGATTTAATTTTATTATCTTTGAGAATTTTTTTCAATGTAGTGGCGTTATCTTTGATATAGGGTTGATTTATTAGCGTGTTATCAGAAATAAATTTTTTAACCTTTCCTTCTAATATGTTTCTTTTTATATCTTCTTTTTTATTAATTTTATCTAGTTCTGCTTTATAAACCTCTTTTTCATTTGATAATATAGATGGGTCAATAGATTGCTCGTCTAGGGCTACTGGGTTAGATGCTACAATCTGCATACATATATCTTTTGCAATCTCATTGTTTTCCTTTTCTAACATTACTACTGCTCCTATTTTATTATTATGCGTATAGCCTGTTATAAAGAATTCATTGTGATTAAATATTTGATAGCGCCTTATTTTTATATTCTCCCCTAATTTTGTTATTATTTTTTTTCTTTCATTTTCTAAATTATCTAAAACCTGTTGATCATTTGATTCATGTAATATTGTAAGGTTTTTATATTTAGTAGTTGCTAAAAATTTACATAGATTTATAACATAGTCTAAAAAATCATCACTTCTCGCAACAAAATCAGTTTCAGAATTAATTTCAATTAATAATGATTTTTCTGTATTTGAGTAGAAATAAATAACTCCTTCAGCTGCAATTCTTCCAGATTTTTTATCTGCTTTAATGCCCTCTTCTGACCTCATTAATTTAATAGCTTCATCAATATCATTGTTAGTTTTAAGTAAATATTTTTTACAGTCTAATATTCCTGCGCCTGTAATATCTCTAAGCTGTTTAAGAAAATCGAGTTCTTTTGACATTTATTTCTCTTTATTATCTCTTCTTTTTTTTAAATTAACTTTATCTTGTTTTTGCTCTACATCTATTATCTGTTTCTTTTTTAAACTTTTAGACTTATGTGTGTTCTCTGATTTATTGATGGTGTTTTTTGCTGGTCTTAAAGATTTTGATTTCGTATTAATTATAGTTTTAGATATCTCTTTCACAAATAAGTTTATAGATGACATTGAATCATCATTTCCAGGAATCATATAATCAACGCCATCAAAAGAATTATTGCTATCTACAATAGCTATAACGGGTATGTTTAGTTTGTTGGCTTCTTTTATTGCAATTTTTTCATATCTCGTATCTATGACAAATAGAGCGTCAGGTAACTTCTCAAGGTCTTTAATTCCTATTAGGTTTTTTTCTAGTTTATAGATTTTCTTTTTAATAGATAGAGTTTCTTTTTTTGTCATTACGTCAGAAGTTTGTGTTGACGAAATATGGGATTGTAATTTTTCAAGTTTTTTTATAGATTCTCTCACGGTATCAAAATTTGTAAGCATACCTCCTAACCAACGGTTATTAACATATGGCATTTTAGATTCAGTGGCATACTTCTCTATTAGATCCCGGGCAGCCCTTTTTGTTCCAACAAACAGTATTTTGGAATTATTTTTAATAAGTTCTTCAATAAAATTTATCGCTGAACTGAATTGTTCTATGCTTTTTTCTAGATTTATTATATGAAGTTTTTTATAAGTTGTATAAATATATGGGCGCATCTTGGGGTTCCAATATTTAGATTGATGACCAAAATGAACTCCTGCGTTTATCATCTCTTTTACGGATAAATTAGACACTTATATAACGTTACTCCAACTTTAATTAAATTTAATATATCAACAATTATAATTATTGATATGGTTTTTTATCATATTTACATGGATTCAACAATCAAAATCTGATAATTTGTGCTAAAAATATGACTTTTCTATTAAAATTATGAATAATATTAAATCACAGTCAGATATTAAAAAAATGAGAGTAGCTGGAAAACTCGCATCAGAGGTTATTGATATGATAGGCTCTCATGTTAAAAGTGGCATTTCTACAGAAGAACTTAATGAAATATGCCACAATTATATAATTGAAGTACAGCAAGCTGTTCCCGCTCCTCTTAATTACAAGGGTTTTCCTAGATCAATTTGTACTTCTGTAAATCATCAGGTCTGTCATGGAATACCGTCAAAAGATAAAATACTAAAAAATGGGGATATAATAAATATTGATATAACAGTTATTAAAGATGGTTTTCATGGTGATACCAGTAAAATGTTTTTAATTGGGAAACCTTCTGTATTAGCTAATAGATTATGTAGAGTTGCTAAAGAGTGTATGTATAAAGCAATAGAAATTGTTGAGCCAGGTTTACATATAGGTGATATTGGTGCTGTAATACAGGAACATGCACATAAAAATAACTTCTCTGTTGTTAGGGAGTATTGTGGACATGGTATTGGAAAGAATTTTCATGAATCACCACAAATTCTTCATTATGGAGTCAAGAATACTGGGATAAAATTAGAGGAAGGAATGATATTTACAATTGAACCAATGATTAATGCTGGGAAAAAAGGTATAAAGGTTTTAAATGATGGATGGACTGTTGTTACTCAAGATAAATCACTGTCTGCTCAATGGGAACATACAATACTAGTGACTAATAATGGGTATGAAATACTTACAAAAAGAACAGAAGAAGGTTAATAAAAATGAATGATATAAATGATAATGCTATAGAGCTATTAGAAAAACTGATTATTTGTAAATCCGTAACCCCCAATGATGACGGTTGTCAGGAAGTTATAGGTAATTTTTTAAAAAATATTGGCTTTTCAGTTAAAGAAAAAAAATATGAAGAGGTTAATAATCTAATTGCAAGATATGGTTCAGAAGATCCTGTCTTTGCATTTGTTGGCCATACTGATGTTGTTCCTATAGGAAATATAAATGACTGGAAATCTGACCCCTTTGTCTTAACAGATATAAATGAAAAACTATGTGGTAGAGGGACCTCAGATATGAAAGGAAGTATTGCGTGTATGATGGCTGCTGTAAATAATTTTATAAATAAAAATAAAAATTTTAAAGGTAGCATAATGTTTATTCTTACAAGTGATGAGGAAGGCCCTGCTCAAAATGGGATAAAGAGGTTGGTTAATGAAAATGATTTAGCTGATCATCGCATAGATATGTGTTTAATTGGTGAGCCTTCATGCACAAAAGATATTGGTGATACTATAAAAAATGGTAGAAGAGGGTCATTGTCTGGTGAACTTTTAATTAAAGGAATTCAAGGTCATGTTGCCTATCCTCATAATGCACAAAACCCAATCCATACCTTTGCTCCTGTATTACAAAAATTAATTAGTGAAGAATATGATAAAGGTAATAATTTTTTTCCTCCAACTTCTTTTCAAATTTCAAATTTAAATAGCGGAGTTGGTTCAACAAATGTAATTCCAGGAACCTTGTCAATGAGTTTTAATTTTAGATATTCTACCGAAACAAATGTTGGTGAGATTAAGTCTCATGTTGTTGATATACTAAATGAGTCTAAATTAAAATATGAAATTGAATGGGATCATTCAGGCGAGCCATATTTAACAGAAAAATCACATCTATTAGAATACTGTGAATATGCAATTGAAAACGTAATGTCTATTAAGCCCAAAATATCTACAGATGGAGGAACATCAGACGGTAGGTTTATGGCTAAAATTTGCAATCAAGTAATTGAGTTTGGTCTTATAAATGAATCAATACATAAAGTTAACGAATATACGACGAAAAAAGATATTATAAATTTATCTAGAATTTATAATGAAATATTAAATAAAATATTTCTTAATTAATTTAAAAAAGAAGATTTTATTAAACTTTTAGTATAGTCTGTTTTAGGGTTATAAAGTATATTATGAGCATCATTAGATTCTATAATCTTAGAGTCTTTGAGAATATATATTCTATGTGAAATAGATTTAATTACTTTTAAATCATGGCTAATAAAGATATAGCTTAAAGAATATTTTTTTTGTAAAGATATAATTAATTCTAGTATACTTTTCTGAACTATTACATCTAGGGCGCTAGTTGGTTCATCCATAATAATTAATTTTGGCTTCAATGAAATTGCTCTTGCAATTGCAATTCTTTGTCTCTGTCCTCCTGAAAATTGATGAGGGTACCGATTTAACATAGATTCATTAAGGCCAACTTCATTTAAAAGCTTGCTACAAATAGATATCATTTCTTTATAACTTAGCTTCTCATATACCATTAAACCCTCAGAAAGTATCTCAAATATAGTTAATCTTGGTGATAAAGATGAAAATGGGTCTTGAAAAACTATTTGGAAATTATTTCTATGTTTTCTAAGTTCATTGTTATCCATTTTAGATAAGTTATGTCCGTCAAATTGTATTGTTCCCTCATAATTCAGTAATTGTAAAATAGACATAGCAAGTGTTGTTTTACCTGATCCGGACTCACCAACAATTCCTATTGTTTCACCGACATTTAACTCAATATTTATATCAGTCAATGCTTGGAAATATTTTCTATTCTTTTTAAAGAATGCATTATCAGTAATGAAACTACAATTTAAGTTTGTTGTTTTGAGAAGTATTTTATTTGAAGGCTTAAAATCAATCATATTATGAGGGTTGCTTTGTATTAGTTCTTTTGTGTATTTGTTTGTAGGGTTTTTAAATATTTTCTTAGTCTCGCCATCCTCAAGAATATTTCCATCCTTCATAATAATAACTCTATCAGAATAATTTTTGATTAAATCTAGATCATGAGATATTAATATAAGAGACATAGAAGTTTTTTCTTTAAATTTTTTAAGCAAGTCTAATATTTGTAACTGTAAAGTTACATCTAATGCAGTTGTTGGCTCATCTGCAATAAGAATTTCAGGGCTGCAAACTAAAGAAATAGCAATCATAACCCTTTGTCTCTGACCTCCAGATAGCATGTGAGGATAACTTGCAAGTATTTTGTTTGTTTCTTCTAAGCCAGTTTTATTTATCATTTCAGAAGCAATTTTTTTAATATTGTCTTCATCTTTGGTTATATGTAATTTTATTACTTCCGTTAATTGTGTATTAATTGTTTGAACTGGATTTAAAGATAACATGGGTTCTTGAAAAATCATTGATATCTTATTCCCTCTAATTTTTCTAAGAGACTCATTAGATTGTAATAATAGATTATTATTATTAAACAATATTTCTCCGTTATTAATATGAAAAATTGATTTATCTAAAAGACTTGCTATAGATAGGCCAGTTAGAGTTTTTCCGGATCCTGATTCTCCAACAATCCCAAGAGTTTCTCCTTGATTCAAATAAAAATTAATATTTTTCAAAATACTCTTGGTATTATTAAGATTTACATACTGTAGGCTCAAATTATTAACTTCTAGAATCTTCATGATGACCTCGTATCTAATGATTCCCTAATTCCCTCGCCAATAAATATAAGCAAAAGCAAAGTACCTACTAAGACAATAAATGTAGATAGTGAAAGCCACCATGCTTCTATATTTTCTTTTCCTTGAGCTAGGAGCTCCCCTAAGCTTGGAGTATCTGGAGGAACGCCTAAACCAAGAAAATCTAAACTTGTTAAAATTAATATTGCTCCACTAATTCTAAAGGGTAAAAAAGTAATTACAGAAACCATACTATTCGGCAATATGTGCCTAGTAATTATTTGATAGTTAGACAAGCCCATTGTCCTTGCAGCAATAACATACTCCATGTTTCTTCCTTTTAAAAATTCGGCTCTTACATAATCCGATAAGCTCATCCATCCAAAAAGTGAAAGCAATATTATTAATAAAAGAATGCTTGGCTCAAATAAAGATGAAAATATTATAAGTAGATATAATTCGGGCATAGAGCTCCAGATTTCTATAAATCTTTGTATATATAAATCTACTTTACCGGCAAAATAACCCTGAATTGCTCCAAAAAATATACCTATAATTATCCCAATAGCTGTCAGTGAAAATGCAAATAATACTGATAATCTAAAACCATATATCAATCTCGCCAATACATCTCTGCCCCTATCATCTGTTCCAAGGTAATTGTGAATAGATGGTCGGGCTGGATTTGGCGTTGAATTATTTAAATTAATACTATCATATGAATGTGGGTTCAATGGAAACACTGCCCAATTTTTATCTTTAGAAATTTTGCTTGTCATAAAGCTATCTTTGTAATTTGCTTCAGTATCAAAATATCCTCCGAAAGTCTTATCTGAATACTTAAATAGGATTGGATAATATAATTGGTTATCTATATTCATCACAATAGGCTTGTCATTGCTTATAACTTCAGCGAATAAAGAAAATAAAAAAATAAAAGAAAATATATATAAACTAAGTTTGTTTCTATTACTAGATTTAAATTTATTCCAAATATTAATATTTCTATCTATTACTTTCATGTATTACGACCTCTATCAACTGATGAAAATTTTATCCTTGGATCAACTAAAACATAACTTATATCTGTAAGAAGTTTGGCTATAAGTCCTAGCAAAGTAAAAAGAAATAATGTTCCTAATACAACAGGGTAATCTCTATGCAATATAGATTCATAAGATAAAAGACCGATACCATCCAAAGAAAAAATAGTTTCAATTAATATACTACCTGTAAAAAATGCTGATATGAATTGAGCTGGAAACCCTGTTAATATTGGTATAAGTGCGTTTTTAAAAACATGTTTATAAAGTATTTCATTTTCACTCAATCCTTTAGACTTTGCAGTTAGAACATATTGTTTTTTAATTTCTTCAATAAAACTATTTTTTGTAAGCATAGTCATAATTGCAAAACTTCCTATGACAGAAGATATAATTGGTAAAGTCATATGCCACAAATAGTCTAGTATTTTTGCGCCAAATGATAATTCATTCCAATTATCTGAGATTATGCCTCTTGTTGGAAATACATCATAGAAACTACCACCGCCAAGTAATACAATTAAGCTTATTCCCAATACAAATCCTGGTATTGAATATCCGATAAGTATTAATGTGCTTGTTGTAACATCAAATTTTGATCCATGCGTTACAGCTTTTTTTATTCCCAAAGGTATGCAAATAGAATATATGATAAAAAAAGACCATAGTCCTAGGCTTATCGATACAGGTAATTTATCCACAATTAATTCTGCAACAGATTTATGGTGAAAATAACTCTGTCCTAAGTCAAAGCTTATATAATTTACTACTAAATTAGTAAATCTTTCTAAAAATGGTTTATCAAAACCATAAAATTCCTTTAGTTGATTTATATGGTCTTCGTTTAATCCACTAGCTCCTCTATATAAATTTGAGCCTCCAGAGGATGCTTCTCCGACTACATTGAGACTATTTAATTGGTTAGTTAGTTGTTCTACGGGACCACCAGGAACAAATTGAGTAACTAAAAAAGTAATGAATAATATTCCAAATAACGTTGGAATCATAAGGAGCAATCTTTTTAATATATATCTATACATTATTTTATGGACCATGTTTTTAAAATGTAATCAGTTGCTTCATAATATTTTGGCAGATTATTTGGCATTTTGAATTTGTCAAAATATGCAATTCTATGTTCATTAATAAACCAATTTGGAAGCATATAAAATTCATTCCATAATAGTCTATCTAACAAATGTGCTGATTTAATCATATCTTCTCTACTAGCGCTGTACACCATTCTCTCCAATAGTTTATCGACGTTTTTATCTTGTATACCTCCAACATTATAAGAGCCTTTTTTATTAGCGCTAGAGGAATGGAACATTGCAAATAATTCATTACCCGGAGACTGTGATTGAGGATAACTCATAACCATCATATCAAAATCAAATGAATCAACTCTTCGTTGATAAAGAGATAGGTCAATTGTTCTGTAATTAAGCTTTATACCTAGTTTTTTTAAATTAATCGCAAATGGAGCAAGTATTCTTTCAAATCCTTTTTGTGCTAATAGGAAATGAAACTCTATTTTATTACCATTATTATCATGCAAAATATCATCGTGAACTTTCCAGCCTAATTTATCAAAAATTTTCTTTGCTTCTACTAAATTATCTCTAGATGATTTTTTATTATCAATAAACCCAATATCTTTAGCTTTAACAAGCTTTAATGGAATAGATAATTCTCTAGCTAATTCTAATTCATAATTTGAAGGCTCTATTGGGGCAGATAATTCACTATTACTAAAGTAGCTTTTACATCTTTTATATTGATTATAAAAAAGATTTTTATTAGACCAGTTAAAATCAAAAGCCAAAGTAATAGCTTTTCTAACCTCTCGATTCATAAATATTTTTTTCCTTGTATTAAATATAAATCCTTGTATACCAGCATTATTTAAATGCTTTAATTGAGTTTTTATAATTATTCCATTGTCAAAGTTTGGACCATTATAATCCCTTGCCCATCTTTTAGAGTGGTTTTCAAAAATATAATCATATTCACCAGCCTTAAATGCTTCTAATGCTACTGTCATATCTTTGTAATATTTAAAAATAATTTTATTAAAATTGAACATTCCTCTTCTAGTTGATTCCTTTTCACCCCAATACTTTGGATTTTTTTTATATTCAATAAATCTTCCAGCTTCAAATTTATCAATGATATATGGGCCGCTTGCTATAGGATGTTCAAGAACAACTTCATTAAATTTTTTATTCTTAAACCATTTTTTTGAAAAAATAGGTATGTCTCCAATAATCATATGCAATTCTGGATTTTTCTTTTTAAAAAGAAATTTAATCGTTTGGCTGTCTATAATTTGTGTAGATTTTATATCTGACCAATAAATCTTATATTGTGGGTGGGCATACTTACTTATAAGTGTTAAAAATGAAAATTCTACGTCTTGAGCTGAGATCTTATCACCATTAGAAAACTTAGCATTATCTTTTATATAGTAAATTACAGACATTTTATCTTGAGAAAGTTTATATCCAGATGCTATATGTCCATAGCTTGATGATGGTTCATCTAAACTCCTTTCCATTAATGTTTCAAACATAAGATTATTCATTCCAGCAGGTGCTAATGATTTAAGTAAAAATGGATTCAGTGACTCGAATGTTCCAAATGCAGAAAGCTTAATTACACCTCCTTTGTTAGCATAGGGGTGTGCATATTCAAAATTCTGAAAATTATCAGGGTATTTTGGCTTATATCCTATACCAATAGAATAATCTGCAAAAATAGGCTTATTTAAAATAAATAAGATAAATATAGCTAGAATTAATTTAAATTGTGATTTATTGTAAATATTCATGAAAAATTAAAATTTATACTTTAATATAATATTCTAAATAAGCTGTAAATAGTATCTTGGAAATGAATTTAAAAAATAAAAAAGCCCTTATAATTGGCATAGCTAGCAATAGATCTATTGCTGCTGGTATTGCCAAAGCTTTTGGTAATAATGGGGTAGAGCTAGCTCTTACATATCAAAATGAAAAATTAAAGAGCAGAGTTGAAGATATAGGAAACGAAATTTCAGATAAAACCCTTATTTATCCCTGTGATCTCGCAAATGACAATGAAATTTCAAAATTAAAAAGCAACATAAAGGAAATATGGGGTTCTGTAGATATAATAGTACACTCTGCTGCTTTTGCTCCCAGAGAATTATTATCAGGTAATTTTGTAGACAATATAACAAGAGAGGGGTTTAAAATAGCTCATGATATAAGCTCTTATTCTTTTGTTGCTCTTGCTAAAGAGTTTAAGGATATTATAAATGATGGCGGTTCTTTATTAACACTCAGTTATTTAGGTTCAGAAAAAGTAATAAAGAATTATAATGTAATGGGTCTAGCAAAAGCAAGCTTAGAGTCTAACGTAAGATATATGTCTCATGCGCTTGGAGATAATAATATTAGAGTAAATGCAATATCGTCTGGTCCTATAAAAACTTTAGCTTCCGCTGGCATTTCAGGGTTTAATGAAATACTAAAGCACGTTGAGGAAAAATCAGCTCTTAAGAGAAATGTTACTTTAGATGAAATTTCCAACACTGCTCTGTTTTTATCAAGCAATGATGCTTCTGGAATAACTGGTCAAATTATCTATGTTGATTGTGGTTTTAATATAAGTGGTGTTTAATCACGATTTATTAATTCATAATTAATTTCTATGTCAGCTTTAGATTTTAAAACATTATAAAAATATTTAAACTCAGTTTCACTTCTAGTGTTTAGAGCAAAATTATAGAAATCATCAGAATCTTTTAGGTTTTTTATGTTCTTTGGATATTTAATAGAATTAACTGCAAAAACAATATAATCATTATTATTCAATCTTGATGTCTGATAGCCTATATTTGAATTAGCGCTGAAAAAAATATTTCTTAAATTATCATTAATTGTTTTTGAATCTATAGTTCCTTTAAAAGTCTTAAAATTATATTTTTTAGAAACTATATTTGCATTCATATCGTCTCTGATATTTTCAGCTATTTTAATTATTTCATTATCACTTTCTTGCTCTCTAAGTAAAGCAGAAATTATTTCTTTGGAATCTTCATATGACATTTGTTCAGGTTTTTGATAGGATTTTTTTTGTCCAATAATAAACCTATCATCATTGAGATATATTAAATCGCTGGTTATATTTTCCTCTAATACTTCTTTTTTAAATAATTCTTTTCTAACAAAATCATAATTAAAAATACTATATCCTTCTATTTCTGTAATGGGTTTAGATGTTTTTATATTTAGATTAAATTCATCAGCAATATTCTGCAAAGTGGTTTGTTTAGTAAAATTTATTTCACTAATTCCATCAATTAAGTCAAAATATTTTCTAGTTCCTATTTCCTTTTTATATTCCTTTATCAATTTAGGTCTAATAGCTTGATATGAATTATCTTTAGGTATTGTTTTCTTATTAATAGATATTATATGGTAACCTTTGTCTGACTCTATAATCGTGGAAATTTCATTTGTTTCCAAAGTAGATACACTATTACTTAAATAATCTGGTAAATCATCTAAAATAAATTCGCCCAGATAGCCTTCGCTATTTTGTGTTTCTATGTCTTTAGAATAAACCTTTGCTACTTCTTTATATGTCTTGCCTTTTAAGAGGCTGTTATGGGCTTTTTTTGCAGTATTTAGCGCTTCTTTGTTGTGTGGTATCAAAATATGGTTAAGATCATATTTTGTAGGCTCTGTATACTCTCCTTCT
>CEWI01033834.1_pt1 | contig 13877 bp, 9 predicted proteins | sample 531271 | NCBI WGS metagenome assembly CEWI01 (sample SAMEA2622499, study PRJEB7988) | marine metagenome | biome: marine biome (ENVO:00000447); feature: mesopelagic zone (ENVO:00000213); material: "saline water (ENVO:00002010), including plankton (ENVO:xxxxxxxx)" | depth 350 m | reverse complement strand
ACTCTCAAAAAGCCCTACTTGAGTTCATGCTGAGCTAACTTCCACGCTTCTTGGAGTGCCCATCAAGGAGCGATGTGTATTCACGGGTCAAGCGCGAGCGCTTGCGATACAGCGCGTTTCCATCCCGCAACTCGTTCGGAACGAACTTCTTCTTCCATAACCGGCGAAAAACGCCTTTCAATGGCCCAATGGTTGCTAGCGTTTTCTAGGCCATTAATGAGCCCCGCCCCTATTGCAGCCAGGAAACCAGCGCCCAGGGCGGTGGTTTCCGTAACCTTAGGCCGTTCCAGGACCAATTCGGTTACGTCGGATAGGAACTGACAAAACCAGTCGTTTTGGACCATGCCACCATCAATCCTAACTTGACGAGGTTCAACCCCGTCGGATCGAAAAGCGTTAAATAAGTCCATCGTCTGAAAGGCGATGCTCGACAACGTCGCCGTCACAATCTCATCGACACCTGAATCTAAAGTTAATCCCGATATGACTCCCCGCGCATCGGATCGCCAATGTGGAGCGCCAAGGCCTGTAAAGGCAGGTACGACATAGACGCCGTTTGTATTGCCTTCAGCGTTTTTCGCGATTTCGCCGGTCTCAGCAGCGTTTTCGATAAAGCCTAGCTTATCGCGTAACCATTTGACGGCAACCCCAGCCGAAAAAATGCTGCCTTCCATCGCAAACGTGGTCCGACCATTAATCCTATAGCCCACCGTGGTCAGTAATCCCGTCGTCGAGTCAACACGTTTGGTACCGGTGTTTGCCATAACAAAACAACCCGTGCCGCAAGTACTTTTCACCATTCCCGACGAAATACAACCCTGGCCGATTAGCGCCGCGTGCTGATCTCCAGCAATGCCAACGATGGGTATTTCGGCACCAAACCACTGCGCTTCCGACCTCCCATAGTCGGCAACACAATCCTTGACCTCCGGTAGCAAACTGGCCGGAATCTCGAAATAATCCAACAGGATGTCACTCCAATCCTGACGAGTGATATCGAATAATTGGGTACGAGCGGCATTGGTGGCATCCGTGGCATGGGTTCGCCCTCCCGTAAGCCGCCACACTAGAAAGGAATCTACCGTACCGAATCGCAACCGACCTGCCCTAGCCAGGCGCTGTGTGTCCGGTTGTCGAAGCAACCATTCAACCTTTGTACTAGAGAAATATGGATCGATAACAAGGCCCGTGATCTGGCTGATCGTGGTTGCCATCCCATCCGATTGCATTTGAACGCACCGTTCTGCAGTACGTCGGTCCTGCCAGACGATTGCGCTATGCACTGGCTGTCCCGATTCGGCATCCCAAAGCAATGTTGTTTCCCGTTGGTTCGTAATACCGATCGCGTCGATTCCCGCGGCCTCCACTGGGGACGATGCGATCGCATCGCGAGCGGCTTTCAATGTCGTGCTCCAAATGACCTCTGGATCTTGTTCGACCCATCCGTCGTGGGGAAAAATTTGATCAAATGGGCAGCTGCCTTCCCCCACGGGATTACCCGCATCGTCGAAAACGATTGCTCTTGAACTCGAGGTGCCCTGATCAATAGCCAAAACGTATTTCATACCTTGTTTTCACTCCCCCTTTGTCTTTCGAACTACCACTACATGTAGTGGTTGGCGTTTTACCGCATAACCCACAGGCAATTCACAGGTTTTCCCCAACGAGTTTCTTGCATTCCCCTTATTATCCCTTTATGTTGTGTCGCTCGTTCAAAAAAAAACTATATATGGTGTAGTTGCGTCGTTGTCACCATGGAACAACCCGCGTTTAGAGCACCCGAAACGGCAACATATGCCAAAACCCGATAACACGACATATAGTATATGTCCAAGAAGCCAGATCTTGTCTTCTGGTTAGTAAGGCTCGGAAACGTAGCCGAGAAGTCGAATAGGGGACCAATCTTTAATGCAAGCAGACTCGGTCAACCCAAATGACCAAACCCAAGAACCTCCCGAAAACAGTCCGACCAAAGTGACTGCTCCAACGCCTGGTCCAATTAGTCCTTCCATTGCAGCAACTGCACCCGGTCAGATTCGGGTCATTAAACGTAATGGCACCGTTGTGCCTTACGCCGAGGATAAAATCGGCGTTGCGATTACCAAAGCGTTTCTGGCGGTTGAGGGTGGTACGGCAGCAGCATCGCCACGCATTCGCGAACTCGTTGCAGGACTAGCTGGGCAAGTATCGTCCATCTTTACCCGCCGGTTGCCGTCCGGCGGAACGATTCATATAGAGGACGTACAGGATCAGGTAGAGCTCGCGCTAATGCGTTCTGGAGAACACAAAGTTGCAAGAACCTATGTCCTCTACCGTGAAGAACGGGCTCGTGCGCGGGAAAGCGAGGACGTCAACCCGACAACAGAAAATGCAATAACGATTAATGTCGTCCGACGTAGCGGAGATCGCACCGCCCTCGATATGGAACGGATCCGAACGGTAGTGACCGAGGCGTGCGAGGGACTCGAAGATGTCGACGCGCAACGTATTCTGACTGAATCGTTATCCAACATGTATGACGGAATATCCGAATTGGATGTGGCCACGTCGTTGCTAATTACGGCACGAACGTTGGTCGAGGAGGAACCTAACTACACATTTGTCACCGCCCGACTGTTGCTAGATCAACTCCGCACCGAAGCGCTTGAGTTTCTGGACGTTCGGAGTGAAGGGCAGGATGATCATCAAGCCACGCAATCGCAGATGTTGGACACCTATGCCAATGCCTTTGAGGCATTTATCCATCGAGGCGTGGAATTAGAGTTACTCGCGCCCGACCTCGAACGATATGACCTCGCGCGTTTGGGCGCATCGCTAATGCCGGAACGTGATCTTCAATTCACTTATCTCGGTCTACAAACTCTGTACGACCGATATTTTTTGCATTCGAACGAGGTTCGATTCGAGCTACCACAGATTTTCTTCATGCGGGTTGCTATGGGTTTAGCCCTTCAGGAAGAGGACTTCGAAGAACGCGCCGTTGAATTTTACGAGCTCCTCTCATCGTTCGATTTTATGAGTTCAACGCCGACATTGTTTAACTCGGGAACATTACGGTCGCAACTGTCCTCGTGTTTTCTGACGACCGTCTCCGACAATCTCGACGGCATATACAGCGCTATTCGGGACAATGCTATGTTGTCTAAATGGGCCGGTGGCCTTGGTAATGACTGGACCCCGGTGCGGGCACTTGGTTCGTATATCAAGGGAACGAACGGCAAATCGCAGGGTGTCGTACCATTCCTCAAAGTTGTCAACGACACGGCCGTCGCTGTTAACCAAGGCGGCAAGCGCAAAGGGGCCGTATGTTCATACCTAGAAACCTGGCACCTGGACATCGAAGAATTTTTGGAGCTTCGCAAAAATACAGGCGATGATCGTCGCCGCACGCATGACATGAACACGGCTAATTGGGTACCAGACCTGTTCATGAAGCGCGTGTTCGAAGACGGCGATTGGACCCTCTTTTCACCTAACGACGTTTCCGATTTACACGATTTACACGGTACCGCCTTCGAAACTCGTTATCTCAGCTATGAGGCATTGACGGGGACAGGGGAGTTAGAACTCTACAAGCGCGTTAAGGCACAGGATTTGTGGCGAAAGATGCTCTCTATGCTCTACGAGACCGGCCACCCCTGGATCACCTTTAAAGACGCCTGCAACACGCGATCCCCTCAACAACATAGCGGCGTTGTGCACTCATCAAACTTATGTACCGAAATCACCTTAAATACGTCAGCTGACGAAATAGCGGTATGTAATCTCGGCTCAATTAATCTCGCGCAACATGTCACCGATTCAGGCCATTTAGATACCGAAAAACTCAAGAAAACGGTGCGTACAGCCATCCGAATGCTCGATAACGTCATCGACATCAACTATTACGCGGTGCCAGCAGCTCGAACTTCGAACATGCGGCATAGGCCGGTGGGATTGGGCATCATGGGATTTCAAGACGCGCTGTACCGAAAGCGAATCGCTTACGCATCCGACGAGGCGGTTGAATTTGCCGACGAATCTATGGAGGCGATTTCTTATTACGCCATCGAATCATCCAGCGACCTCGCCGAGGAGCGCGGCAGTTACACGAGCTTCGAAGGGTCTTTGTGGAGTCAAGGAATACTGCCTATCGACTCGTTGGAGCGACTCCAAAATGAAAGAGGCAAGGAGTATTTAGACGTCAATTTAGACACGCGATTTGACTGGGAAAAATTGCGCGCAAGGGTCAAGACCCACGGGATGCGTAATTCAAATGTTATGGCAATCGCGCCTACCGCGACCATCGCCAACATTACGGGTGTCACTCAGTCGATCGAACCCACTTATCAAAACCTATTCGTTAAGTCGAACCTGTCCGGCGAGTTTACGGTCGTCAATCCCCACATGGTTCACGATCTAAAACATCAGGGGCTTTGGGATAGTGTGATGGTTAACGACCTCAAGTATTACGACGGCAGTCTCCAATCGATTGATCGAATACCGGTCGGCCTCAAACAACTTTACGCAACCGCTTTTGAAGTCGAACCTAGGTGGCTCGTGGATGCCGCGAGTCGACGTCAAAAATGGATTGATCAGGCTCAGTCACTCAATCTGTACATCGATAATGCCTCGGGGAAAAAACTCGACGTTATGTACCGTATGGCCTGGGTGCGTGGGTTAAAAACCACCTATTACTTACGCGCACTCAGTGCCACCAGCACTGAAAAATCAACAGTTATAGGAGATGGCGCACTTAACGCGGTTGCGACGGAAATCCCTTCCGCAGCCGAAATTATTACAGGCGAGCCTATGGGCGAACCCGCCGACGTACCAGAAGCGTGCGCAATTGATGATCCGGATTGCGAAGCCTGCCAATAGGAGGTCCTTACATGCTCAGTTGGGATGAATATAGTGAAGAAGGTGTTGCCAACCCGAATGTCGGGCCAACGTCGATTCCACATGTCGAACAAATCGACGACCCTGAAACGTCGCGACTTGACCATAACGCAAGCCATTCTGCCGAGGCACTGACCTCCGAAAACGAGGACTCCGTCAACGATGCACAAGCGATACCAGCACCAACCGACCTTCGGTTAAGTGACCTAACTCGTCCCGATACGTTAACCGACAACGTCGCACAGACGAGTCATCATGAAAATACCGAGCGGGTCACTGTCGATCAGAAACGGATGATCAACTGTCGCGCCGATCTTAATCAGCTCGTCCCTTTCAAATACGACTGGGCATGGCAAAAGTATCTCGATGGATGCGCAAACCACTGGATGCCCCAAGAAGTCAATATGACGGCGGACGTCGCGCTATGGAAATCTGAAGATGGCCTGAGCGAAGACGAACGAATTGTCATTAAACGAAGCCTAGGGTTCTTTTCTACCGCAGATTCGCTGGTCGCCAATAACCTAGTACTTGCTATTTATCGGCTAATCACCAACCCGGAGTGTCGTCAATATTTGCTTCGACAAGCCTTCGAAGAGGCCATACACACCCATGCGTACCAATACTGCATCGAATCGTTAGGAATGGATGAAGGCGAGATTTTCAATATGTATCACGAAGTCCCTTCGGTCGCGCGCAAAGCGTCTTGGGCACTTAAGTACACGCAAGAGCTTTCTAATCCTCAATTCGTCACAGGCAAGCACGAAGATAATCAAGCGTTGTTGAAAAACCTAATTGCTTATTACTGCGTCCTCGAAGGGATTTTCTTTTACTGCGGATTCTCACAGATCCTTTCGATGGGACGACGCAACAAAATGACGGGCACCTCCGAGCAGTTCCAATACATTCTTCGTGATGAGTCGATGCACGTGAACTTTGGGATCGATGTGATAAATCAAATCAAACTTGAAAATCCACAATTGTGGGATTCGTCGATGCAAGAACTAGCGGCCCAAATGATACTGGAGGGAACAGAGCTAGAAACGCAATACGCACTCGATACGATGCCTCGCGGTATTCTCGGGATGAATGGCAACATGATGGCAGAGTACCTGCAGTTCATCGCCAACCGGCGACTGGCTCAAATTGGATTACCCGAGCGCTTTCAAGCCGTTAAGAATCCATTCCCCTGGATGTCCGAAATCATGGACCTAAAAAAGGAAAAAAACTTCTTTGAGACGAGAGTCACGGAGTATCAGACCGGCGGCGCTTTGTCATGGGACTAACAAAAAATCACTAAACCGCTAATCGCCTAAGGCTGTCACTTAAGGTGCCCTCAATAGCGTGATCATGTCGCCCAATTCACGGGCAAACTCTAAAGGCTGATCCAAAAATACATGGTGCTGCGCATCTTCGATCGCGCAGACCTTAACATCGCCTGGAATGAGCGAAAGCATGTAATCAAGTGTTTCCTTTGAGAAAAGTTCGCTGTCAGACCCATAGATGATGCCAACAGGCAACAATAATCCCGCGTATTCGTCCGGATACCGCTCTCCTCCTTTCAAAGTGCGGGGTAGATCCTCGTCAAATTTCCATGCCCAACCGCCACCATCAATTCGCATGACTGACTGCTTCGCGATGTACTTCAACACAAATTCATTCGCGCACGGTTGCGGTGGGTAAAGACGAAAGCGTGCTTCCGCGGTTTCTCGATCCGGATAGGCTTTCGCTCGGTCCCCGCCCATCTGCGGACGATCGGGTATAGGTTCGTCGGGATGACGAATTCCCGAATCAACCAGGACTAGAGCCCCAAATCGATCTTGGTAAAGCGTCATTGCCTTGGTCGCCATAACGCCGCCGAAGCTGTGGCCAACCACTGTCACATCTGAGTCGAAACCAATGGCATCACAAACTCCAACAATTTCTTGCGAGTACGTTTCCGCGTCGTAGCTGTAGCGGAAATCCGAGTCGCCCATTCCGGTTAAATCCATCGCGCCGACATGAAACCGGTCAAGCAGTAAAGGAGCAATGAAATCCCACCAGCGTGAATGGGCATTCATGCCGTGAATCAGCAACACGCCGGGCTTCGAACTATCCCCCCATTCTTGGTAGAAGACATCGCAATCATCAATTTCCACAGCGCCTTTCCGGGACTCGACGTCGATCGCGTCCCAAAACCACTGCGGTATCGTTGCCGTGCCTTCCCGATCCCAGCGTGCCACGCTTCCCCCTAGCCTCGTCGTATTAGACCTCGATGGTTAATCGATGGTAGTCGGCCACGTTGGAAAACGCGAGACTGTCAGGCACCATGGACGACTTCATTTATCACGCGCTACGTAACGCAACGAGACTAGGACTACGCTATGGCCGAACCGAATATTGCACAGAAAGGACCGTTCCCCGTCGACGTGACATCCGGGAAAAAGTACTTCTGGTGTGCCTGTGGGAAGAGCGGAAACCAACCTTTCTGCGACGGCTCCCATAGCGACACGGAGTTCACGCCAGTGCTATACCAAGCGGACAAAGACCAAACGCTATACTTTTGCGGCTGCAAAAGAAGCGCGGGCGCGCCACTCTGTGATGGCACGCATAATTCGTTGTAGAGCAACCGAACTTCGTTGAGCGTACGGCTGGTCGCTGAGCCAGTTGTTGAAACGTCCAGGTCTGTCTCACGACTTCCCTGTCGCATCGGGCTACTATTCGACGCGTCTTGATCGGTTCTAATCTTTTTTCGATGTTATTGCCGATCGGCCGTTGTACTCCGAAAGCAAAGTCCCAACCTATGCAAGCACGACAGAAGTAACTTCATGCCCCTCCCCAAGATGCACGACCAAGTCAGCTCTCGTTGGTACGTCTTCGATCATCCACAAAGTCAATCGCTCATAATGTGCGACGAACTGATTAATTTCGCCAATGCTCTTTCTTGATGCCGCCGGCAATGATTGTTCTTGCGCCAATCGCCACCTTCGAACGGCAGCCATATTGGGTACTTTGAGGTACGCGAGCTGATCGAAGCGATTCACGAGATCTCCATACGCCGTCTCAAGCGCATTATTAATGTGCCTACGCCAATCACCTTTGAGATCTTGATCTCGTTCGAGATCGTTAATAGGCACATCTTCCGGCGCGCCAGGCATAGGACTGGCACCGACGCACCAGCCTTCGACGATCACGCGCGTAATGGGTCCATCGATACGGCGGTTACCCACACGGTCATCCTTCGCTTTGTCGAACACGGGGACCCGGACCGAACCGCCATCTATGAGCATATCTATGTTCTTCAGTAACTTGTCGACGTCATGAGTACCCGGCGGACCTCGGGTCGCCATCAACGGATGAACTTCACTTGCCAACCGTAAACGTTCGTTAGTGGGTAGATAAAAATCGTCAATGCCGAGTACCGCAACCTTCTCGCCGACGTGCTTGAACGCGGAAGCGATTAATCTACAAAGGGTGCTCTTGCCCGATCCCTGGCCCCCACCGATCCCAATGAGCCGATAATCTCCCTCGATCCAATAGTCGACTAATAACGCGGCAAGTTGCCGAAAGTCTTCCGGCGCCCCCGGTTCTAGATGTCCATAGCAGTCCAGGCCCCGTTGAGTGATCTGATAACCATCAACTTCATCCAGAACGTTCAAAGCGTCAGACCCTCCGTTGCAATGCGTCGATCACCGTCCCAAAAGATCAGGGGCACAATGAAAACCGATTGTCCGACGCAGAATTACGCTTACGCATCCTCTCGACCGTACGGAGGCAGAGACTCTATGATCGAGCGGCCATAGGCCCGGGTTAAGAGTCTCCGGTCCAAGATAGTGATCCGCCCACCGTCTTCTTCGTGCCTTATAAGTCGACCGCAGGCCTGTATCAACTTGAGGGTCGCTTCGGGCACCGACACTTCGACAAAGGGATTACGCCCCTCGGACTCCAGCCATTCGGCAAACGCCTGGTCAATGGGATCGTCGGGTACGGAAAAGGGAAGCTTCGCGATAATCACGTGTCGACAATAGTCGTCGGGGAGATCAACACCTTCGGAAAAACTCGCAAGACCAAAAAGGTAACTGGGCCCACCCTCGTCGATCTTCTCTTTATGTTCGCTTAAGAGTTTTTGTTTGGATCCTTGTCCTTGAATGCGGCAATCGTTAAGAACCGAAGCCGGAAGCGCCTCGGTAACTGCTTGCATCTGACGCCATGAGGTAAACAAGACGAGGGCACTGATCTCTAATTCCAGCAATTTTGGAATCAGTTGTCCGAGTTCTTCTGTATGGAGCCCGACATCGCGTGGATCCGAGTTCATACGAGGAATTGCTAGGGTAGCTATTCGGCCAAACTCGAAAGGACTTTCGATACGCCGATTTCGAACGTTGGTACCTAAGCCAACTTGCTCAATAAACCGTTCGAAGCTACCCATCGTACATAACGTCGCCGACGTTAGAACCGCGGCATGACATTTTTGCCAGAGAATTTCTTGTAAGATCGCCCCTGGATCCAACGGCGCCGATAAGCACTCCACGTCGGTCCCTATGTCAGTCTCATGACGTAAAACCCAGCGCGCGCACATCGGATTACCTAACGCAGCGCCAGCGAAATCTGAAAACAGATCGTGCGACTGCGACGCCCGGTTGATATGAAAGCCGACGACCGGCAACCATTCCTCTGCTCGCTCCGCGTTTTCCCAGTTTCGACTCCCGTCTATAAGTTCTTGCAAATGTGCATGGCCAGTCTCAAGTAAATTGCTAAATTCAAGAAAATACCGTGACAACGGTTCGCACAGTTCAACAATCGACTCTGGTATACGACCCAGCGAAAACCGGGATATCGCGTTGCCATCGTTTTGAGTCGAAAACGAAAGGCTCGCCACTAATCGTTCCAATTCCGTTAATAAACGCGCTACCACGACCGTATCTCGCGCAAGTTTTCGGGCAATCGAAAGCATTTCAGGCGGTTGACCGAAGTTTTGTGTCATGGTTCCGAGCGCGGTATTTACCTGATCAAGCCACCGGGTCGTTGCGCCTACGCGCGTCGACAATGTGAAGTGTTGTTGCGTTTTCTGCGGAAGATGATGTGCTTCGTCGATCACTAGTATCGTCTCGTCTGGCTGTGGAAGAATCACACCACCCCCAAGGTTCAGGTCTGCCAGGACCAAATCATGGTTCGCAACGACAATGTCCGCTTCATGAATTTCACCCCTCGCTCGAAAAAACGGACAACTTTGAAACAAATCGCAGCGGTTGTTAGCACACCCTCGGTGATCGGTTGTCAAACGGCGCCAACTCTCTTGATCAATCGGGTCGTCCCAGGACTCCAACTCGCCGTCCCAGTTTCCCTGTTCAAACATTGTTGCCATCGCCGTATAGGTCTTAAGGTCATTCGATCCAGGTTCGTCGAAGAGCGGAATTTCTGCACTCACATCCGTGTCCAACACTTCATCAAGCCTTTTCAAGCAAACGTATCGACCTCTTCCCTTCGCAAGGACATAACTGAAGTCTAGCGTCGTGTGGGAGGCAAGATCAGGAAGATCCTTTAGTAGTACTTGTTCCTGCAACGCAATTGTCGCCGTTGAGACGACAATTTTTTTTCCTTCCGCTTGCGCTACCGGGATGACGGCTAGGCAATACGCGGCCGTTTTACCGGTTCCGGTTCCTGCCTCAATTACACAAATTCGATCGTCGTCGTCGGTGATCCCCGTGGCAACGTCGGCAATCATTTGGCGTTGGCCTCGACGCGGTTCGAATCCGCGAGCATCTAACCAGGCGCGGTAGGCATCCTGAATCTCATCTTTTAGTGCGTGAGCCAACATGCGGCCGTAGACTGTCGTAATGAAAGTCGTTTTGTACCTTGTCTGGGTCTTGCTCGCGACACAAATCGTTGCGAATAGTTCTGACTTTACGGTTTCCGTTCTAACAAACGAAGTGCCCAATGCTCGCCAAATAGCAGAAAGTGCCAGCGGTCATTTATTTGTCGGTACGCGCCGTGCCGGCAAACTCTATGCTGTCGTTCCTCCGACAAGCGTCGGTGCGGATCCCGAAGTTGTGACGTTTGCGAGCGGCCTGACGATGCCTAGCGGGATCGTCCTCCTTGGCGGCGATCTCTACGTTGGAGCTCTCAATCGGATCTTGCGATTTCCAAGAATCGAAACGACTTTTCGTGAGAACCCGCAACCCCAGATCATCACGGAACAATTACCCAAGAAGCGCCACCACGGCTGGAAGTACCTTAGCGTGGGTCCGGACCAGCATTTGTACGTTCCGGTTGGCGCACCCTGCAATATTTGCCTGTCTCAGGATGAAAGACACGCGAGTATTTTACGAATCGATCCAAAAACGGGGGTTTCAACCCTTTATGCTCGGGGCGTCCGTAATAGTGTCGGTATGGCGTGGCATCCTAAAACGCAACAGTTATGGTTTTCGGACAATGGCCGCGACATGCTGGGGGACGATGTCCCTGACGAAGAAATCAATGTGGTCGAGGAACCAGGCGCACACTATGGCTACCCTTACATGCACGCTCAAGACATTCGGGACCCAAAATTCGGTAAGGAAATGGGGGATCGTGTCTTTACTCCACCCAAGGTTCGGATCCAGGCGCACAGCGCTGTTCTCGGCATGGACTTTTACACCCAGGGAGCCTTTCCTCCCAGATACCGAAACGCGCTCTTCGTTGCGGAACACGGCTCCTGGAATCGAACCAAAAAGGTCGGGTACCGCGTAAGCGTTATTCGCACCGACCCGGATCAAACGCTCAGGTATGAACCTTTTCTCGATATATGGCTTAACGGACAAAAAGCCACGGGTCGCCCAAATGACGTGCTCGTTTCGAAAGATGGGAGTCTCCTCATATCAGACGACCAGCAAGGAGTTATCTACCGCGTCGTGTACACGGGAAAACCTAACGACGCCACCAACGCCGCTTCGATAAACGTGACCGACACGCATTAAACTGCGTCTCGTAAATTGCCGCTTTAGTGCTCACTCTCGCTGCTGCGTTTTGGAGCCACTGGTTCCGTTTCCACCCTCCTCGCCGATATCCCGCCATGCCTTCGTGATACGCAAGATAAAGATGCTGGACATTTGATCGAGGAATCGACAATTCGCGGGATGCTCGATTCAGATACCATCCGATGAAATCTACGGCATCGTCAAAATCGTCGCGGTCGGCGAATCGCCTACCTCGGTCTCGGAGATAATCCGACCACGTTTCATCCGTCGCCTGCGCGTATCCATAGGCACTAGACGGTCGTCTTCCGGGAAAAATCCACAGAAACTTGCGACGTGCCGGCCGAGCATCAGGCACATACGAAGATTCCTTATGCGTTACCGCCATCAACGTTGACGGTTGGATGCCCCACCATCTATAAGACGCATCAACGGCACGATACCACTTCGGTTTTTCCATAAATATATTACAGATGTCTTCAGGATCTTTCGGTGGAGTCGACGCGCAACCCGCGATCACGAGAGCCAAAACGAGGGCTCTAAGCGCCTTCATGATTTCTTAGAAACGCCAGGAAATCCGTTTCGCTTAGGACCGGAACTTCGAGAACCTCGGCGCGTGCAAGCTTCGCTCCCGCACCGGGACCGGCCACCACACGGGTAGTGTTCGGAGAAACAGATCCCGCGACTTTTGCACCCAAATTCCGTAATCGCGTTCGCGCTTCGCCGCGAGACATCGATTCAAGTGTTCCCGTCAACACCCACGTTTCACCAGCGCACGGAACATTCACCAGCCCGTCCGTCACTGGCCAACATACCCCTGCCGCCACCAGTGCCAACACAATTTCATTGTTGTCACTATTGTCAAAAAAACTCCGCAGATTGCCGGCCACGATCGGCCCAACATCCTCGACCTCAGTTAGCTCATCCAGCGTTGCCGCCATCAGCGGCTCGAGGTCACCAAAGCGCTCCGCTAGGGCAATCGCAGTGGCTTCCCCCACTTCTCGGATCCCCAATGCATGGATGAAACGAGCCAGCGTCGTATCACAACTTTTACGAATTGACTCGAGGAGATTCGCCGATGACTTGGCGCCCATGCGGTCCAACTCCGTCAAGTCTTCCCCTCGTAATTGATATAGATCAGCGGGGGTTTTAACGAGTTCTTGATCGACTAATTGATCGATCAATTTGTCCCCCAACCCCTCAATATCCATTCCCGATCGCGAAGCGAAGTGCTCGATTGCCTCCTTGCGCTGCGCCACACAGGTCATGCCGCTGGGGCAACGAACAACGACTTCATCACCGATCTTCTCAAGGACCGTGCCGCATGCAGGACATTTCCTCGGTATGGGAATTCGGCGTGCACCGGCCGGACGACGGGATTCTACGACGCCGACAACTTGAGGGATCACATCACCCGCTCTGTGAACGATCACGGCGTCACCCACGCGAATTCCGAGCCGCGCTATCTCGTCCATATTGTGCAACGTCGCATTGGAAACGGTGACACCTCCCACGAAGACAGGGTCGAGCTTTGCGACTGGCGTAATCGCCCCGGTCCTACCCACTTGGAATTCAACACCGGTGATTATCGTTGTCACTTCCTCTGCAGGATATTTAAACGCCATCGCCCATCGCGGTTTCCGCGTCACTGATCCTAGCCGCTCTTGCGCCGAAAAATCGTTGGCTTTAAGTACCACCCCATCGATCTCATATCCCAACGACGCACGTTCTTGGGCCAATCGTTCGATGTACACAATGCACGCTTCACAGCCCTCGACGACTTCCACGCGTGGGTTGACGCAGCACCCCCACTTCCTGAACGCCTCCAGGACATCCGCATGCGTCCGTGGACGAAAGTCGTCGCTACAACGTCCCATTGCATAACAGAATACTGACAGAGGTCGCTGGGCAGTCACGCCGGGATCAAGCTGCCGGAGGCTTCCAGCAGCTCCATTGCGGGGATTAACAACGGTCTTTTCCCCACTCTTCATCGCGCGTGCGTTGTACGCGTGAAACCCGGCGAGGGGCATATATATCTCACCCCGGATTTCAATAGATCGCGGGACATCA
>CEWI01039850.1_pt1 | contig 13988 bp, 18 predicted proteins | sample 531271 | NCBI WGS metagenome assembly CEWI01 (sample SAMEA2622499, study PRJEB7988) | marine metagenome | biome: marine biome (ENVO:00000447); feature: mesopelagic zone (ENVO:00000213); material: "saline water (ENVO:00002010), including plankton (ENVO:xxxxxxxx)" | depth 350 m | reverse complement strand
CAGCTTCCACTGGCGGGAAGTATGGCTACAGCTATCGAAGGGTTGCCGTCAGGAACTTTGGCAAGGGAAACAGAGTTAGGGGCACACCTTGAAATCCTTGGGTCCACACTTGTCGCTGACCCAGGGGCCGCTCGAGAGTATTTTAGTGAACTTCAAAGCGTGGCTCGTGCCGCACGGGAACTTAAACTTGCGGAAGACATCACCGACGACGCGTTGCGGACTTTAGGAAGTGCCGCTTACGGTGACATGCCGTTACCTAGCGGCATAGGCGCCAAAGCTCACCCGTTAACCAGTAAACATTGGGTCCAAGCGGAACAAAGCTACGATGAAGTTGTTGAAATTGCTGATCCGTTAACTGGTGAAGTGGGGCCACTGAATGCGGGAGAAACCGGCTGGGAGTTGGGGTCGGAGGCAACGCAACCTTTACAGGGGGCACGTATTCCTCTTTCAGAGATGCCCGCTGGAACCTGGGCAGATTATCGGCTCGATTTAGAGAAACAAATTCGCGAACAACTCCACGATTTGGAGCTCGGCACGGGTGGGCGCCCCTCTCAAGCGTGGAGCGATCCGAGACAGGTCAGATACAGACTCGAGTTGTATAGGGTGACCGATGAAAGATGGGACGAGTTAGTTGCAGGGTTGAAAGAAAAGTATCCGCTGTTCGGTGACGAGCTCGAAAGGTGGGAAAGGGAGCTTGCAGAGTCAGCCCCGTGGGGTCAGCCACTGGTCGGTGATCCTCCTGGTTCGGAAATGCTTGGAGATATTTCTTGGCCTCCTGAACGTCGGAAAGGTCTTGTCGATTTAGGTCATGGACCGATAGCCGTTAAAGAAGGAAAGGGAAACGCTAAAAGAAAACTTTGGGAAATCTATCCTGTCAAACTGAAAGCACTGTTGGAAAGGTTAGGTTACGAGGTTACTGCCACGAGCCCTAAAGGCATTATGGAAGAGGTCTTTGCGAGACCTGGGTCTCCAGTAGCTTTCGACGTGCTGTTTGTGGGAGAAGAAGGCTCCCGCAAAGGATCTAGACTGGCTGCCGCATTACAACCCTTTAATGCCTTCAATCAGAAAACTAGTATCACTCGACTCAGAGGTCCTCTGCTTCGAGCATTAGTTGGCGACTTTGGGGCAATAATTGCTGAGAAAGAAGGCTTGGCTGCGGGCGTGGAAGCCGCATTGAAGATGGAGGTATCACTGGCACGGTACGGTGACGAAGCTCAAGAGATTGTCGATTATTTGATGACCGACCCAGCTTTCAAAATGCAGTGGGTCGAGTTGGGGTATAGAACTCCGCTTGATCGATGGAAATTGGATGGGGTAGAGGGATTCAACCTCAGTAGAGGTTTCGATGACTCTTCCTTACGGAATGATCCCAGGTGGAGTGGTCTGCTAGATGAAGTGGAAGAGCTCATCGCTTTTGATACCAAATTGAAAGCCGATATCAGATCGGAGATCTGGAAAACGCTGCCAGATCCAGAGAGAGTTGCGGGCGGCAACCAGTACCGCCAGTTCTGGCGTGACAGAGGCTACCAGATGTCTGACGAGCCTCAACTCAAGAGAGAAGGACGAGGTTTCCCTTGGCAGCCGCCTGAAGGAACTAGGGCTACTGGTGGAGCGTTGCTTGGTGAGACTCCTGGGCGCCAAGCGCTGGAACTTCCAAAAGATGTAGGGCCAAGGAGACCTCCAGTGAAGAACCGTTGGGGGTATTCTCCGTCACGACTGGGCGATGATGTGGACCCCAAAGTTGTGGAAAAAAATGTGGAGGAAGCGCTTCCTGAGGGTGAGGAAGGGCTGCTTGGGAATCCGCAGCACAGAACGTACGCCAAAAATGTGGCTGTTCTTAGAGCGTTGGATGAAATCGTTGGCTCCAAATTTGTTTTAGAAAGCCCACAGAGTGTTACCGAGGAAGGATGGGCTGCCTACAAAACCTCCGAGTTCGCTATGGCAGAGTCCGAAGATATGCTCGGGGCGTGGCGAGCGGAACAAACTCGTCTGGAGGCTGTCAGAGAACTCGAACAAAGGTATGAGCCGTTCTTGGCGTCGATACGGGCAGCTATTAAAGATGCTGAGATAGCGGAAGAAATCTTCCCCAAACGTGTTCCCGCAAACAAGATACTTGGTATTCCTGAACAGAAGAATCTCACTAGGTCCCAGCTTCTTGCCAGCGTAGATACCCCTCTCAGTAAAGAGGGACGTAAGGTAGCGGGCATGGGGGGCGGTCTTGAGCCCAAACTTCTTCAAAAAGAGATAGTGGCAGCGGCTAAAGCCCGTAAGGAAGCTGCGACTATCGGCCAGTTCGGGTTAACTCCAAGTCACCTTGCCCCCACAGGGATGGTTACACGGGAACGGATAGCGCTGCAAAACATATTGGACAACATTACAGCCCAAATTGAGAACACAAAACTTCAGGTCGAGCAAGCTGGAGAAGCGGCTGCTAAGACGAAACAGGTAGCGAGCGAACTTGAAGGAGATTACGCCCGTGGCCGCACGACCGGCGAGGTCGAAGATTTGTGGATGATGACGATGCTCAAAAACCAGGAAGCGCAACAACAAATCAGTGACCTCAGCTTAGATCTACAGCGGTTAGCGAAATCACCAAACGTTGTTGACCAGATAAGTGCCGCAGCCACACAAGAAGAAGCTATTCGGGCAGTAATGAGTAACCGTGTGCTAGGTACAGCATTCGCTGACATGTACGGAGAAGCAACCAACAACTTTTTGAGAACCTATCAACAAATGAGACCTTCCCTCGTTCCAGGTGGAAGAGGTGGCGGCCCTGGCGGCCCCAGTTACTGGATGGGAGGCATGAGCGATGACGGTTGGAGATTGTTTGAGGAAGCAGTCCAGGCGGGGGCAGGGCTTGCCGATCCGAAGAAACTTAACCAAGCATTCGCTATCTATTTGAAAGTCGCTAACTGGTGGAAAGCTCAAGCAGTAGCATCTCCTGGTTTCATTATGCGAAACCTGATGGGTGGCGCAATGGTGAACAGTTTGGTCGCTGGCGTAGAAATGGGGACCCACAGTCGAGTTGGTGCTATGGCTCAAATGGCGCACAAAAGAGGTAGCGGTGACGTTGTTTACGGTGCGCGACTTCTCGCTAACGAAGGAAAAACTGTGCGATTACAAAACTTGTTCGGCATTAACCGCAAAGCCACCGCAGACGATTGGGGTATATTCGCTGAACTTCTTGAAAGCGGTGTAGTTGGTTCTGGTCAAGCATGGTCGGAAGTGCAGAGCGCCGTTACCGATGCCCTCATGCCTTTGCAACGAAGTCACCGATACGGATTCACGGAAGGGCTTATAGCGGGAAGCTGGAAGCCGTGGTCTGCGGATTTCAAACCGTTTTCTGCTGTCCGTTTACAGAACGAGCGAGCAGAATTTGTTCTTCGTTCCGCTTTAGGGTTCGACATTATGAAGAAAGGTGGCAACGCTGAAGACGCTATGCGAGCCATCAACAAATACCATTTCGACTACCAGGATCTCACGAACATAGAACGCGGCATTAAAGCTGTCGTTCCTTTCTACACGTGGCAAAAAAACATTATCCCTGTCCTCATCGAATCTCTCGGCCAGAAACCGCAAGCATGGACAGGGTTCCTTCGAGCGAAAGCGGCTTTGGAACTTGGTGAAGAAGATGACCGAGTTGTCCCCGACTACTATGCGGAACTCATGGGGATGGCGTTACCGTGGAAGACAGGCGGTTTGGGTGGCGGCAGAATATATGCGGTACCTGACACACCGTTCCGTCAACTGTTTCAGTTCACTAAAGAGCCCACTTCGCCTGTGAGAGAAGTCACAGGGTCATTGTTTCCGTGGGTCAAAACACCTATAGAGATCTGGTCGAAGAAACAGTTCTTTGCCGATATTCCGTTCAGTGGCAGATACCAGCAAGTGCCAACGTACATGTCGAAAATTCCTGGGTTGCTAAACGTTTTGGAGGGGGCAGGTAAAGCCAAAAAGAATAGGCGAGGTGAGTGGAAGATGCGTGACCACGACATTTATTTGGTCGACCAGTTCTCCCCTATTCTTGGTCGCGCTCGACGCCAATTTCCGAACGAGAAAGCGAAACAGCGTCGCTACTTCACTACTTGGCTTTCGTACCTGTTCGGTCTAGGGGTTCGTGTCAACGACTCTGCTGAACGCAGAAATCAGATGATTAAAGACCAAGTAGGGCATTCGAACGATATGCGAGACAAACGTGACATTGAAGGCCGCACCCTTTAACGGGACACACCAGGACTTTGTGTAGTGAAGTATGTTTCTCGCACCGAATGGGGCGCTACGCCACCCTCTAAGCCTTTCTCTAGGCTTCGCCCATCTAGGGTTGTTGGTGTCGTTTTGCATCACAGCGGTGTGAAAAACGGTCCTTCAGGAGAGAACGCAGTCCGAGCCTACGAACGATTCCACATGAAAACCAGAGGGTGGAAGGGAATCGCCTACAACTGGCTTGTTTCAGACGGAGTTCTTTACGAGGGCCGTGGCGCAGGAGTAATTTCAGGGGCCACTCGAGGATGGAACTCTCGAACGGAAAGCATCTGTTATGCTGGTTGGGGTTCTACGGAAGTGCCTGAAAGTTCCCTGCGCCTAATTCGAGCCAAAGTTGAAGAGATCCAATCCCGATATGGCAGTCACCTGTGGATCAAACCTCATTCTAAACTGGGGTCCACATCGTGCCCTGGATCGTTTCTGACTTCATGGCTACAGCAAGGAATGCCAGTGAGTGGACCCATAGAACAAGAAACGGTAGCTCGAGCCGCCGTTTATTTGGAAAGCATTAGAGCCCAGATTGCACGGCGCCCGTTGTCTCGACGGCGACGTTCCCGCGGTGAACCTGTCCGAGTGGTGCAGGAACGGTTAGCGGAACGCGGATATGAGCCTGGGCCGGTTGATGGCATTTGGGGACGCAAAACTACGGCTGCGTTGAAGCAGTTTCAAAGATCGCAGGGCTATTTGAAGCCCGATGGTGTGTGCGGGGTGAGAACTTTTCACGCTTTATTCCTTCAATAAGGAGATGGAAATATGCCCAAAGATAAAGGGTATGGACAATTCGGAGAGACCTTCGGTGACGCCGACGACTACTTCTACAACTCGTCGTCGGTTGACAACAATGCTGACATGGCTGCTAAAGCTAAAGGTGATGCAGCTTGGCTCCGATCCACTGCACTTGGAAATCAAGCGCATGGTGGCCGTCCGTACGGCAAATGATAAAACCCAAAAAACTTAGACGACCTTCACGGCCTCAGCGACCTAAACCGCCGAGTCGTAAACCTAAACGTTCACGCTATTAAGGGGTTACGATGCCGTTGAAGCGGGGTTCCTCGAGGGACACCATCTCCCATAATATAGGGAAACTAATTTCCGAAGGATATTCGCGGGATCAGGCTGCGGCTATCGCACATAGCAACGCAAAAAAATCTAGGAGAAAAAAATGACAGAATCTGCTGACGGGTTCGATTGGGGCGATTGGTTTGAACGAACAGTCTGGACAGCCGTTGAGGCTGGGCTTGCAATTCTTGTTGTTACTGATGTGTCAAGCCTCAAAGCAGCGGGGACAGCGGCTGCTGCAGCAGGGATTGCGGCAGTCAAATCGCTCGCAAAGGCGCGAATCGGACGGTAACGCTGTGACCGAACCCGATCTTGAACAGCAATGGATTTCTTGGATGGATGACGGTGGAAGCATCGTTGAACAAGAAATCGAAGAGGAATTTCGGAAAAACTTTTCCGTGTTCGAGATCGCTGACGGCACACACGCTAAATGGGTGAAACATGAAGGAGCTCCCGAGGAGGAACTTGGGGTTCTGATTGTGTTCACTCCTGATGAGCTCAGTGACCTTGTGTGTGCGTGGCAGGACGCCCAGGACGGCAACATGGTTGCCGGTTCGTTTGTCGCTGGATGGCTCGGCCATTTCATGGACTTTATGGATAAGGCTTCTGAGGGTCCGCTTCTCTAAAGAGTCGACGTTGCACACTGGGTTCTTCCCCAAGGGTTCTACTCAACCGTGTTTTGAGGACATCTCGGCGTCTAGCGATCGTCGTTTTGGGGATACCTGTTACTGCTTGTGCTCGACGTAGAGACAGGTTCGCTATAAAAATTGATTCGACTACAGCGAGATCTACGGGATCTTCGCAGCAGAACGCTACGGCTCGAGCGACAGCTTCCTCGAGTTCTTCATCTGTGGTCCATTCCATTCTTTCGTCAGGTGGCATCCACCATCCGTCCAACGGATCTCGAAGCGATATTCGCCTAGACCATTTAGATTGGCCCACTCGCTGACTCCCAAGGTAAATCCCCAGGGCGTATCTTCACGTATGCTTTACCGCGCCGCGTGTCGTTGTATGAGTCCAACGTGACGAGGCTACGGTCGAGCAGTTCCCACATTCCATCTAACGGAAGCCACAAACTGTCTTGACGAGCGGAACTCCACAACCAGAAATAGACAGGTAGCTGTTGGTCCCACAAGTCGAGCGCCCGTAGTTTCTCAAACTTGACTTTCAAACCGTTCTTTCCGAAACCTTGCACTTCGATCAGACTGTTCGGAAGCAGATAGTCGGGTGTGTAGCGAAGCATTAGGGGAAGTTTCTCCACTCCCCAGTTCAATGGTGGTTTGTTTAACCCGTATCGGAGCGCTGTCGGGAACTGTTTCTCGAACTCGCCTTCAGCAATATCGCCCCACGTTCCGTTAAAGCGATCTACGAGAGTGTTGTTCATAGCTTGATTACGTCCACTCTCCGCACCTGGGAGTCGTTTAGGAAGGCGCCACCTTCACCTTGGAGGCCGTCGAGAGTGAGTTTGAGGAGGTTGTCGAGGTCGCCGCCCCAGTTTTTGGTTTCTAAAGTGAGTGGAGCTACCCACACGGAGGTGCTTTCTTTGGTGTACACGACGGTCAGTGTGACTGGCCCGTCGAAAGTGGGGTTACCTGAGGCTTCCCACGCATCCCGTATACATTTCTCTGCTTCTATTGTTTCTTTCGGGGTGAATGTCCCGTTTTTTGTGACGCGTGGTCTGCCTTTGGGGCGAGGGCGTGAGCCGATGTGAACGAAGTGGCTTGACTCAAGTTCCACAGCCTCCGCCGCCCTTAAATCTGAGTTTGAACTTTTGTTGTTCTGTTTCTGCATGTGTGAGCGCTTTCGAAACCAGCACATCGTATTGTATCTCGCCGTCGTTGCGATTCGAATACTTTTCCCCCCACTGTAAATCCCAGTCGACGAGAACAGTTCGCATTTCGCTTGGCTCATGCCCAGCGAATGCCAATCCGACAGCGATTGTCCAAAGCGCCCCCGAACGGTCCCGCGTTTCCCGTCTACGCGACGGCCCGTATTGAAGCATGTCGCTCAACCATTGAGGATGTTCTCTTCGAAACCCGACCCGTCGTTGACGCAGCGGTGCCGGTTTCGGTTTCGGCTTACTTAACAGGCAGACTTTCTTTAAGTGCTCTGCTGTGGTTCTACTCGAGTGTGCTGCTTCAACGAAATCTTCCAGGGAAAGAGACCACGAGCCCTTCCGCACCCCTTGCCGTCCTGTGGCCCGCACCTTCGGGTACGGTAAACGGATACAGTTCCCAAACGTTTTCCCTTCGAGAGAAACTTGTTTAGGGAACACCTCTGTGGTGGGGGCGTCAGCAATATCGCAGATCGCTGTTAAAGCGTTCCGCATGAGGGAAGCGTCAACAGCTTCTTCAACATAGACCCACAGGTGAACGCCTTTAGAGCGGGACATCTCTACGAACGAGTTGATGTCGAGGTATGCGAGTGCCTGCTCGACGTTGTATGCGTGAACCAGGGAGTCTTCGTCACCGATGTCCCAGTCGATCGCCCCGAACCACACTTGGGTGGGCGGGTCCCCAACCAGCGGGTACACGCCGATGGGTTCCTCTCCGAAAAGGTGCGCCTCCACGTTAATGAACCATGCCGCTCCTGTGGACCCCGTAGAGCTCCCTGCAGCGTCTTTGCGGGGACGCACCTGTCCATCCCCAACGTCAGCTATTGCGCCGCCCTGGTGAAGGGCAGCGAACTTGCCAACGAGATCTGCGTCAGTCATACACCCTCATAACGAGAACGCACGGGTCGGCTCCCTCGTCGAACAGGTCAAACTCTTTGTCAGTTAGCCAGGTGTCATGCGTGGAGCACACCGCAGGGTCAGCCCATCCTCGTTCCACCCCTTGAGCCATCCACTCCAACTTCTCAAAGTATTCGTCCTCAGAACTCATAAGCGGGTTCTCGGTCTGTGGTGTACTCAGAAATAGATCCACAGTCCTCGTCGATGTAGTAGAGAAGATCTTCAAGCCTGTTAGGTGGACGCTTGTTTTTAACCAGATTAACGTTTATGGAGTTGCGGTGGAATGCTGTCAAACCGGCAGTCAAATTTCGTCGATCCCGCTGCCGGTACACCTCGATCACTTGATGCGATTCTTGTTCACCACCGTATCGAGCGACAGAGATACCTCCCGAGGTGCCTCGTTCGTTGGATCTGCCTGACTGGTGAACCACAGCAAGGGGCAAATCGGCTTCTTTGCACCATCGTTTGCAGGCTTGCGCCAGACGGATGACAGCTTGGCTGCCTGATTCTTTCGCATCGGGGACCAACAGTTCCAGGTAGTCGACCATTGCCATAGTGGTGGGCATCTGCCAGTAGTCTTCGGCTTCGAACATCACATCGTGCATGATGCGGAAACTGGGGGAACCGTCGTGGATGATGAGTCTGTCGAACAGGTTTCCTGGTTCCCCTAGTTCTTGTAAATGGTTTTTTACTTCGGGGTCTCCATTGCGGAGGGAATGCTCAACCTCGGCTCCGTTGACACCAAACATGAGTGAATAAATTTTTGCTACGACAAGCTCTCTGGGCTCATCGGGAGAGAAAATTAGGATGCGTGCGTTGTCGTGGTTGATGACTGTGTTGACGATGGACTGGTAAAGGAACTGCGATTTTCCTGAGTGGGTGCGCCCCACACAGAGCATCATTTCGCCGCGCCCCAAACCACGGGTGAGAACGTCGAGTCGTTGGAACCCTGTCATCCACCGTGACTGCGGGTTCTCCGAGTAGTCGAGCCAACCGTCGATCGCTGTTGAGGTTGGTTCAATAAGTTCAGATGAAAGAGCCGGTACCGTGGAAGACGTTTCGTTGCCTGGAGATTGAACAGAAACGTTCTTGAGTCGCTCTTCTATACGCTGCTCAAGCAGGGAGGCTTCCAACAGTACCGGCCCATCGTTCATCCGTTGATACGCTCCCGCAAAGCATCAAGAGCTTTGCTTGTTGACGGGAACTCAACAGTGCCTTCATGGGTGCGGAAAGCGGACGGCATAGTATCTGCCCACAGTCCCTCACCTTTCAGGCTTGATTCACCACAGTCATTGCGGAACTTGAAGTCTGGTCCTCTTCCACCACCAGATTTCGCTCGGCTGTCACCGTAGTTATCGAACGCAGATTTCGGGTTCAACCAAAGGTAGTCCCACATGTTCTGCTTGATGTCATTGCTGAGAAGCCCATCTCCGTTCCCCGAAGGGGGAGAAGCTAACGTCGGAGTTGCGTTACCACTAGACCTGGGAACGCTTCCCGAAGTAGACGCAGCGCTTTTGGTGTCGACATCTTCGACCTCCTCAATGAGAGCAGCAAGCACTGTCTCGAATGTGGAAGCCCAAGCGTCATAATCACCTGAACCTGCGTGGATACGTGCCGCCACATGAGCGGACGTTTGGATGATCCCCGTTGCGGGGTTGTAATCGCTAGCCATGCTTACTCCTATTCGTTTGCGGATGGCTGACTAGAATGGGTTGTCACCTAGGAACTTACCGCGGCAAGTATCCCACGCTCCGCACCACTTAGGTGAACAGTACCACGAATCCCACTGCTTTACCGCGGATGGTAGGTTCGCTTCGATCTGAACGGCCACTGATAGGCACAGGTCGATGAGGGCGTCGTGGTCTTGGGAGCCCCGCACCATGTGGGTCCACCCCACATCGGCCACAGGGTCGTAGGTGTCGTCAGTGCCTTTCGAGGAGAGGTGACATAAAGAAAACCTGGGTGTATCTAACGCCCACGTGTAAACATGGGATTGCAGGTTCGAGCGTTTCGTTTGCCACATATCTTGCGGGCGGGGAACTCTCGACGGGTTCTTCCAGTCAACGAGCCAGCCGTTCTGCACCCAGTCACATGTTCCTGACAGACGGATGATGCGGTCGTTGTCCTCCCACAGCACCCGATCAAAGAAAAGTTCCACATACTCGGGGCGTTCAAGCTCGGGGAGCACCTCCCCATACCAAACTCGCAGGTTGCCCCCCACCGCACCCCGCACCTTGTCGGGGTCATGTTGTTCCCAGAAGGGGTCGCCTTCGGAGGCGAAGAGGTAGAACTCGTTGCACCCTCGCTCGAGGAGCTCCTCGAGTTTGGGTTGCTTGCCGGTTTCGATCCATTCGTTGCCGAACCATTCGAGTGCGCCGTGAACCGAGTTGCCTCGCACAAGGTTGATGTTGTTCGACTCGGGTGGTGTCAAGCCCAGGTGTTTGCGTCGAGCGGACTCAGGGCAGAGGAACCATTGGTTCAGGAAACTTTGCCGAAATTTGTGTTCATGTTTGGGTTGTTTAGGTTTCATTCACCCAGTATGACACCCAGGTAGGACAGTCACTCAGAGTGGTCGAGGCTGTGGATAACATCAAAGCATGGTGGGCAGAAGTAATAGCCTGCTCGGGCTCCCCGCAAGATCTCTCGCTGGTCGGGATCGAAGTAGCCCCACACGTTCTGAAGAAGCTCGCCTCCAATATATTTGTCCCAGTCCTGCTTCCAAACGCTAATCGATTCAGTGCGTCCGCAGTCATGGCATGTTGCTGATGCTCTCATACTGTCTCCCTTCGCGCTATCTGCTCGCGCCCCTTCGGGGCGGCTCGCGCTATCGCGCTATCGCGCCATTATAGTGAACGATCAACGGCGTGTGTGGGACCCACAAGACCACCAGCGAAAAGAACGGCCCCCAGCCCCCCATATGTGGTACGCCATCGCCGCATTTGTGTGGACCTGAAAACGAGCCCCCCACATCTCCCCCCCAAAAATCTTTGCCCCCCACCATGTTTCGTTGACTTGCCATGCACCTGAGTCAAAACCATTGAAGGCGCGCCGGTTGAACTGGCTCTCACACCACGCGACGCTCAATGCCTCAACCACCGGCCAGTCGTAGGAACTGGCAGCCTCAACAATGTCGAGGTGGTCAGGGCTTGAGGCGTTCACCCCAGCGATATCGATAAGTAGCCAGATAGCTACCCAACTCATTCGTCGGGAGGGAACAGAGGCACCACGTTGTCGGGGAGGTCTTCGCGTTTCGAGACCGTAACAACCCCCGCCAAGATGACAGCCGCTAACGCCTCTTCCCAATCGTCAGCTTTGTCAGCGAAGAACTCGCTCATGTGTCGCATCATGTGAATCCCGTCATGCACGTCGTCACATAGAGCTAAAAGTATTGCGTCTGCTTCACCTTCTGGCGGCCAGCGATCGGATGTCATACGAGGAGCCCCGCACGCCGCTTCTGATTGTCGGTCCACTCGAGGTGCGGGTTCGCTCGGATCACATCAACCTGAGACAGCGCCGGTTCTTCTTTAATGTTGACGCCACGGGAGGCGCTACCACCAGCACCGATACGTCGATGATAGGAAGAGCATTGCACGCAACGATTCTTTCTGTAACCGTCGCACTCCCCATCACATATCGGCAGGTAGCTTGGCTTGCGACCCTTCGCTTTCGAGGTCACCCTTCTCCACCAAGGTCACGCTCAGGAAAATACCGGTCGGGTAAAGCTGCTACTCGAGCGCGGGCATCAGCGAGGGTGTAATGGGCCATACCGTCAGGCGTAACCCAGCACCTTTTGCCGTCCTCAAGGGTGATACGAATGGTGTACCGCTCATCGCCACCCCCCATCCATTTAGTTGGGCAGTCCCTCAATAGGTGACAGGGACACACCTTTGTTACTTCTGTTTCAGGCATCATGGCCTCCTCTTTGAGACCACTCTACACGACTATCCCACCAGCTTCCGTAATGGGTCAGGGCGCCCCCCAAACAGATGCCAAGTAAGCGCCCCCCATACAACAACTAGCATCTCACGGAACCCTGGTTTGCGTGCCGCATTCAGGAACGCCGCCGACATTGTTTGCCGGTTCGCCGCTAACGCCCAGGCGTCGAAGACAACGACAACGGTTGTCACGAATGCCCAGGCGAAGACTCCCGCCTGATCCTTCGAAGTTGTGGGCATTAATACTTGCCGTCTTTGTCCCATTTAGGTAGGCTCCTACTTGTGGGCCAGGGAGGCTCACTGTTATTAGGTCAGGAGAACTGATGACCGAAACATTCACAGTTAGTGGTGACGTAATCGACCTCGCTGTCGAAGGCGTCACCGCTGCAATTATCAAAGTGGCCTACGAAACGTTGTCCTACGACGACGCGTCAATGTTCATCGACGCACTCGACCGTCACTTTGAGTTACTCAACAACGAGCTACTAAACAACCAGGAGGCAAACTGATGTCTGCAGATATTTACGAAGACGACCTAGCCGTATATGCCACAACGGCATGGCACAAGAAAGGGTACGTTCACGGCGAGCTACTCGACAACGACGACTACCTCAACCACCCGTGGCCTTTCTACGCCGAGCGAGGCGAACTGTACGTCCACAACCCGACCTGGATTCAATGGCAACAACTACTCACCGACGAAAAATATCATGCCAGTGCCCTACGAACCCAGAGCGGTGCGTTGGGTCCCGAAATGATTTCGACACGAGTCGCCCTTCGGTCTCACCCGTTGAATGTCAACACAATAAACGGGATGCCCCAAGACCCACAAGAGTTCATACCGGTATCCAAGTTCGAAGGCGTCACCCAGACACAATGGATACGACGCTCAGACAACGGCTACCCACTCAACATAGGGATCACCGAACAGCGAGCCCTCACCCAATATCAGATGATGGATGAGGTAGTCGAAAGTTTGTTGGAGCGAGGATTCGCCACCGGTGTCGAATCTAAAGGCACCCTGCAGCATGGCCGCAAGGGCTACGTCACCCTGCAAGTGGGTGAACCTATCGACATCGAGAACTACTCGAAGATAAACCGATACTTCACGCTCGCAGATGCTCAGGATTCATCGGTATCACTGTCGGCTCGCCCCACTCTCGGAGTCGTAGTGTGTGCGAACACGTTCGCCGCCTACATTCTGAACAACTCCACAGCGACCTGGACTATCCGTCACACTCGCAATGCCAAAGAATATTTGGACGCTGCTATCGGAACCTTCTACGCCAATCTCGAACTCCAACAAGAGATCAACAAAACCGTGGAACAGTGGATTGATGCAGCATTCACCGAAGGTCAGTTCATCGACATGACTAAGGGCTTGCTACCTGAACGACCCGAAGACAGCAAAGACAACGCTAAAGCGGTGTCACAGTGGGACAACAGGTTCAAGGCGATCATCGACAGGTACCGTGGTGACGACCTCGAAGGATTCATCCGCTACACCAAGTGGGGGGCTCTCATGGCGATCCAAGGCTACGAGCAGCACGTCCAAAAGGGTAAAGGACGCTCCACCCAGGGCAAGCATGTGGACCAGTTAGTGTTTGGTGACATGCCCCTCACCGCTAAAGCAGCCGTGCTACTAAAGCCCGAAACACTGGTCACGGTCTGATGGCCGACTGTGTGAGGTCAGGATTCTGCTGCAAGCAAGGTGTCTGCCCGTTCGGAACATGGGACCACAGCACCCACCAATGCGCCCACCTCATAGGTGACCGACCAGGGAACTACGAGTGCGGCATCTACGAAGACATCAGACAACACGAAAGTGCGATCTGGTCTCCAGCGTTCGGTGCAGGGTGCAGTAGCACACTGAATCCTGATAGGGTGCGGCTCACTGCATAGCTCCCCCCATATAGCTCCCCCCACATACAGGTACGGGGGAACCAGCGGCCTCCGATCCACCCTCAATCGGGGGTCGCTGCGCGTTTCGGGACCCAAAC
>CEWI01033689.1_pt1 | contig 14258 bp, 17 predicted proteins | sample 531271 | NCBI WGS metagenome assembly CEWI01 (sample SAMEA2622499, study PRJEB7988) | marine metagenome | biome: marine biome (ENVO:00000447); feature: mesopelagic zone (ENVO:00000213); material: "saline water (ENVO:00002010), including plankton (ENVO:xxxxxxxx)" | depth 350 m | reverse complement strand
TTTCATATCAACATTTATCTCAAAGATGCTATTATAGCATAATTATATTTATAAATTTAGAAAATATAGGAATATGAAAAAAATATTATACAGAATAGAAAAAGATTCGCTCGGTGAAATTAAAGTCCCAAAAAATGTTCTATATGGAGCACAAACTCAAAGAGCAATTAATAATTTTCAAATAAGTTGGTCAAGGTTTGACCCCATGTTTATAGAGTCACTTGCAGCTTTAAAAGGTGCTTGTGCAATAGCCAATAACAAATCTAAATTAATAAGCGCAAAACTAGCTAAATCTATATATCAATGTTCATTAGATATACACAATAATATAGAAAATTATTATGATCAATTTCCAATAGATATTTATCAAACAGGATCTGGTACGAGCACAAATATGAATATGAATGAAGTACTATCAAGCCTTGTAAGTAAAAAAATAAAAACTAAAGTGCATCCTAATGATGATGTTAATAAATCTCAAAGCTCTAATGATGTTATACCAACTACTATGAATATAAGTTCTGTTATTCTTGCGCTTGAATTAAATGATGCTATTGATTTTCTTGTTATGAGATTAATTGAAAAAGAATGGGAATTTAAAGACATAATTAAATCAGGCAGAACACATTTGATGGATGCTGTCCCACTATCCTTAGGATATGAGATTGAAACATGGAGGGAACAATTATTGCATTGTAATGAAATTTTAATGCAAAGCAAGAATGAACTAGAATTTCTCCCAATTGGAGGCACAGCTATTGGCACAGGCTTAAATGCACCCAAGTCATTTAGTAAGCATGTTTGTGTTGAATTAAATAAAATTTATAAAAAGTATAAAATAAAATTTACACCTAATCCAAATAAAGCAGAAATGATAAGTTCGCAGAATCATATTTTAACAATGAGCAGTGCTCTCTTAAGATTATCTTCATCGCTTACGAAAATATCAAATGATCTTAGATGGATGAATAGCGGCCCAATATCTGGTTTATCAGAAATTACGTTAAAACCATTGCAGCCTGGAAGTAGTATAATGCCGGGGAAAATTAATCCTGTAATACCAGAGGCTGTTTTGATGGCAATGGCTCAAATATCTGGAAATCATAATACCATTAGTCTTGCATGTATATCAGGATCATTTCAATTAAATACAATGTTGCCCGTTATAGCGCATAACATCATCGAGTCATTTAATTTATTAATTAATAGCGTGTATTCTATATCAGAAACAATATCTACATTTAAAGTTAATAAAGATAATATAAAAACTAATTTAGAGCGTAACCCAATTATTGCTACAAAACTAAACGAAGTTATTGGATATGACTTGGCATCAGCAATTGTCAAAGAAGCTTATAAGACAAATCAACCAATTATAGATATAGCTTTAAAAAGAACAAGCCTGACTAAGTCGCAACTTATTAAATTATTAGATCCAAAAAAATTAATTTAATCTGACATGTTCTCAAGAGACTCAAGTGATTTGATTTTTATAAAATGGTTGCTATTTTTTACAGTATTGTTAATTATCTCATACCTCTTGATTTATTATGGACATATCTCCAAGTTGATTAATAATGATGTTAGCAATATTTCAATAGTAATTTTATTAATATTTATATTTTTCAGCATAAAAGTTGGGTCTCTTTTGTATAAAGTAAAAGATTCTTTTTATAATTTAATTATTCTATCAACCTCAAATGAATATAATAATATTAAAAATATAATTCAACAAATGAATAAATCAAACAATTACTATGATATATGTATTCTTGATCAACTAAAAATTTTTTATACAAATGATATTAAAGATAGAAAAGATATAAATGAAGTTTTTGAGTATAAATTTACTAAAGATATAGACTTAGGGTGGTTTATAGTTGATCTTTTGATAAAACTAGGGCTTATTGGAACAGTTATTGGTTTTATTATTATGCTCAGCTCAATTGCATTAATAGAAGATTTTGATTTATCATTAATGCAAAGCTTGTTAAAAAACATGAGTAGTGGAATGATGGTAGCGCTATATACAACATTAACAGGCTTACTTTCATCTATTATTCTTTCATTTCAAAATAAATATTTAGAAAACATTATTTACGATATGATTTCTATAATTACTACAATTATAGAAATTAAAAATCCATTAATATTGCAAGTATTGAATGAAAAGTAAAAAGTACAATCAATTTGATCCATTTACAGATTTACTGTTTAATATTTTATTAGGTTTTGTTTTCTTATTTTTTCTAACAATTTTATTTATTAACCCAATTACTAAATTAGGAAATGTAAATTTAAAGGCAGAGTATATTATTACCGTAGATTGGAAGGATAATCTTCCTGATGATATAGACTTATGGGTCAGAGATCCAAATGGTGAAATTGTATCCTACCTTAAAAAAGATGCTGGATGGTTACATTTAGATAGAGATGATCAAGGTATTATTAATGATAAAATTATAATTAATAACAAAGAAGTTATTTATCCTATTAATAGAGAGGTTGTAACATTGAGAGGAATTATTCCAGGAGAATACACTGTTAATTTATATTTGTATGAACATAAAAGTGGAAGACCTATAGATGCAAAATTAATTATTGAAAAAGTAAACCCTTCTCTTAAACTTGTATTTTTTAACAATGTTTCACTTAAAGAAAAAGACACAGAATTAACTATTGCAAAATTTAGATTAGATTCTGTTGGAAATTTTAAATCTTTAATAACTAAAAATGAAATATTAACTCCATACGAACTTAAAGGATATTAATGTTAATTGAAATTATTATAATTTTATTTTTACTTACTTTAGTATACGGATATTTAATTTATATTATTATACAAAAAAATAAATTTACAAAAAAAATACTTTTAGTTTTATCAATAGGTTTATTTTTTGTAATAACACATTTCTTCTATATAAATAATTTAGGCTATCCTGCATTTTCTCATTTACCAAAAAAATTTAATTTATTAACCGTGCACAAATATGATAATAGTTTTATAGTCTTAATAAAAAATTTGGATACAGAAGATTTACCTAGGCTTTATATGCTTGATTATAGTAAAAATTTAGAAAATATACTAAATGAAGCTATGAATAACAAAAAAAATGGTCAAAACATCATAGGTTTAATAGAAAATACAAAAAATAATAATTATTATGGTATTGCATTTAAAAAAGTAAAAAGGAATGTGCCAAGCAAATAATGTTAATATTTAAATTATTCTGTGTTAGAATATCCTCAATTTTTCAAAGTACGGATAGTTATGGATTTTAAAGACCATTTAAATCAAGGCGAACAACAATATATAATATATAATATTAATAAAGAGAGCATTGGCCACCTTCCTTACTCATTGAGAGTGTTATTTGAAAATTATGTAAGAAATAATGGTAAAAAATCATCCCAAGAGGTAATTGATAAATTTTTATCTTGGTCAGGTAATGCAGGAAATCAAACAGAATTAACTTTTTACCCGAGTAGAGTAATTATGCAAGACTTTACTGGCGTTCCCGCAGTAGTAGATTTAGCCTCAATGAGAGATGCTGTAAAAAAACTTAATGGAGATCCTAGTTTAATAAACCCACAGTGTCAAACTGACTTAGTGATAGATCATTCAGTTATGGTAGATCATTATGGTACTAGTGATGCAAAAGATTTAAATACTAAATTGGAATATCAAAGAAATATTGAGAGATATAGACTTTTAAAGTGGGGACAAGGAGCATTCAAAAATTTAAGAATCATTCCTCCAAATAATGGAATAATACATCAAATAAATATAGAGTATATTTCTCAGGTTATATTTGATAAAAATAAAACACTTTATCCAGATACAGTTGTTGGAACTGACTCACATACAACAATGGTTAATGGTTTAGGCGTTCTTGGTTGGGGTGTTGGAGGCATAGAGGCTGAGGCTGCAATGTTGGGTCAATCTATACCAATGTTACTTCCCGAAGTTGTTGGATTTAATTTAACTGGAAAGCTTGTAGGCTCAACTACTGCAACTGATTTAGTTTTAACAATTGTAGAGCATCTTAGAAAGGTAAACGTTGTTGGAAAATTTGTAGAGTTTTATGGTGAGGCCTTGGAGAATTTGTCAATCGCAGATAGATGTACAATAGCTAATATGGCTCCAGAGTACGGGGCAACTTGTGGATTTTTTCCAATTGATCAAATGACATTGAATTATTTATCGACAACAGGTAAAGATAACAAGCATATTAATATGGTTGAAGAATATTCTAAGAAAGTAGGTTTATTCAGAGATACTAAAGAAAAAATTATTTATAGCCAAACTTTAAATTTAGATATATCAAAAATAAAAGCCTGTATATCTGGACCAAAAAAACCTGAAGATAGAATTAATCTTTCGGATGTTAAAAACACAGTTTCAAAAGAGATAAAAAAATTAAAAAAGAATAACACCAGGACTGGGAAAATGCTCAATGATGGCTCGATAATGATTGCAGCAATAACAAGTTGCACAAATACTTCAAATCCAAGTGTAATAATTGGAGCTGGTTTATTAGCAAAAAAAGCCGTAGAAAAAGGTTTGACTGTTAAAGAGTGGGTTAAAACTTCTTTAGCTCCAGGTTCAAGAGTAGTCAAAAACTATCTTGAGCAAGCTGGGTTATTAAAATATTTTGATGAATTAGGGTTTAATATTATAGGTTATGGATGCACAACTTGCATAGGAAATTCTGGCCCTCTAAAAGAATCTTATGTTGAAGAAATTAATAATAATGATTTAATCGTAAGTTCAATTTTATCAGGTAATAGAAATTTTGAAGGAAGAATACATCCAGAAATAAAAATGAATTTTTTAGCATCACCGATGTTGGTTATTGCATACTCACTAGTTGGTAAAATAGATTTTGATATTACCAAAGAAAGTATAGGTAAAGACAAAAATAGAAAAGATGTTTTTTTGGATGATATATGGCCATCTATCGAAGACATAAACACAATCATCAATAAAAATATCAACAAAGAAATGTTTATACAATCATATAAAAATTTATTTTTAGGTGACTCAAATTGGAAAGAAATTGCAATTAAAGAATCAGAATACTTTGATTGGAAAGAATCATCTACATATATTCAACCATCTCCTTTTTTTGAAAACTTAGAAAATAAATCAAATAAATTAGATGCTATTAAAAACGCATATCCATTGCTAATTTTAGGAGATAGTGTTACCACTGATCATATTTCACCTGCTGGGTCATTTAAAGAATCAACTCCTGCAGGAAAATTTCTTGTTAAAAATGGTACTGATATTGCTGATTTTAACTCTTATGGTTCAAGACGAGGGAATTATAAAGTTATGAAGAGAGGTACTTTTGCAAATATTAGAATAAATAATAAATTAGTACCAGAGACAACAGGAGGATTTACAAAATATATACCTACTGATAAAGAGATGTCAGTTTTTGATGCTGCAGAGAAATATCAAGATGTAGGTGAAAATTTAATAGTATTTGCAGGTAAAAATTATGGATGTGGCTCTTCAAGAGATTGGGCCGCAAAAGGGACAAAACTATTAGGAGTTAAAGCAGTTATAGCTGAGAGCTTTGAAAGAATTCATAGATCAAATTTAGTAGGTATGGGTATTCTTCCGTTAGAGTATTTAGAGAAAGATAATTTTGGTAACTTAGGTTTAGATAAATTTTCGCAATATACCATTAATCAAATTAATATAAATGATAAAACTGTTGATGTTAATACATTAAAAAATAACACTCCGTATACTTTTACAGTTAAGATACGCATAGATACCGCAATGGAATGGAATTATTTTTTAAATGATGGAATTCTTAATTATGTTTTAAAAAACATAGCTATTAAGGCATAGATTTTAAAATATCTTTTATTTTTCTAGCATAAACTATTTTAAGTAGGGTAAATTTTAATTTAGATCCACCAAATTGATCCCATAAAAAAGTTGCTCTTAAACCAGAAAATAATGCTGTTCTTATTCTAGCCGCATTTAGATTATCTGTTAAATGTATATTTTTTCCATTTACTGCGATTCTAGGCTCAAATTTACTTAAAGTATCTTGATAAATTATAGATATTCTCTCTGCTTTTTCATCTAATGTTAAAAATGTAGAATCATCATTTAATTTTTTTAACAATATTTGTATATTATTCATAACAGTTGGATTTTCTTTTATTTTTTTTGATAAAACATCTAAAGATGTTACATATCTTTTTGTTTCACTGTTTCTAGTAAAAACATTATCTATAATTTGTTTTTTTAAATAATTAAACCCTGTTTTTAAATGTTTGATATCAATAAATATCTTCACAACATCATCAGTGTCCATACTATATATACTATTAACTAAAGGTAAAAAATCTTTATCATTATATTCCCCTTTCCATGCAATATTAGATACAAATAAACATGCTTGATATAATCCCGCAAGAGATATAATTTGTTCGTCTAAATTTTTAATTAACATAATTCTTTTATTATACCTCCACCAACACAGTCATCATTAAAATACAAAACAACAGATTGACCTAATGTAACAGCTCTTTCCTCATCTTCCATAATTAATATACATTCATCATTATTCATTAAAACTTTCACAGGTACTAATTTGCCTCCATGTCTAAATCTAGCTTTATATGTAATATTCAAATCCGGAGTATTATTTATCCAATTTATATCTCTTAATCTAACCTTACCCTTGTAAAATAATTTATTCTCTTGTTGACTTATAATAAGAGAATTATTTTTTATATCTTTATCTAAAACAAACCACGGCTTATCTTCATGATTCTTTATACCGCCTACTCCTATCCCTTTTCTTTGACCAATTGTATAATTAAAGAGACCTTCATGTTTTCCTAGAATTTTATTATTCTCACTTTTTATATCACCTGGCTTAAGGTTAATATATTTTTTAATAAAATTTGAAAAATTTCTTTTTCCTATAAAACATATACCCATACTTTCTTTTTTCTCATAAATAGTTAAATCAAATTTTTTAGCAATTTTTTTTACATCAACTTTGGTAATTTCATGAAGTGGAAACATAAGATTTTTCATTATGTTTTGATTAAGCATATATAAAAAATATGTTTGATCCTTTTGTTTATCTTTTGGGACACTTAGAGTTATTTTAGAACCTAAATCAATTAATTTTGCATAATGCCCTGTTGCAACTTTATCAAAGCCTAGCGATAAGGCATATTTATAAAAATAATTAAACTTTATCTCCTTATTACAATATATGTCTGGATTAGGAGTAATTCCTTGATTAAGTTCATCTATAAACCTTTTAAAAACTAAATCCCAGTATTTGTCTGAAAAATTAATAGTTAGAAGATTTATGCCTAATTTATCTGCTATTCTTTTTGCATCCTCATAATCCCTTTTTGAGCTGCAATTATTGTCTATATCATCTTCTTCCCAATTTTTCATGAATAAGCCAGTTACTTTATAGCCTAATTCTTTAAGCAATACAGCTGAAATTGATGAATCAACACCTCCAGACATCCCAACTATGATATTTTTTGAATAATTCATTATTTATATTTGTTAATTTAACAAGTTAATAGTATTATCTACGCTAAATTATATTATATCTATGTTCAAGAGGTGACAATGAATAAACTTAGATCTGCCAAAGATATCCAGAATGAATGGGATACAAACCCAAGATGGAAAAATGTTAAAAGAGATTACACAGCTGAAGAAGTTGTAAAATTAAGCGGTAGTGTCCGTATAGATTATAGTTTGGCTAAGCAAGGAGCAGAAAAACTATGGAAACGTATTAATAATGATGACTTTGTAAATGCTCTTGGAGCACTTACTGGTAATCAAGCACTTCAGCAAGCAAAAGCAGGCTTAAAAGCCGTTTATTTATCAGGGTGGCAAGTTGCTGGAGATGCAAATACTGGCATGCAAATGTATCCCGATCAATCCCTTTACCCAGTTGATAGCGTTCCCGCTGTAGTGAAACGAATTAATAATTCTTTAAGACGTGCAGATCAATTAAATATAGCAGAAGGAAATGATGTAATAGATTATATGTTACCTATTGTTGCGGATGCCGAAGCAGGGTTTGGAGGAGTTCTTAATGCTTTTGAATTAATGAAAGCAATGATTGAAGCAGGTGCAGCTGGAGTTCACTTTGAAGACCAACTTGCTTCTGCTAAAAAATGTGGACATATGGGAGGCAAAGTACTTGTACCTACTCAGGAAGCAGTTCAAAAACTTACTGCAGCAAGGTTAGCTGCTGATATTTCAGAAACACCAACAGTGTTATTAGCTAGAACAGATGCAGAGGCTGCAAATTTATTAACTAGTGATGTAGATTCAAGAGATAAAGATTTTTGCACTGGCGAAAGAACGGCTGAAGGATTTTATAAAGTAAAAAATGGAATTAAACAAGCAATATCACGTGGTTTATCATATTCGCCATATGCAGATTTAATTTGGTGCGAAACCGGAGTGCCTGATTTGGGTATCGCAAAGAAATTTGCTGAAGCTTTAAAGAAAGAATATCCAGAACAACTATTAGCATATAATTGTTCTCCATCATTTAACTGGAAGAAAAAATTAGATGATTCTCAAATAGCTAAATTTCAAAAAGAACTTGGTGCAATGGGATATAAGTTCCAGTTTATTACACTTGCTGGATTTCATGCTTTAAATTATAGTATGTTTGAATTAGCAAAAGGATATAATGAAAAACAAATGTCGGCTTATGTAAAACTACAAGAAGCTGAATTTGCTGCAGAAAAAGATGGTTATACTGCAACTAAACATCAGAGAGAAGTAGGAACAGGATACTTTGATGAAGTGACGCAAGTAATAACAGGTGGCTCATCATCAGTTACCGCTTTAACTGGTTCCACAGAAGAAGAGCAATTTGAAGACAAATAATTTTATTATTTATAGAATTTCAAATGGTTAAATTTAATATACCAGAAGACGGTCAAATAATTTCTTACAAGGATGGGGAATTAGTTGTTCCTAACACTCCAATCATTCCTTATATAATTGGAGATGGCATTGGCATTGATGTCACACCTGTTATGAAACAAGTCTTAGACTATGCTGTAAAAAAAGCATATGGGGATAGCAAAGAAATAAAATGGCTTGAGATATATGCAGGTAAACAATCCATGGATTTATATAATCATTTACTTCCTGAAGAAACACTAGAAGCAATGAAAAAATATCGTGTATCTATTAAAGGGCCATTGACAACACCTATTGGAATAGGACATAAATCCTTAAATGTTTCAATAAGACAAGAATTAGATTTATACGCATGCGTAAGACCAATTAGATATTTTCCTGGTACAACTAGCCCAATGATTGATTCAAGTGCTACAGATATGATTGTGTTTAGAGAAAATACAGAAGATTTATATTCTGGTATAGAATGGAAGCCAAATTCTATAGGAGCAAAAAAGATTATAGAATTTATAAAAAAAGAACTTGGCGAATCTCCGTTTAGATTTGAAGAAAATTGTGGAATAGGGATTAAGCCAGTTTCAAAAGAAGGTTCTGAGCGTTTAATAAAAATGGCTATAGAATATGCGATAAAAGAAAAGAAAGATTTTTTAACCATTGTTCACAAAGGAAATATTATGAAATATACCGAAGGTGCTTTTAGAGATTGGGCATATGCGTTAGTAAAAGAAGAATATAATGGTAAAGAAAATGCTAACGGCACATTTAGTATATTTAATTCTGAACAAAATCATGAATTAATAATTAAAGATTGTATTGCTGATAATTTCTTGCAACAAATTATTCTTTCACCAGAACAACACGAAGTCATTGCCACTCTAAATCTAAATGGTGATTATATTTCTGATGCGCTTGCAGCGCAGGTTGGAGGAATTGGAATAGCTCCTGGAGGAAATATTGGTAATGGTGTTGCGGTTTTTGAGGCTACTCATGGATCAGCAGAATCTTTTGCTGGGAAAAATAGAGTTAATCCTGGATCAATAATTTTATCAGGTGAAATGCTACTAAGATATATAGGATGGGATGAAGCAGCTGATAATGTTCTAAATGGTGTTAAAGGAGCAATTCAAAAAAAACAATTTACATTTGACTTAGCTAGAGCAAGGGCAGGTAAGAGAATTATTAGATCTAAATCTAAAGAAAAACATACAGTTAAAGAGATTAAAGAAGAGTTTACAAAACTTGTTCCTGGAGCTACGCTTGTAAGTACTTCAGGATTTGGTGATGCAGTAATAAATAATATGTAATTTATTTATCTCTGAATATAATACGACCTTTAGATAAGTCATAAGGTGTTAAAGCTACCATCACAGTATCACCTCGTAATATACGTATATAATGTTTTCTTATTTTTCCCGATATATGCGCAGTTACTACGTGGCCATTTTCTAGCTCTACTCTAAACATTGTATTTGGTAAAGTCTCAATAACTTTTCCTGACATTTCAATTTGTTCGTCTTTTGACATAAATAAAAATAGGTTGTAAATTAATAGTAATTATAACAAATAAACGTTAAATAAGGTATGAATATAGTTTTAAACACACAAAAATCTTCTGAGCATTTTAAATTAATGAATTTTGATCATTTGATGCAGTTATATGAAAAAAATTATAACTTATTTTCTGTGGTACTTGACTCATTATCTGATAGTAGAATTTTGTCAACAATAACATTAAATAATAATGTAATGCAATACGAGCCAATTTCTGTTACCAGATACACTCATATTTTTTATTTTCATTATAAATATAAATCCCTAGACTTCAAAAACCATGTTTATATGATAAAACCGCATATTATTTTTACTTTATATAAGGATGCAAAATTATTAGAAGCTAAATCGCTTATACAAAGCAAATATTTTAACTCCACTATTAATGAAAAAATTAAGATTAACTTATCTACTTATTTTTGGTTAAAACATATTCTATCTAAAAATGTTAAATATCAATAGTTTATGCAATTATTCTATTTCATAATAAATATATTTCTGAGAAGTATGCCTTGAAAATAAAAGTATAATACCTTACTATATTTATAAGGTATTATTGAGGAGAATGATGTATGAAGCTATCGACGAAAGGTAGATATGCGATAAGAGCAATGATAAATATTGCCTTAAATAAAACAAATACGCCAACAACATTATTGAATTTAGCCAGGCATCAGAACATATCATTGTCATATTTAGAGCAACTTTTCTCGCTCCTTAGAAAGAATAATTTGGTTTCGGGAATTAGAGGCCCAGGCGGTGGTTATAAATTAGCAAATAATCCAAAAAACATCACTATTGCGCAAATTTTGAATGCCGTAAATGAAAAACAAGGTAAATTAATAGATTATCAAAAGAAAGATGAATTAATTTGGGAAGATTTTAGCAATAAATTATATAAACACTTGGATACAATAACCTTGAATTCATTAATTGAAGGTGCCTCACAAACTGAAGCCGCTATCACTGAAGAGTCACTAATTACTGAAAAACCACTTATAAATAGTGTGAAAAGACATATAATATAAAAAATATAGGGAGAGTGAAATGGCATATAGCAATAAAGTATTAGATCATTATGAAAATCCTAGAAATGTAGGATCATTTGATAAAGGGGATGACTCTGTGGGAACAGGGATGGTTGGAGCTCCAGCATGTGGAGATGTCATGAAACTTCAAATAAAAGTAAGCGATGATGGAATAATAGAGGATGCTAAATTTAAAACCTACGGCTGTGGGTCAGCAATTGCCTCTAGTTCACTTCTTACAGAATGGGTTAAAGGTAAATCTTTAACAGAAGCATCTCTTATTAAAAATTCAGATATTGCTGAAGAACTAGCGTTACCTCCAGTGAAAATACATTGCTCTGTACTTGCAGAGGACGCTATTACAGCAGCAATTGAGGACTATAAGAGTAAACGAAAATAAGTATTTATTGAAATTTCTATAAATATTTCATAGTATTAAATTATATGTATTGAGGAGGCCGGAAATATGGCAACAACACCAAAAACGATGCCAACTAATGTAGGCGGCATGGAACGTTGGATAAGAGTAATAGCAGGTTTTGCTATACTTTACATTGGAATGGGCATGGGCATGCCTTTATGGGCTTGGATTGGAATAATACCAATTTTGACTGGCTCGCTTGGATGGTGCCCACTGTATATTCCATTTGGAATAAACACTATGAAAAATCAATAATTATTATTGATAGTTTTATGAAAGAGACGCGTAATTGCGTCTCTTTTTTATTAGTAGAATATGGCAACTAAATATAACTCAAAGCCCATCTATTGGAATAAAGCAAAGAGCTTTTTAATCAAAGCCGATCCAGTATTAAAGCAAGTAATCACAAATACACACAGCAAGTATTATTTAACAAGAAATTGTTCATCATTCAAAACTTTAATAAACGCAATTATTGGTCAGCAAATATCAGTTGCAGCAGCTTCAAGTATTTCTAAAAAAATCCATAAAAAAATAAAAAAAATAACACCAGACAAAATTTACAATATTAATAATAGTGTTTTAAAAAAATGTGGATTATCACGACAAAAAATTCATTACATAAAAGAATTGTCAGATATTTTTGTTCATAGGCCATCATATTTTTATCAATTACCCAAGCTGAATGACCAACAAATTATTGATAGATTATCAAACATAAAAGGAATTGGAGAATGGACTGCACAAATGTATCTCATATTCCAATTAAACAGACCAAACGTGGTTCCGCTAGGAGATTTAGGTTTTGTTAATAGCATGGCTAGACTATATAAAGTTAAAAAACCAACTCCTAATAATATTTTAAAAATAACTAATACATGGAGTCCTTATAAAACTGTTGCGGTTTGGTATATATGGAGAATCATAGATGCTGATGTTGTCCAATATTAGTGATAACATGAGTATAATACTTTAAATATAATTTATTCATATGATTAATAAAAAAGTTTTTGTTTTTTTAGGCATAGTTGTTCTGATTCTTTTGGTTTTAAGTTTTACAGGAACAGATTTTTTGTCTTTTTTAAATCAGCACAACTTACTTATTAAAGATTTTATCCAAGAACAACCCCAATATTCTAAAATTTATTTTTTTATTATTTACACTATTATGGCTGCAATTTCATTACCGGTTGCTGGTTTACTTGGATTGTTATCAGGTATGATTTTTGATTTTGTTGATGCATTAATACTTGTTTCATTTGCATCTACTATTGGGGCTCTTTTATCCTTTTTATTATCTAGATATTTGTTTCAAGGTTATTTTAGAAGCAAATATATAGATCAGTATAATATTATTAACAATGGCTTTATTAAAAATGGGGTAATGTATTTATTTGCTCTACGAATGTGTATGTTTTTCCCATATTTTCTAGTTAATGCTTTAACAGGTTTAACGACAGTAAAAAGCTGGTTATTTTATATTGTTTCACAAATAGGTATGTTGCCCGGAACTATAATTATAATCTTAATTGGAAGCAAAATTGATAGAATTATTAATTCCTCCTTAACTATTGATACTGAAATTATTTTATTATTCGCTTTAATTGGATTACTTCCAATAATTTCAAAAATGTTTTTTACTAAATATATTTTAAAATAAATTGTTATAATGAATATATGAAATACTTACATACAATGCTGAGAATTTCTAATATAGATGAGTCTTTAAAATTCTTTTGTGATGGACTTGATTTAAAAGAGAAAAGACGTATGGAATTTACGGATGATCGATTTACATTAATATTCCTAGCTGCCCCAGATGATAGCGAAGCGGAAATAGAGCTTACATACAATTGGGATGGTGATAGCTTAGGAGATACATCTAGAAATTTTGGTCATTTGGCATACAAAGTGAAAAATATTTATACTACTTGCAAAAAATTAATGGGGATGGGTGTAATAATTAATTATCCACCAAGAGATGGTCACATGGCGTTTGTAAAGTCTCCTGATAATATTTCAATCGAACTGTTGCAAGAAGGAAATGCTCTCAGTCCCCAAGAGCCATGGGTGTCTATGAAAAATATTGGTACATGGTAATTATAATAAGAAATGGCTTATTATACCTGTACACAATAATATAAGCCATTCCCAAAATTCTTGACGACACTATCCAGAACAAGCTCTAATTTATAGAACTGTATTGGTTTTTTGTACATTCAAAAATCTTTTTTTGTTCTTTAGTAGCAATTTATTAAGAACTTGATTGCTCACTTGACGAGTCACTTGATTGCTCACTTGACGA
>CEWI01127807.1_pt1 | contig 14452 bp, 10 predicted proteins | sample 531271 | NCBI WGS metagenome assembly CEWI01 (sample SAMEA2622499, study PRJEB7988) | marine metagenome | biome: marine biome (ENVO:00000447); feature: mesopelagic zone (ENVO:00000213); material: "saline water (ENVO:00002010), including plankton (ENVO:xxxxxxxx)" | depth 350 m | reverse complement strand
ATAATTGGTCTTCTGACTCTATTGCCGGCGGTCGGAGTTTTTGGTTTCAACGAGCATATGCGATGGCGCTGGAGCGTCATCACTGCAGGCATAGGGGCAGGTATATCAATAATTGGACTTGGGTGGATTATAAGTTTGGCCAGAGTTACAGATCTGCAAATAGTCACAGGAGCAGGAGCTTTCTTGACTGCTATGGGTGGAGTGTCTTTAGCATTATCATCACGTTCAATTCTGAACGAATTTAATAGGGAAAAAGTATACGAAAACCCAAACATCGGGCAGAATGTTTAATCTGAAACTATAAGAGGCAAGAATGTCAGAGACAGTGAAAAAAAGATCTAAATCACGCGTATCGGGCGTAGACAGATTTTTGACCTTTATTCGCGTACTTATGGCGACATTGATAGTTTTAGGAGTTGTCGCGTTCATTTCACAGCAAATATGGCCGAATAACCCATTTGCGGAATGGAGAAATCCTGATGCGCGTGGCCTCACAGGAGATCAATTTAAAGGCCTGGTGGTTTCCGGTTTGTCGCAAGGAGCGATGTATGGATTAATTGCTTTGGGTTATTCAATGGTTTACGGAGTTTTAGGTTTCATAAATTTCGCTCATGGAGAAGTTTTCATGGTGGGAACTATGTCAGGTTGGATCACATCTGAAAAATTAAACGATGCTGGCTTGTGGGAAAGTAATTTTATTTTGTCACTCTTCTTAATTATTTTCGTAGCAATTACCACTTCCACAGTGACAGCGGTAATTACTGAAAGAATCGCCTATCGGCCTTTACGAAACTCACCGAGATTGATTCCTTTGATCACTTCGATAGGCGTTTCCTTTTTCATCCAAAATGCTGCACTGGGACTGTTCGGACCAGCGAGTAAAGGCTATCCCCGTCTTCCTGAATGGCTAGCTAAGCAAAGGTCGATTTTAACTGTTGAGATTTCTGGAACAAAAATTCTGGTAATGGTTGTGGCAGGACTTTCAATGGCGTGCCTTTGGTATCTGGTAGAAAGAACTCAAACAGGTCGGGCAATGAGAGCAGTTGCTGAAGACAAAGAGATTGCCTCACTTATGGGAATAAATGTAAATCGAACAATTGTCATTACGTTTGCGGTCGGTGGAGCAATGGCTGGAGTGGGGGGGATCCTCTGGGGCCTCCTATTCAGGAGTGTCACTCATATGACAGGCTTCTTGCCTGGAATTAAAGCATTTACTGCTGCCGTGGTTGGAGGCATTGGAAATATGGGTGGTGCTATGGCGGGAGGAATTGCTTTAGGATCAGCGGAATCTATAGCTCCTATGGTCATATTGGAACCACTTGGGGTTCCTGGTGTAAGCCAACTAAAGGATGCGATTGCCTTTACCGTTCTCGTGCTTGTCTTGCTGTTTAAACCTGCAGGACTCTTTGGGGAGAGACTTTCTCAAGAGGATCGTGGATGATGACTACGAATCTGACTTCAAAGAAACCGTTTGAACTGGATTGGAAACGTACTCTATTTTGGGGAAGCGTATGTGCGTTGTCTCAGGTTTTCATTTGCTTAGTTGGTCTTCCATCAGAGTTGAACAGGCGAATACTGATTGAGTCAACTCTGAGCCTTGGGTACCTCTTTATACTCTGGATTCCTTTGGTGTTTGGTTATGTAGTTTCAAAAATGGTCGAGTTGGAAGGTGTAGAAAACCCGAAACCCGGTGCAGCAGATTTATTGTCAGGAGCGTTAACGGGACTCTTGGGGAGCTTAGGTCTCGTATTACTCATGTTGGGTATCGATAATCTTGACATGAGAGATCCTTTGATCAACTGGAACCAAAAACTATTCAGATTACTTACTTTTGAAAATAGTATTAGTTTCGGAAGTTTGGTTTGGATTCCCGTCGGAGTAGGGCTTGGAACAATCGGAGCTTCTCTACACCAGATGTCAGGCCAAATCCGAAAAATGAGTGCTTATGCGATGTTCGGTCTTTTTTCCTTTGCAGTTTTAGAAGATGTTATAGATGACCTTTCAGAAGGCTTCCGTCTGGAGTGGTTGAGTGACATGATCTACGCGAAAAAGGGTGGTATGACAGTAACTTCAGCGATTGTTCTTGCCATAGTGCTGGCCTTGTTGCCCTTGATCACTCGGGGTAAATTCAAAAAGACAGTAGATCGTTACCGTTCAGATGCTAAGCCAGAGAATCAAAGGCGAAACTCTGTAGTTCTATTTTCTACTGTTGCAGTTTTAGTCATTGTGCTTCCTTGGTTCTTAGGTGGAATCATTAACGAACTTTTAGCGAACGTTGGACTTTTCTTATTGCTGGCATTGGGTCTGAACATCGTGGTCGGTCTTGCAGGTCTTTTAGACCTTGGATACGTGGCGTTCTTTGCGGTGGGGGGTTACACAACTGCAGTTTTGACTTCTCCTAATTCGCCGTGGTTCTCTCCTGAAACTCATTTTGGGATTTCACTGCTGGTCGTTGTGGTGATGGCGACTTTAGCGGGCCTCCTGATAGGCGCTCCCGTCATTCGCATGAGAGGAGACTATTTAGCGATTGTTACTTTAGGATTCGGTGAAATCATAAGACTTCTTTTCTTGTCTGACTGGCTGAAGCCTTATTTAGGAGGGTCACAAGGTATCACGAACGTCCCTGCAATAGACCTAGGACCTTGGGAAGTGAGAGGGGCGGATCCTAGATCTGTTTTCTACATGGTTCTCGTTTTTTGTGTTTTTGCTATATACATTTCGTGGCGACTTCAAGGGTCTCGTTTAGGTCGAGCATGGATGGCTATAAGAGAAGATGAGAGTGTTGCTGAAGTAATGGGAATAAATACAGTTAATTCCAAATTAATGGCTTTTGTAGTCGGAGCTGTTTTGGCTGCATTTAGTGGAGCTGTTTTGGCGGCTAAAGTCGGATCTGTTTTCCCAAAGAGCTTTGAGATTCTCGTATCAATCATAATTCTCGTAGTTGTGATAGTGGGAGGCATGGGCAGTATTACCGGAGTAATGGTTGGTTCGTTAGTTCTAATAGGGATTCTTGGCGGACCGCGACAACCGGGACTTCTTCAAGAGTTCCAGAACTTTAAACTGTTGATTTATGGAGCTCTGCTTGTTTTCATGATGCTTAAACGCCCTGAGGGTCTTGTGCCCACTGCACGTCGAACTAGGGAATTGCATCAAGAAGAATATCTTCAAGATGCATGGTTGGGTGATGATGAGAGTGAAGATCGGGAAGAAGTGGGAGAGCAACTATGAGTTTGTTGGAAATTCATAACCTTCAGGTCACTTTCGGAGGGCTAGACGCACTTTCAAATCTCGATTTTTCTATCGAAGAAGGAGAAATTGTCAGTGTTATTGGACCGAATGGTGCTGGGAAAACAACGTTTTTCAACACAATTTCAGGAATGATTCCTCCAACTAGTGGAGAAATCATCTTTAATGGCGAGTCAGTTTTAGGTCTTGATCCAAATCAAATAACAGAGATGGGGATCGCTCGAACATTCCAGAATGTGAGACTATTCCCGAATATGACGGTTCTAGAGAATGTGATGGTTTCACAACACTGTCGAACGTCACAACTGGTAGTGGGAGCTTTGTTTCAAACGAAGGCATTCAAACAAGAAGAGAAAGAAATACGCGAACGCTCTGAAGAAATTTTGGGCTTTTTCGGAACTCGTCTCGTTGGATACCGTTTAGATCAACCAGCTTTCGCATTGTCGTATGCAAATCGACGCAGGCTTGAAATTGCACGCGCAATGGCGACGCAACCGCGTTTATTGTTATTAGACGAGCCAGTTGCAGGTATGAATCCGATAGAAACGACAGAGTTAACGGGACTGATCAGCAAGCTGCGCGATGAATGGGGATTCACAATTGTAATCATCGAACACGATATGAAAGTAGTTAGAGATGTTTCCGATCGCGTAGTGGTTCTAGACCATGGTGTACCAATAGCTCAGGGAGCATACGACGAGGTTTCAACCAATCCCAATGTCATCGAAGCATATTTGGGTAGACCAGTAGAGGCTAAATCATGACAGAAACAGCTTTACTAGAGTTTCGTTCGGTCAACACCCATTATGGGGCTGTTCACATACTTAAAGATGTTGATCTGGCTATATACCCGGGCGAGATGGTTTGCTTATTGGGTGGCAATGCAAGCGGAAAATCAACGACTTTGAAAACTCTGTTAGGTATGGTTACCCCTACCTCTGGTGAAGTTCTTCTCGATGGTGAAGTGGTCAATGACAAACCAACGAGTTACAGGGTAATCAATGGTGTGACGATGGTTCCTGAAAATCGCCGACTTTTCAAACGTTTAACAGTCAAAGAGAATCTTGAACTTGGTGCTTACTTGCGAAATGATACCGAAGGAATCGAGGAGGATCTTGAAAATATTTATGAACTTTTCCCGCGTGTCAAAGAAAGACTTTCTCAAAAGGCAGGAACCCTTTCAGGAGGTGAGCAGCAGATGGTGGCAATCGGACGTGCGTTGATGTCGCGCCCAAGGGTTCTTCTTATGGATGAACCATCAATGGGACTAGCTCCTGCACTCGTGCAACAGAATTTTGAACTTATTCAACAAATCCACGAAGAAGGAATGGCTATTTTTATGGTGGAACAAAATGCCAATATGGCTTTGTCTATTGCTGATAGAGGTTGGGTTTTACAAACAGGCAGAGTTGTGCTCGATGATACTGCTGAAGCTTTGCTAGCTAATCCAGAACTGCGCTCTTCTTACCTTGGAGAGAGTTAGATAACAGCTTTTTCCAAAAAAGGTTCATTTTTAAGAACCCTACTGTAATCAAGCTCGGTTAAGTCGAGAGATCGGTATTCACCGTAAGTGATCAGTTCACTCAGTCCTCTTCCCACACCAGGGCTCTGTTGGAATCCATGTCCACTAAAACCGTTACAAAAAAAGAAATTTGGCAGCGTTTCACAAGTACCAAGTATCGCATTTTGATCCAAAGTATTGTAAGCGTAATGACCAGCCCATGAACTCATTACCTTGATTTTTTCAAAAGCTGGAATACGGTGAGCTAGTACGGGCCAGATATTTTCTTCCCATTCTTCACCCCTTACTTTGAAGTCATCAGGATCGACCTCTAAATCATTTGCAGGGGGTGCGCCTGCTAGAAAATGAGGAGGATCAGTTCTTACATGAACCCCCGAAGGGTCAATCGTTAGTGGAAGGGTTTGCCCATTAAGAACTTCACGGCAGTCGAAAACAAAAGCTGCTCTTATTCTTGGTTCGACTGGAAGTTCCAGTCCTACCATTTCAGCTATCCACCTTGCGCGGGGACCGGCGCAATTCACTACACGTGAACATGAAAGAATTTCACCGGAATCCAATTTCACTTCCCTCACAAGACCTTTGCTTTCATCAAAATTTATTGAGATAACCCGATCATTTAAATATTCAACCCCGTTGTGTCTGGCTCGTAGTTTTAAACCTTGCATCAATGAAAATGCATCCAGTGTTCCTTCGTTTTTAATTCCTAAACTCCCACCCTCCAGGTCATCGGTCTTCATGTAAGGAAATCTTTTCTTAATTTCACTTGGTGAAAGCAGCACTACTTCTGCTCCACATTTTTTTTGAATCTCGTGGTTATCTATCAAATTTCCCATTCCATCTTTAGAAGCTAGAAAAAGGTAGCCAGTTTCATGAAAAGGAAGTTCGGGTGCCTCTCCATTCACTTCAACATGGTTATGAAAATTTGAAAAAAATTCTGTAGCAAACATCGAAAGTTTAATATTTACAGGTTGTGAAAATTGGTGCCGAATACTTGCCTCAGAAAGTGCCGTGGAAGATTGTGCATATGTGGGATCTGGTTCGATAACTACTATATTTCCGTCATAGTCGGGATTTTCAGATAACCAATAGGCAGTAGAACTACCCATGACGGCGCCTCCGATGATTAAAGTATCGAAATGTTTCATGAGATACCCTCAGTTATAAATCTTAATTTAAGTTTCTTTTAAATTTTGCCCGACATTTCAAGAAACATAACCCTGCGCCAAATCATTTTCAATTGAATCTGGATTTCTGTCTTCCGGATTACCGAAACCTCCGCCACCTGGAAGTTCTAAAATCAGTCTTCTTCCTTCTGGAACAGGTTGTTTTCCCTTTGCATCAAAGGGTGTTCCGTCATCGAGATACACCCTTCCAGGGGAGCCGCTTTCTCCTCCGTTACGTCCTCGTGCAGGGTTTTCGACTCGGTCAAACATGCAGCTAAAGAAAAATTTGTAACCCTCAGAAGGAGCCAGCTCAATTATTTGACCTAATCCACCGCGATGGCGCCCATCTCCTCCTGAATTTGGTCGCAACTCTTTTCTCCATATAACTATTGGTCCGACTTGTTCGGTTGCTTCGGATGACATTGTTCTGACACCACTAGGAAAAGCAGTACTACTTAGTCCATCTAAATTTGGTCTGGCTCCCGTACCACCGCTATTGAACATGAGTATTTCTCTTGGTGGCAAATCTAGATTCAACTCAGCAGACCTCGCGCTGACATGAAAGTTCCATAGAGCTCCTGCACCTTCTGCTGGAATGACTTCAGGGAGAGCTTCTGATATGGCGCCTAAGCAAAGATCTGTTACAAAATGTCCAGTCACATGTCTAACTGCAACAGGGTCAGGATGTTTAGCATTGAGTATGCATTGTTCTGGTGCACTAACAGTGAAAGCCGCTAGTGATGCATAGTTGCTCGGCATCTCAGGGGCCAGTGCTACAAGCATGGCATACGAATAATAAGCATGAGCGTAAACTAATGGTACGTTCACCCCATGTTCGCAGGTTGGCGAAGTTCCTCCGAAATCAGCATGTGCACCTTCTTTATCGACTGTAATAGTCACCTTTAAGGTGACTGTCTCGTTGTACCCATCAACTTGCATTTCATTTTTGTATTCACCTGGCTTCAACTTCGAAAGGCGTTTCATTGTGGCATCATGTGTTTTTTCAAAGATGAATTCAGCTAGATCTTCTAAGTCATCTAAATGGAATTCGTCAAGCATTCCATGTAGGCGTCTAATACCTGTTTCATTAGATGTTGAAAGAGAATGAAGGTCACCAACTACTTGTGAAGACTCACGAACGTTATGGCGAACTATATTTATCAGATCTTCATTTAATTCACCGCGTTCCAACAATTTCATAATAGGAACGAAAAGCCCTTCTTCATAAACTTCAGTTGCGTCAGGTCCGAAACCCCTGCCACCGACGTCTACCACATGAGCAGTGCAGCCGAAATAACCTATTAGGTTTGCATCTCTGAACACAGGGGTAACAACTGTGAAGTCATGCAAATGACCCGTGCCCTTCCACGGATCGTTAGTTATGTAAACATCGCCTTCGTAGATTCTGTGAGGTCCGATATCTTCTATGAAGTTAACTACAGCCGCTGCCATAGTGTTTACATGTCCCGGAGTTCCAGTTATTGCTTGTGCAATCATTCTTCCCTTAGTGTCGTAGACACCTGCTGAGAGATCTCCTGCTTCTCTAACGCTTGTACTAAAGGCCGTACGAACGAGAGCCAGAGCTTGTTCTTCAACTATTGATATAAGCCGATTCCACATCACTTGATTTTTTAAATGTTTCATTCGGCAGCCTCAGTCTTTTTAGTTATCAGCAGACAGTCATCTTGCTGGACAGACGACTTCTTTTCACTAGAAATCCAAGTTGTTGTTTGATCCTCAACAATTATCGCTGGACCCATAACACAGTCACCGGGGGTTAAATTTTCACGCTCAAAGACAGAGGCGTCAACTTCAGAATTCTTGACTGGGTCATAGATGATACGTTTAAAATTGCTTGTAACAATATTTTCAGAACCAACAGTAATAGTCTTTTCAATTTCTGGTCGTGGAGAAGTCACCTTTACGGACCATCCGACTACTTCAATCTGCAGACCTTCTATGGCTCTACCAAAATGTTCCTCATAGGTTTTCTCGAACTCGTTATTGAGTAATTCGATACCAAGGTGGTCAAATATCGCATTTTCCAGAGGGACAGTGATTTCCCATCCTTGTCCTACATACCTCATAAAAGCACAACGTTCCACAATGAGACTCTCGACAGAGAAATTCTCATTCGATGCATCCATTACAAATTCTGTAGCCTCTGAAGTCAGATTGCTTAGAAGCTGGTTTACGCTTTCATGGTCAAAATTTTCAATGGATACATAGAAACTTTTTAAAGCTTCATAGGAAAAGGGTGTTCGAAGAAAACCTATGGCAGAACCTACACCTGCTCCGGGAGGGATAAGTAATCTTTCTATTTCCAACTTATCGCATAAGCGAGAGGCGTGAAGAGGCGCTCCGCCGCCAAACGCAATCATTGTGTATTGGGATACGTCTCTACCATTTTCTACTGCATGAACACGAGCTGCATTAGCCATATTTTCATCGACAACCTCGATGATTCCAATCGCTGCATTTTCAACAGCTATTTCAAGTGGCTCTGCTACATCAGCTGACAGAGCCTTTCTAGACTCTTCGGGAAGGAGGTCAATATCATCTGCACCGAAAGTCTCCGGTGAGATTCGACCAAGCAATATGTTTGCATCCGTTACTGTTGCTAGAGAACCGCCTAATCCATATGCCGCCGGCCCTGGTTCGGAACCTGCACTTAGGGGACCGACTCTTATCTGTTTAAGGTCATCAACATTTGCAATTGATCCACCGCCAGCTCCTATTTCAATCATTTCTATAACAGGTATTGATATAGGCATTCCGCTTCCTTTAGTGAAGCGGTGGGTTCTCGCTACTTCAAAAGTCTTTGCAGATCGTGGAGATTGTTCATCTATGAGGCATATTTTTGCAGTTGTGCCTCCCATGTCATAAGAGAGAGCAGCATCTATTCCGTGACGAGCAGCAATTTCAGAAGCGAAAATAGCGCCACCTGCAGGGCCTGATTCTATGAGCCTTACAGGAAATTTTATTGCACTTTCTATACTGATCAATCCACCGCCAGAATGGATGAGATGAATATCGCATTTCGCTCCGGTGTCAGCTAATTTCGTTTTAAGCCTTTCAAGATAAGCAGCCATCATTGGTTGGATGTAGGCATTTGCACATACTGTGTTAAATCTTTCAAACTCTCTCATTTGAGGAGACACTTCGGATGAAATTGAAACTCTCATATTTGGAAGTTGATCTAAAAGCATTTCCTGAAAGAGAGATTCATGGCTGTCATTCATGTATGAATGTATGAAACCTACCGCTACGGCTTCATACCCGTTCTCCTCAAGAGCCAAGAGGTTGATCAGGTTTTTAGCTTCTGTTTCGTCAAAAGGTAAAAGTACGGAACCATCGGCAGAGATGCGTTCTGAAAGCACATATCTGTCTTTTCTCTCAATTAGAGGTTTGGGCAATTCAAGATTGAGGTCATATTGTTCGAATCTGCTCTCAGTTCTCATTTCAACCGTGTCGCGAAAACCTTTTGTGGTTACAAAAGCTGTTCTTGCTCCAGTTCTCGAGATCAAAGCATTTGTGGCAAGAGTTGTTCCATGTATAAAAGAGTCAAGTTCGGAGAGATCAGTTCCTGAATCGGCTATAACTGCATTGATACCTTGGAGCATTCCTATTTCGGGTGATTCGTAAGTAGTGAGAACTTTCGTTGAAAAGATTTCCCCTTCCGTTTCAAGCACTACGTCGGTAAATGTTCCTCCAACATCAGCTCCGATTCGTATTTTATTCGTGACCATTAGGGTGTTACTCTCCTTCGAGAACGTCCTTTAAAGGTGGGAATGTGGAAGGGGGGACTATATCCACTGTTGCAGATCTCTGTTGCGAAAGCATTCCGCCATCCACTTTAATTACATCCCCAGTGATGTATTTGGCATCCTCAGAGGCAAGGAAAAGTGCTGGACCAGCCATATCATCAGGATCGCCAGGGCGACCGAGAGGTATATTCTCACCCCGTAGATTTCTTGCTTCTTCATCCATTCCCTCAGTGTCGATTGAACCGGGCATGAGTGCGCACACTCTTATGCCATAAGGTCCCAAATCAAGAGCCATTGCTCTAGTAAGGGCTTCTATGCCTCCCTTTGAAGCGTCATAGGCTGTGAAGGATCTGTGTGCACGAGTAGCACCACCTGACGACATGTTGATAATCACACCGTGTTTTTTGGAAGCCATGATCCTTGCTGCTTGTTGGGAGCAAAGGAAATGCCCAGTTAAATTAACGTCAATAATGCGTCTCCACCAAGCCTCATCTGCTTCGAAAAAGTGAAGCATTGGACTTACGATCCCTGCATTGTTTACAAGTACGTCAACAGTTCCGAAAGATTCTAATGCCGAGTCGAAAATTCTTTTCACATGACTACTATCAGCTACGTCAGCGGCAACTCCAATAGCATCACCTCCGTTGTCATTGATAACCGCAACTACTTCATTGACTCGATCTTCATCAATGTCATTCACGACTACTTTGGCGCCCTCATCTGAGAATCGTTCCGCTATAGCACGTCCAATTCCTTTTCCAGCACCAGTGACTACGACTACTTGATCTTTGTGATTCTTACTCATTGGTTATCCTCAAACAAATTAGTTGATGTTAAGGATATCGAAGATATAAAGATACTCAGTCACTTGAGTGGAAAGCTAAATGTGTGTGCCTTCGCACATAGTTTCCAGTTGCGTAGGTGGAGGAACTTTCATCCACATAGAAATCAGGAAAATTTCTCAAGATCCCCTTAAGTGCAATAGAGGACTGTAGGCGAGCGACAGATGCACCTAGACAAAGATGTGCGCCCGATCCGAAACCCAACGTTCGTTTTATTTTTCGACGAATGTTTAGTTTTTCAGAATCTTTACCAAATTCGCGTTCGTCTCTATTACCAGACCCATAACCAATAAGGACACGAGACCCAGAGGATATTTTTTCACCATGCAACTCGAAGTCTTCTAGAAGAACTCGACTGAGACCTTGAACAGGAGAGGTCATTCTTAACAATTCTTCAATTGCCTCAGGTAAAAGTCGTAAATCTTCTAACAAAAGTTTTCGCTGATCGGGGTTCTCAGTCAGCAACACTGCTGAACCACCCAATAAGCCAGTTGTCGTGTCGTTTCCGCCTGCGATCATCGTGAAAGCTAATCCGAGAATCCACATGATAGAAACTTTCTCTTCACCCATTTCTAGGAGTTCTGAAATCAAATCATCCCCAGGTTTACTCTTCCTCCACTCGATCATTTCTGTGAAGTAACTTGTAAGTTCAATAATGGCATCGAGTCCTTCACTATCTTCATTTTGGACTGCACCTGCAACGATTCTTTCAGTCCAAGTGTCAAAAATCACTCGATCTGATGCTGGTACGCCTAAATACTTTGAAACCACGAAACTCGGTAGGGGCTTAAACAGTTCAGAAATAATGTCACAGCTTTCTAATTCCTTTATTCTGATTATTGCTGTCTCGACAAAAGAATTAATGTCCTGCCTCATGTCTTCAGCTTTTCTAGGAGTGAAACCCTTGCTTATCAGTCTTCTGAATTGGGTATGTTCAGGTGGATCCAGAAAAACTATAGGAGTTGCATCTCCCATTTCTAAATATTCTGAATTCTGATCAATTGTTAGACCATGTTGGGAGGAAAATATATTCGGACTTCTTGCAGCATTAAACACATCTTCGAATCGAGATAAGAACCAATAAGATCCTTCTTCTACGAAATGTACCGGAGAGTTATCTCGCAGATCTGAATACATAGGATAAGGGTTACGCCACGACTCACCAGATCTAGGCACATAGACACTTTTTCCCATATGTAAGGATACTTTTTAGTAAAAAGTTTTCCTTGACACCACTAAGGACAAGTTTGAAGGCAGAATCAATTCTATGAAAAATTTGATTTACACGGAGATTTCTAATGAGTAATTACGACGTAGTCATCGTAGGTGGAGGCTCAGCTGGATGTGTACTTGCAAATCGCTTAAGTGAAAACAGCGATGTGAAAGTCCTTTTACTGGAAGCAGGAAGGCGAGACCATCGATGGGATTTCGTAATTCATATGCCTGCAGCACTTTCATACGGCATAGGTAACAAGTTTTACGACTGGAAGTACGAATCTGATCCTGAACCGGGACTTGAAGGTAGAAGAGTGTCTCATGCCAGGGGAAAGGTTTTGGGGGGTTCTTCAAGTATCAACGGCATGATTTTTCAACGTGGCAATCCTGCTGATTATGAACGCTGGGCTACAACACCAGGTTGCAAAGAGTGGAGCTATCCGCATTGTTTGCCTTATTTCCAAAGAATGGAAACCTGCCTCCATGGGGCAGATAGATACAGAGGGGACAGTGGTCCGTTAATGCTGGAAAGAGGGCCTGCTTCGAGCCCTTTATTCGGAGCTTTTTTTGATGCGGTCCAAGAGGCCGGTTATGAGCTAACTGAAGATGTGAATGGGTATCGCCAAGAAGGGTTCGCTTCTTTTGACCGAAACATTTATCAGGGTAGACGAAATTCCGCTTCAGTTGCTTATTTGCACCCTATTACCTCAAGGGCAAATTTAGATGTCATAACAAGAGCCCATGTCACGAAAATAATTTTCGATGGTGACAGGGCGATCGGGGTTGAGTTCAGAAAAGATAGGCGCAACAAAACAATTACAGCAGGTGAAGTGATTTGTTGCGGAGGTGCTATAAATACTCCACAACTACTACAACTATCAGGAGTGGGTTCAGCTAGAACCCTTGAAGAAGCCGGTGTGAAGACATTGATTGACCTTCCCGGCGTGGGTGAGAATTTACAGGATCACTTAGAGGTTTACGTCCAGTACGCCTGCAAAAAACCTGTTTCCATGTCGCCCTATCTGCAGATGTGGAGACGGCCTTTGGTTTTTCTTCAATGGCTGTTGAGAAAAGGTCCAGGTTCAACTAACCATTTTGAAGCAGGGGGTTTCGTAAGAGGAAATGAAAGAGTTGAATGGCCAAATTTGATGTTCCATTTTTTGCCTATTGCTATCAGGTATGACGGAAGCACTCCTATTTCAGGCCACGGCTACCAGTTTCACGTAGGACCAATGTTCTCTGATAGTCGCGGAAGTATCAAAATAAAAACAAGCAACCCTTTTGATAAACCATCGATTAGATTCAATTACCTTTCCAGCGAAGAGGATAAAAAAGAGTGGGTTGAGGCTATTCGTGTTGCTAGGAAAATAATGAGTCAACCAGCTTTTGAAGAATTCAATGGGGGAGAGATAGCACCTGGACCAGATATTGAAAATGATGATGAAATTTTGGATTGGATAAAAAAGGATTCTGAGACGGCACTTCACCCATCTTGTTCTGCTCGAATGGGAACAGACCACATGGCAGTAGTAGACCCTTCGTCGATGAGGGTTCATGGGACAGACCGACTAAGAGTGGTAGACGCCTCTGTTATGCCTAACATCACTAATGGTAATATTTATGCGCCGGTTATGATGCTCGCCGAGAAGGCAGCAGACCTCATATTAGGTAATACTCCCTTAGCAGCAGATGACTCACCTGTTTATAAACATGAAGGAGATAAATAGAAATGACTAGCGAAATTGCTATTGGTTCAAGAGTCAGGAAGTCACCTTTCTACGAAGCGACGATTTCACACGGAGTTAAGCAATTTTCTATTTACAACCATATGTATATGCCGACTTCATACGGTAATCCAACTGCTGAATATGAGGCATTAACCGAAAAGGTTTCTATTTGGGATGTGGGGTGTGAGCGTCAAGTAGAGATAGTGGGTCCTGATGCTCTTGAACTGGTCGAATATCTATCAACTAGAGGAATGAGGTCATGCAAGGAGGGTAGATCGCGTTATACACCAATTTGTGACCATCAAGGAATTCTTATTAACGACCCGGTAACACTTTGTTTAAGAGACGATCGCTACTGGGTGTCAACTGCAGATGGTGATCTACTGCTATGGGCTCAAGCTGTAAGTTCTGAAAGAAACTTCAATTGCAGTGTTTTTGAACCCGAAGTTTCACCCTTGGCGGTTCAGGGACCGAAAGCTGATCAAACCATGGTTGATTTACTCGGAGATTGGGTTATGGATATACCTTTCTTTGGTTTTGTAGATACACAATTGGACGACATCCCATTTATAATCTGCCGTTCGGGGTGGAGCGGGCAAGGAGGGTTTGAATTATTTCTAACGGACGACTCTAAAGGAATGGACCTTTGGGAAAGAGTCTGGAATTCTGGTTTGAGATACGGTATTCATCCAGGTACTCCTAATGCGGTTGAAAGGATAGAAAGTGGATTGCTTTCATATAGGACTGACTGTGGAGCTTCAGCGACTCCTTTGGAATTGGGTCTGGAACGTTTTATGAACTTGGAAAGAGAAGAGCGTTTTATCGGAAAAGAAGCCTTAGTAGCGGAAAAAGGTAGAGGCTCTGCAAGAAGGTTGGTGAAGGTTCTGTTGCCAGGCGAACGTCTAGCTTCGCCAACTGAAGAGCCATGGACGGCATTTGATGAATCAGGAAATGCAATCGGAGAAATACG
>CEWI01016409.1_pt1 | contig 14506 bp, 14 predicted proteins | sample 531271 | NCBI WGS metagenome assembly CEWI01 (sample SAMEA2622499, study PRJEB7988) | marine metagenome | biome: marine biome (ENVO:00000447); feature: mesopelagic zone (ENVO:00000213); material: "saline water (ENVO:00002010), including plankton (ENVO:xxxxxxxx)" | depth 350 m | reverse complement strand
TACGTTATTACCGACAAATTAGTAAGAAGTATTCTGAAAGTGATTTTTTGGTAGTTCTATTTTCTCCTGAGGAACCTCTTTTTACTCGTGAAGTAATAGAAATTGTAAGAACAACATCAGATAAATTAGAGAAGTTGAAAGGAGTTAAATCTGTACTTAGTTATTTAGAAGCACCTTTACTGTTTAGCCCGAAAAAGTCAATGAGTGAACTTGCTGATAATCTCAAAACTATAGAAGACGAAAATATTGATTTAGACATGGCCAAAGAAGAATTTAAATCCAGTCCTTTATATTCTGAACTTTTGGTTAGTAAAGATGGTAAGACAACAGCGCTTCAATTAAATTTAATAGACAACCCTAAATACGATGAAGCGATTCAGAAACGTTATACATTAAGGCAACAATTATTAGAAACAAGAAATCCAAAAATTAAAGAACAATTGGAAGAAATTAATTCATTAATTCTATCTTTAAATAACCAAGAAGCTCTTGATAGAGATGAATTGGTCAAAAACGTCAGGATAATATTGCAGGAGTCTTCTGAGCATGGTTCTTTTTATTTAGGTGGGACTGCAATGATTGCAGCAGACATGATTAGTTTTATTAAAAGTGATCTTAATTTTTTCAGCATAGGAGTTTTGTTTCTTTTTATATTAACTTTGGGAATAGTCTTTAGAAGAGTGAGATGGGTTTTGCTTCCTTTGATTTGTAGTGGTTTAGTGGGTCTTTTTATAGTCGGTTTTTTGGGTTGGATGGACTGGCGAGTAACTGTAGTCTCTTCCAATTTTATAGCTCTTCTTTTAATAATAACCATTTCACTCACAATTCATTTAATAGTCAGATATCAGGAGATTGCCAGCAGAGAAAAGGATCTTGAACAAAATCAATTAGTTTTAATAACAGTACAAGAAATGTTTAAGCCTTGTCTTTATACTGCCTTAACAACAATAGTTGCTTTTGCTTCATTGTCTATAAGTGATATAAAACCTGTAATAGATTTTGGAAAGATGATGGTTGTAGGTATATTTTTTGCTTTTATCTTTTCTTTTACAATTTTGCCTTCGATTATGTCTCTTTTAACTAAATTAGCTTCGGATTCTAAAAAAGATTTTAGCAAAGGCTTTACTCTTTATTTTTCTTCATTTACCAGTAAGAAAGGAACAATAGTATTAGGGTTGAGTCTTCTGTTAACAATCTTTTCTGTAACTGGAATAAATAAGTTAACAGTTGAGAATAGGTTTATAGATTATTTTAAGGAATCTACTGAGATATACAGAGGAATGGAATTACTTGACCTGAAGCTAGGAGGGACTGCTCCTTTAGATATTATTTTAGAAGCTCCCCAAAGTTATTTTGAGCAAAAAGAGATTAAACTTGAAGATGAGTTTGAAGATGATTTTGGAGAAGACAAAGCCTCAGACAACGGCTATTGGTGGAACATCAATTCAATTAACAGGTTAGAAGCTGTGCATGATTATATTGACTCATTGCCTGAAGTAGGAAAAGTTTTATCAATTGCTAGTGGTATCAAGGTAGCGAAAGAACTTAAGAACGGTGAACAAATATCTGAGCTTGATTTAGCTTTGGTAAAAAACCTTCTTCCACAGGATATAAAAGAGACATTGTTGAGTTCTTATATTAGCCAAGATGAAAACCAAGTGAGGATTGCTTCTAGGGTTTTAGAAACAAGCAAGGGTCTGAAAAGAAATGAATTGCTTCTTGAAATTGAGAACACCTTACAAGACCAATTTGGATTTCAAGAGAGCGATTATAGATTAACAGGCTTAGCAGTTCTCTATAACAATATGCTACAAAGTCTCTTTAGTTCTCAAATTGCAACTCTTGGAGTAGTTTTCATTTCAATAATGCTCATGTTTTTTATACTCTTTAGGTCATTAAATTTAGCAATGATTGGTATGGTTCCAAATTTATTAGCTGCTGGAGTAGTTTTAGGAACCATGGGTTGGATGAAGGTTCCTTTAGACATCATGACAATTACAGTTGCAGCTATCAGTGTGGGTATGGCTGTTGACAATACAATTCACTACTTGCATAGGTTTAAATTAGAGTTTAAAAAAACACAGAACTATGAACTCTCAATGCAGAATAGTCATAGAACGATTGGACGAGCAATGTCTTATACATCCATGATAATAATTATTGGATTTTTAGTTTTAGTTACTTCAAACTTCAACCCAACTGTTTATTTTGGACTATTTGTTTCTTTGGCAATGTTTATGGCTTTGACGGGAGCATTAACATTATTACCAAAGTTATTAATAGCTTTAAAACCTTTAGGCGAAGAGAAGAGTTAAGGAGTTAAATATGGGACCTTTAAAAGGATTAAAAATAATAGAAATGGCCGGAATAGGTCCGGGTCCGTTTTGTGGGATGGTTTTGGCTGACTTAGGTGCTGAAATTATCAAAGTTGATAGAGCTTCTGCTATTGGAACTGGCTCTAAACAAGAGGCTTCTAACAGGGGTAAAAAATCTATAGCTGTTGATTTAAAATCGGAAGAGGGGGTAGAAGTTGTTTTTAAGCTTGTTGAAAAAGCTGATGCAATTTTTGAAGGCTTTAGACCTGGAGTTATGGAAAGATTAGGATTAGGTCCTAATGATTGTTTAAAGAGAAATGAAAGAATAGTGTTTGGAAGAATGACAGGCTGGGGACAAGAAGGACCATTAGCTAAAGCTGCTGGACATGACATTAATTATATTTCTCTGTCTGGGGCTTTGGCTGCAATAGGAAGACCTGGTTCTCCACCAGTTCCACCTTTGAATCTCGTTGGGGATTTTGGTGGAGGTGGAATGCTTTTAGCATTAGGTTTAGTGGCTGCCTTATTTGAGTCAAAACAATCTAAGAAAGGCCAAGTTGTAGATGCTGCAATGACGGATGGTTCTGCTTTACTTATGACCATGATTTATACTATGCAATCTCTAGGCATGTGGAAAACTACAATGGGAAGTAATCTTCTAGATGGTGGATCTCATTTTTATGATACCTATGAATGTGAGGATGGAAAATTTATTTCTATCGGTTCCATCGAACCACAGTTTTATGAATTGCTTTGTCAGATAGCTGAGCTAGACAAATCAATTTTTGGCAAACAAATGTCAAGAGACTCATGGCCAAAACAAAAAGAAGAAATTAAAAAAATATTCTTAAATAAAAGCAGAGATGAATGGTGTGAATTGATGGAGGGAACAGATATATGTTTTGCTCCTGTTTTAGATATGTCAGAAGCGCCCAAACATCCTCACAACATTGAGCGTAAAACTTTTATAGAATTAGAAGGGGTTACACAGCCTGCACCAGCTCCAAGGTTTTCTAGAACAGAACCGGAAATTTCATCTTCTCCTTCAGTTGTAGGAGAGAACACAGATGAGGTATTAATTTCAATAGGGTTTTCCCAAAAAGATATAGATTCTTTGAAAATATCTGGCGCAGTTGCTTGAAGGAGATTGTATTTATTACTGGAAGTGATTGCCCTTTATGTGAAGAGGCAAAAGAACTTATAAATTCAAAGCACCTCAGTGGTTTTAATTTTATTGAAAAAGATATCTACACTTCAAGTGAAATTTATACTAAGTATTGGGATAAAATCCCTGTTCTTCTAATAGAAAATAGAGATCTTTGTTGGCCTTTTTCTTCTGAAGATATCAAGGAATTCACTTTAATTTAGATTAAAAAATCTTAAACTATTCAAAAACATAGAGGATATTACTAATTCTTTACTTTCTTTTCTACTGACAATTATTTCTGAAGCAATATGGGATAAGAATTTAGGCTCATTCCTTTGAGAATTTTTAAGTTCAGAAACTCTTGGAATTAAGTAGGGAGAGTCTGTTTCAATCATAATTTTATCTAGAGGAATGAGATTAATTAATTCTTTTAAATGCCCACCTCTTCTTTCGTCGCATATCCATCCAGTTATACCTATATAAAATCCCATTTCTATATATTCTATTAACTCTTCTTTAATTCCTGTAAAACAATGTACAACGGTGTTAGGTAGCTTTTCTTTTACTGGTTTAAGCATTTCCGTAAAAGCTTTATGAGCCTCCCTAACATGGAGGAATAGAGGTTGTTGAAGCTCAATAGAAGCTTCAATGTGAGCTTCAAAGCTTTTCTTTTGCTCCTCTTTAGTAGAGAAATTTCTGTAGAAATCTAAACCAGTTTCTCCAATTGCTTTGACATTATCTCTTTTTAAGAGGTCTTTTATTTCTGAAAAATAATTAATACTAAATTCTTTAGCCCTGTGTGGATGTATTCCAGCTGTGCAAATGAGGTTATCTGGTAGACTAGAAGCTAGTTTATATGCTGAAATACTTTCCTCCAAATCACTACCAGTTACACACATGTGGGTTACACCCACATCAATAGCATCTTCAATAACTTGATCAAGGTCTTTAATAAAAGAATGATGAGTTAAGTTAGCTCCAATATCAAAAAAGAGTTCTTTAGACATAAACGTTGCTTTATTATAAGGGAGAATTTTTGAAGGAGATACGTAGATGTCTGGACCACTAGAAGATCTAAAGGTTGTAGAGCTTACTTCAACAGTCTCAGGACCTTTTGCAGGAATGATATTAGCTGATCAAGGGGCTGATGTTATAAAAGTAGAACCGCCGGGGATAGGAGATCTTGCAAGGTTTATGGGGGGAAGGAGAGCAGGGATGGGTGCTATGTTTTCAGTTATAAATAGGAATAAGCGCTCAGTAGCTTTAGATCTTAAAGAAAAAGAAGACTTTAAAGTACTTCAGAGGTTGATAAAAAAAGCTGACGTTCTAATAGAAAACTATAGACCTGGTGTGGTAAAAAAGTTGGGAATAGATTACGAAAAGGTAAAGAGAATAAATAAAAAAATAATATATGTATCAATTTCAGGTTATGGGCAAACTGGTCCCTACAAAAATATAAGAGTTTATGACCCATTGATTCAAGCTACAGCTGGGTCTGCTTCTGCACAAAATTCAGAAAACCCTGAATTTTTTAAAAGTATAGTATTTGATAAGGTTACTGGCTTAACTGCAGCTCAGGTAATTTCCTCTGCTTTGTTTTATAGAGAAAAGCATGGTGAAGGACAATATCTTCCTATTTCTATGCTTGATTCTGCTCTATATTACTTATGGCCGGACGTTATGTGGTCTAGGACATTTTTAGGTGAAGGGGCTGTAAATTCAGGAGAATTAGCGGATTATTTTCCTCTTTTTAAAGTCCAAAACAAAAGTATATGCATTATCCTTGTTGCAGATCCAGATTTTGAAAAATTTTGCCGACTTGTAGAAACTAATTTGTATAAAGACGAAAGATTTTCAACAATGCAACAGAGAGTCCTGAATGCTAAAGCTCTTGTTAAGAAGGTAGAGGAAATTTTAAAAGATAAGGATGCTGACAAACTACGCAAGGAACTTGATGAGTTAGGTATTCCAGTAGCAGTAGTGAACGATCTTGACGAAATTCATAATGACCCTCAAATAAAAGAACAAGCTTCTCTTGTCGAAGTAAAACATCCAATAGCTGGCGAAATGAGGATGCCTAGACCACCTTTCTTTTTTTTAAAACAAAATGAGTTTCCAAAATCACACGCACCTATATTAGGACAGCACAATAGGGAAGTGCTTACAGAGCTGTGTGTTGATGAAAAAGAAATTATAAGAATGGAAGAAAGAGAAAAAACTAACAAAGAGATTATTGAGGGAATGATTTTTACTGAGGTAGCTAATGCCAAGGATAAAAAAGAAAAGTTTTAAAGAAGAAATACATATTTGTAAACTATCATGATGGAAGGTATAAAAAAAATTGGTTTTCTTTTTCTTTCAATACTTCTTGTGTCTTTTTTGGTAGGAGCCCAGACAACTGTAACCAATATGATTTGGCTTTTAGGAAATGATATGCCTGTAACCATAGGGATCTTTATTTCTAGTATTTATCAGGACTTTGTGCGCATGACTTTAACTCCCAGCCCCCCCTTTCCCTTGCCTTTTCTACCAGTTTTAATTACTTTAAGTTCCCTGATTACTTACTCTGTTGCTTGGTTAACTTTGAAGCGAGTCAAAATACAGAAAAAGTATGTTTATGGAATTGCTGGAGCAGTATCGCTTATATTTATAATTTACTTAATTCCAGTAGCATTTGGAGTTGATGTATTAGCTGGAGCTAGAACACCAGCGGGAAAAATTAGTTTAATTATTTGCGGCTACTTAGGAGGTCTTTTCTTTGGGTCTAGATTATGTAAGGAATAGATATGAAAAAATATTTTATGAAAAAAACTTTATTAACAATTGTTTGTTTAATATGTTTCGGTATTTATGCAAACCATCACGAGAAGGGTTATAAATTTGAAACCCTTGCAGAAGGTCTTAGCTTTCCCTGGGGAATAGCTTTTCTTTCTAATGATGAGATTCTGGTTACTGAGAAAACTGGTCAGTTGAGGTTAATAAAAAATGGTGAGTTACTAGAAGAGCCTATAAGTGGAGTTCCAGAAAGTTTATTTAAAGGTCAAGGTGGATTAGAAGGGATAGTCTTACATCCAGATTTTGTAAATAACAAATATCTTTACCTCGCATTTTCTGAAACCGATGAAGACAATATTAAGCTCAATACCTTGAGAGTAGTCAGAGGCCAGCTAGAAGGGCATAAATTATCAAATGTTAAGACTATCTTTAGAGCAAGCCCCTTGAGAAAAACTGTTCAACACTATGGAGCTAAAATGGTTTTTTTAAAAGACGGAACACTTTTAATAACTTCAGGTGAAGGATTTAGTTATAGAGAAGAAGCCCAAAAACTTAATAACCATTTTGGAAAAGTGATTAGGGTAAATGACGACGGTTCAATTCCAGCAGATAACCCCTTTGTATCAACTCCAGAAGCAAAGCCTGAGATTTGGTCATATGGTCATAGGAATCCACAGGGCATAGTAATTAATTCTGATGGATCTGTGGTTTATGAACATGAACATGGACCAAGGGGAGGGGATGAATTAAATATTATAAAAAAAGGGAATAATTATGGTTGGCCAGCAATTACTTATGGCATTGATTATAGTGGGGCGCTCATTTCACCATTTAAGAAGAAAGAAGGCACGGAACAGCCTATAAAGTATTGGGTACCTTCAATAGCCCCCTCAGGAATGACCTTTTATGATGGAGATTTATTTCCAGAATGGAAAGGTAGTTTATTCATCTCTGCTTTAGTATCCCGTGATGTTAGAAGGATTTCTGTAGATGGTAATAAAATTGTTGAAGAAGAAATCCTATTTAGTAGTTTAGATCAAAGAATAAGAAATGTAGTTAGTGCCCCTGATGGAAGCTTAGTTTTAGCTACTGATAGTAATAAGGGGAAATTAATTAGGGTAGTTCCTAACAACTGATTTTTAATTAAAAAAATAGGAGTTAAATATGATAGCGAGAGGATTGTCAGGAATTGTTGGTCTTATCATGCTTTATACTTGCGTAGGGTGGATAGTAGATCCAGCTAGCGCTGCAGCGGGATTAGCAATGCCTTTATTGGAAGGTATGGGCGGTAACACTCAGATAGGTGATTTAACTTCTTTCTTTTTTACGGCTGGTGTTTTTGCCTGTATTGGAGCTTTTAGAGCTGAACATGTTTGGCTTTATGCATCTATTTCATTATTGGGTTCTGCTGCTGTGTTTAGAAGCTTAGCTGTTGTAGCTCATGGTTCAGATCCTTTAACTATGGCCATAGCAGGCGAAATAATAATGACCGCTATCTTGATCCTTTGTGTTTATCTCATGAAAAGAGAAAACGCTTAATAAATCAACTTTATGAGTCAAAAAATAGGATATCCAAAATTCCTTCGTGATACCGCTGTTACGAAATTAGAAGAAAATATTTGGGAAGCTAAGTTGACTGATGATTGGAACATTGGCGGAGTTGCTAATGGAGGTTATTCAATGGCAACTGCAGCTAGGGCCTTATCGGAATGTTTAGACCACAAAGACCCGCTTTCTATCACAGGACATTATTTATCCAGAGTTGAATCTGGTAAGGCCAGATTAGAGATAGAGAAACTTAATACCGGAAGAAGCGTATCAACTGCTTTACTTAAGTTTGTGCAAGGAGGAGAGGAGCGTATAAGGTTTACTGCATGCTTTACTGACTTTTCTAAATCAAAAGGAGATACTTTGAAAGAAAGAGAATCTCCTGGCTTTCCTCCAATAGAAAAATGTATAAAGATGCCTTTTAAAGAAGGGTTTACTCCCGTTTTAGAAAAGCAGATTGATAGAAGGTTTACTCCAAATAGTGCTTGGTGGGAAGAGAACAGAAAGAGAGAAAGAGCCTGCCTAGATGCTTATATGTCCTGGCCTGGTGGAGAACCTGCAGATTTATTTTCTGTAATCTTTTTCCTGGATACTATGTCACCTCCAATTTTCAATAGATTAGGCTCAAGAGGTTGGGTGCCTTCTATAGAATTAACTCTCCATTTAATGCAGAAGCCCTGTCCTGGACCTCTCAGAATGAGAGGTAAGACAGACTTTGTAACTAAAGGATTTCTTGAAGAGGATGATGAAATTTGGGACTCAGAAGATAATTTAATAGGTCAAGCCAGACAAATGGCAAAGTTAAGGTTACCTAAGGACTAGATACAATTAGTGAGTATCCAATTCATTATGATAAAGTTTCGCTCCAAAAATTAGATTATAGGATTAATTATGAAATTTAAAGGGACTGATACATACATTTCAACAGAAGACTTAAGTATGGCCGTTAATGCCTCTGTTGTTTTAGAGAGACCTCTCCTGATAAAAGGCGAACCTGGAACAGGAAAAACTATGTTGGCTCAGGAAGTTGCTTCCTCTCTTAAAATGCCCTTGATTGAATGGCACATAAAGTCAACAACTAAAGCACGTCAGGGTTTGTATGAATATGATGCAGTAACTAGACTCAGAGATTCTCAATTAGGCGATGAGAGAGTAAAGGATATATCAAATTACATTGAGAAAGGTAAATTATGGGAAGCTTTTTCCTCAAAACAAAGAGTAGTTTTACTGGTTGATGAGATCGATAAAGCTGATATTGAGTTTCCAAATGATCTTCTTCAAGAACTAGATAGGATGGAGTTCTATGTTTATGAAACCAAAGAAACCATCAAAGCCTACAAGAGACCAGCCGTAATAATAACTAGCAATAATGAAAAAGAACTACCCGATGCTTTTTTAAGAAGGTGTTTTTTCCATTATATTAATTTTCCAGATAGAACAACTATGCAGAAAATAGTTGATGTTCATCATCCTCAGATAAAAAAGAAACTTGTAAAGGATGCTTTGGATATCTTCTTTGATATAAGAAAAGTACCAGGAATGAAGAAGAAGCCTTCTACTTCAGAACTCATAGACTGGTTAAAGTTATTAATGGCAGATGATATTCCTGATGAGATTTTGAAAGACAGAGATCCTAACAAAGCCATACCTCCTCTTTATGGGGCTCTAATAAAAAATGAACAAGATGTTCAACTTTTAGAAAGGTTGGCTTTTATGGCTAGAAGAGAAAGTAATAATTAATCAGGATGTTTTTATCTCTTTTTAATACTCTTAAATCTACTGGTGTTCCGTGCACCTTGAGGGAGCTATTAGATCTAAATTCGGCAATCGATAAGAACCTTACTTTTGCTAATATGCAAGATTTTTACTATTTAAGTCGCGCTATTCTTGTTAAAGATGAGAAACATTACGACAAGTTTGACAGGGCCTTCGATATATATTTCAAGGGACTTGAGAGCCTGGATGACGTTTTAGAGATGCTTATCCCTGAAGATTGGCTTAAAGCTGAATTTGAAAAATTTCTTACCGAAGAAGAGCTTGAAAAGATAAAAACATTAGGTGGTTTAGAAAAGCTTCTTGAAGAATTTAAGAAAAGAATGGAAGAGCAAAAGGAAAGACATGAAGGAGGTAGTAAGTGGGTAGGAACTGGAGGAACATCTCCTTTCGGAAATAATGGCAAACATCCAGAGGGGATAAGAGTAGGAGGAGAAGGGAAACAAGGAAAAGCAGTTAAGGTTTGGGAAGCTAGAGAATTTAGAAATCTAGACGACAACGTTGAGTTGGGAACTAGAAACATAAAAGTTGCTCTTAGAAGATTAAGAAAAATGATAAGAGATAGTGCGGAAGAAGAATTTGATTTAGGTGGAACTATAAGTTCAACTGCTAAAAGAGCAGGCTTATTAGACATTAGATATCAACCGGAGAAAAGAAATGCTGTAAAGGTCTTAGCTTTTTTTGATGTTGGAGGTTCCATGGATCCTCATGTAAAAGTTTGTGAAGAGCTGTTCTCTGCTTGTAAGACAGAATTTAAAAATCTAGAATATTTTTATTTTCATAATTTTGTTTACGAAAGTGTCTGGAAGGACAATAGAAGGAGACAAAACGAGAGACTTTATACAGAGGACATAATTAATAAATATTCCTCTGACTACAAAATAATTATGATAGGTGACGCAACTATGGCTCCATATGAAATTACTAACCCTGGAGGTAGTATTGAGCACTGGAATGAGGAAGCAGGAGCGATATGGATGAAGAGGCTTGTTGATGTTTATGAAAAGGTTGTTTGGCTTAATCCTGTTCCACAGGAACACTGGGAGTACAGTGCTTCAGTAGAAATAACAAGAACATTAATTGAAGATAATATGTTTCCGTTGACTCTGAGAGGTTTGGAAGAAGGTATGGCTTATTTAGGTAAGTAAACCTTTATGACTTTTCTTAGATATTCTTTTTTAGTTTTTCTCTTACCTGTATTTATAAGTTGTTCTTCTATGAAATATTCTGGTCCAGAAACTGATCACTTTGATGGAGAGAAATTCCATAACCTGATTCAATTAGAAGATAAAATATCTCTTTGGGAATTTATCAAATTAAGACCTTGGCGATTCAATAAAGAAAGTGAAGATAAATGGTTGTGGAAAGAGATTACCCCAACAAATCCTTCAGACCATGATTTTTTAGGTGCAAGAGTAATTTTTATAAATCACGCTTCATTTCTTATACAGATTAATGGTATTAATATTCTTACAGATCCTATATGGTCGAACAAATGCGGTCCCTTCGGAAGACTGGGTCCTTCTAGATTTCATAAACCAGGCATTCTTTTTGAAGACCTTCCTAAGGTAGATATAGTTCTAGTAAGCCACAACCATTATGATCATATGGATTTAACAACTCTCAAAAGATTAAAGGAGAAACATAACCCCCTTTTTATAGTGGGCTTAGGAAATACAAGATATTTAAAGTTTATAGATAAAAATAAAATAGTTGAACTTGACTGGTGGCAGAAAAGAAATCTTTATGATTTAAATATTTATATGGTTCCTGCTCAGCATTGGTCAATAAGAACGCGCTTTGATGTTAATGAATCTCTTTGGGGGGGATTTTTTATAGAAAGTAAAAATTCTTCAATCTTTTTTGCAGGAGATACCGCAGAAGGACCCCATTTCAATATGGTAAGAAAAAGAATAGGAGAACCACAAATAGCCTTATTGCCAATTGGAGCATATTTGCCTCGTGATTTTATGAAATCTAGCCATATGGGGCCTAAAGAAGCTGTTGAAGCATTTAAGCTACTTAAAGCCAAGAAGGCAGTAGCAATGCATTTTGGGACATTCCCCTTAGGCAAAGATGGACCTAAAATGGCTGCTGAAGAATTAAAGAGGATCCTTAATAAAGAGAAATTACAAGAAAGTTTTATAATTCCCGAACCAGGTTCAATTATTCAAGTAAGAAAATGACTCAAGCCCTGACTATAACTAATTTATACAAAACTTATCCTGAAAATTCTCAGGCGCTTAAAGGCATTAATTTAGAAGTTGAGGAAGGAGATTTTTTTGCACTGTTAGGGCCAAATGGAGCGGGAAAAACTACCACCATAGGAATAATAAGTTCGCTCATAACTAAGACTTCTGGAAAAGTGGAAATTTTAGGTATAGATATAGATAAGAATCATTCTTTGGCTAAAAGACAGTTAGGTGTAGTAGGTCAAGAAGTTAATTTTAATCAATTTGAAAAAGTTGAAGACATCATTAGACACCAGGCTGGTTATCATGGTTTAAGCTTAAAACAGGCCAAACAGAATGCTGAATATTTTATGAAGAAACTAGATTTTTGGGATAAAAGGAATGAAAAGGCAATAAATCTTTCTGGAGGAATGAAGAGGAGAGTTATGGTTGCAAAGGCTTTAGTTAATAAACCCAGATTGTTGATATTGGATGAACCAACGGCAGGAGTTGATATAGAACTTAGACGTTCTCTTTGGGACTTTCTAAGTGAAATGAACCAACAAGGGGTTACCATGATACTAACAACACACTATTTAGAAGAAGCAGAAAGGTTATGTAGAAATATAGCCATTATTGATAAAGGAGATATTGTTGAAAATACAGGTATGCAAGAGTTGTTAGCCAAGTTAGAAAAAGAAACTTTTGTTTTGGATTTAGAATCACCTCTAGAACAGGTTCCTGCTTTAACTAACTATGATTTTAGATTAGAAGATCCCAAAAAGTTAATAGTGACTATAAAGAAAGGACAGGAATTAAATGAAGTCTTTATTGAGCTGTCTAAATTAAATATTCGTGTAGTAAGCATGAGAAATGAAACAGGAAGATTAGAGGAATTATTTCTTAATTTAGTTGATTCTGATATCGATTCAGAAAAATCCAGCAACATGGATGAATTAAAATGACAGGAGTAGAACAGTTAAATGCTCTTCTTACCATAATAAGAAAAGAAGTAAGAAGATTTACCAGAATTTGGATGCAGACTTTGATCTCTCCAGCAATCATGATAATTCTTTATTTCGTAACAATAGGTGTAATCATTGGTTCAAGGATAGGGGAAATTGGGGGTTATCAATTTCTTAAATGGATGGTTCCTGGAATGATTATGATGTCTGTAATAAATAATACATACTCAAATGTTCTATCTTCTTTCTTTAGCGTGAAATTCCAAAGGAGTATTGAAGAATTATTAGTCACTCCCATACCGCATTATATTATCCTAATGGGCTGGATTTTTGGTGGTGTTGCTAGGGGTATTATGGTTGCTATTCTTGTAGCTTTAGTTTCATTGCCTTTTGTGGAACTAGAAGTCCAAAACTGGCCCTTGACACTTTTAGTTCTATTTTTAACTTCTATTCTTTTTTCTATTGCAGGTTTTTTAAATGCACTTTTTGCTGAGTCGTTTGATGATGTATCTATAGTGCCAACTTTTATCTTAACTCCTTTAAGTTACCTAGGCGGTATTTTTTACTCTGTAGATATGCTTCCTGAATTCTGGAGAACTGTTTCTCTTGCTAATCCAATTCTGTACATGGTTAATGCATTAAGGGAAGGTTTGCTTGGATCTTCAGATTTAGCATCAATGAATATGTCAGTAGGGTTTTCCCTTTTAATGATAATTAGTTTTATTATTATATTATTCCTCGTTTCTTTGTTGCTTTTACAAAAGGGCAAAGGCATTAGGACTTAGTTTTGAAATTTAATGAAATTAACCCTAAACATCGGGATAAAATTCCAACTGAATATAGTCCAGATATTCTGTTTAGCTTGAATAGATCAGAAAGAAGAAAGAATCTTAATATAAATTATCATGAAAAAAAATTCTATGGATTTGATGCTTGGACAGTCTATGAATTATCTTGGCTTGGAAAAGAAGGAGTGCCTAACAGTGGAATTCTTTACTTTTCTTATTCTAGTTCTTCAAAAAAATTTATTGAATCAAAGTCTCTGAAGCTTTATTTAAACTCTTTAAATAACAAAAAATTTGAGTCTAAAGAGACGTTTCTTTCTCTCCTTAAAGAAGATTTAACCAATTGCATAGAAGAAGAAATAGAGTTAGAAATTGCTGAGAAACCTAATGATTTTTATCCAGCTGTCCAAACCTTGGATACTCTAAAAATAGACACCTGTTTAATTATTGAAAATCCTAACTCTCTTAAGTTGCAGACTCTAGATCAACCCACTAAAGATAATTTTACATTTTCTAATTTTAGAAGTTTATGTCCAATATCGTCCCAACCAGATTGGGCTACTATTAGGATATCCTATCAAGGAAATAGAATAGAAGAAGTGAGTTTACTAAAATACTTAGCGTCTTTTAGAAATTATCAAGCCTTTCATGAGGATTGCGTAGAAATCATTTTTAATGATTTGATGAGAAGATGCAGTCCTAACGTTTTAAGAGTTCAGGCAAATTACCTAAGAAGAGGAGGGATAGAAATTAATCCAGTGAGATCATCTGAAATTATTTCTGATAGAATAGTTTTAAGAGATCTAAAGCAGTAATATGAGAATTCTTATATTATAAGAAAAATGGTAAATCTATTTCAATTTAGACCCTTAGCAATCTCGATTTTTTTATTCTCTATGAAATCTTTTTCAATGCCTGTGTGTCCTGATGATCCTTCAAAGGTTTGGGATATGTGCTCAGGCTCTTATCTTTATGATGGCGGAGAAATGTACTCAGGAGAATGGAAAGATAATTTGTACCATGGTGA
>CEWI01008628.1_pt1 | contig 14756 bp, 14 predicted proteins | sample 531271 | NCBI WGS metagenome assembly CEWI01 (sample SAMEA2622499, study PRJEB7988) | marine metagenome | biome: marine biome (ENVO:00000447); feature: mesopelagic zone (ENVO:00000213); material: "saline water (ENVO:00002010), including plankton (ENVO:xxxxxxxx)" | depth 350 m | reverse complement strand
GCAAGAGCGAAAGGTTTATCTGAATCAAGCGTATTATATAGACACGTTTTAAGCAACGGACTTATTCCAATTTTGACTGGTGTTGTAGTAATTCTTCCATCTCTTTTTATCGGTAGTCTAATTGTTGAATCATTTTTTGCTGTTCCAGGATTAGGAAGCTATACCATTGATGCAATTAATAGACAGGATTTTTCAATTGTAAGATCGATGGTTTTTTTAGGTTCGGTTTTATATATCATTGGTTTAATTCTCACTGATATTTCTTATACATTTGTTGACCCAAGGGTCGGATTAAATTAATTAAGATTATGCCTGTTATATTTATTACTGATTTTTTAATATTCCTACTTCTATTTGTCGTTGTTGGGTTTTATTTTTACGCAAGAAAACAAGAACATTTATCGTCACCATGGAAAGATGTAAAAAAACGTCCTTTAGCAATGTCATCAGCGATAATCTTATTTTTATTTGTCACTATTGGATTATTTGATTCAATACATTTTCATCCTAATATAGAAACGAATAAATCTAATGAAAATATATACTCTAATGAAATTTTTAGTGTTTTAGATGTATTGTTAAGTGATTTAAGAACAAAAAATGAAAAAACGTATTCAGCACCACTTGCAAGTTATTCATTCTCTAAGGAACTGATCGAACAAGAAAATGGTATTCAAATTAGGGATTATCCTAGATTGACGTATGGGGGAGCTTCACTTAATAATCCTAAAACTGAAAGCACAAGAGATATTATTAAACGTATTTCACGCGGATTTTTATATGGATTATTGATTAGTGTCGTTATTATTGCTGTAATAATTTTTGTTTTATCAAAATTATGGCAAATTAACTATAGAAAGACTTTGCAGAATTGTTTTGAAAATAAAACAGAAATACATTGGTATTCAGTTTTTGCTACAATTTCCGTAATTTTCGTAACTATATGTATTATATATAATTTATCTCAAAATTATCATGTTTTTGGAACAGATAAAGTAGGGCAAGACGTTCTTTATCAAGCATTAAAGAGTGTTCGTACAGGGCTTGTTATTGGCACGTTAACAACACTAGTCATGTTACCATTTGCAGTAGTCATGGGGCTAATGGCGGGCTATTTTCGCGGATGGATAGATGATGTAATTCAATATCTTTATACAACGCTAAATTCTATACCAGGAGTTTTATTAATTGCCGCATCAATTCTTCTATTACAGGTGTATATCAGTAATCATGCTGATGATTTTAATAGTATAGAACAGAGAGCTGATTTAAGACTTTTATTCTTATGTATTATCTTAGGTATTACTAGCTGGACTGGTTTGTGTCGGTTACTAAGAGCAGAGACACTCAAATTAAGAGAGATTGATTATGTGCAAGCAGCTAAAGCTTTTGGTGTTGGAAATTTTGAAGTTATGTTTAGGCATCTACTTCCGAATGTCATGCATATTGTGATGATTTCGATTGTTCTAGATTTTAGTGGTCTTGTTTTAGCAGAAGCTGTACTTTCTTATATTAATATTGGTGTCGATCCTAGTATGTATAGTTGGGGTAACATGATTAACAGCGCAAGATTAGAGATGGCGCGTGAGCCAGTTGTTTGGTGGTCACTTGCGGCAGCATTTATTTTTATGTTTGTATTAGTTTTGGCAGCTAATCTTTTTTCGGATGCAGTTAGAGATGCTTTTGATCCAAGATTACGTGAATTTTAGGCTATTTTTAAAATGATTGATAATAACGAAAATCTTCTCCAAGTTAAGAATCTTACGGTCTCCACAGGCACAGGGTCCAAGATGCTTAACATCGTTAATAATATATCTTTTTGTATTCGGCGAGGAGAGACATTCGTTTTATTGGGCGAGTCGGGAAGTGGAAAATCAATTACCGCTCTGTCTATTATGAGATTATTGCCTACTGCCATAAAAATAACTGCAGGAGAAGTTATATTACACAAAAGTGATTTGTTTCAGTTACCTGAAAATAAAATGCGTAAGATTCGTGGCGCTAAGATCGGAATGATTTTTCAAGAACCTCAAACTTCATTGAATCCTGTACTTACTGCAGGCCAACAAATTAGCGAGACATTACGTCAGCATGATGATCTGTCAAAAAAACAATGTATAAAACGAACTATTGAATTACTTGATGCTGTGGGTATACCTGAGCCTAAAAGACGTATTAACGAATATCCTCATCAGTTCTCAGGTGGCATGATGCAACGAATTATGATCGCGATTGCATTAGCTGGTAAACCAGATTTACTCATTGCAGATGAACCCACAACAGCATTGGATGTAACAATTCAAGCTCAAGTATTAGAACTTCTTAGAAAATTACAACGCGATACTGGGATGTCAATTCTTTTTATTACACATGATTTAGGTGTTGCATCACAAATGGCTGATTATATTGCTGTAATGCAAAATGGTTCAATCGTTGAAACTAAAAGTAAAAAGGAATTATTTTCCAACCCTGAACATCCGTATACTTTAAAATTATTTGACGCTATTCCTAGCTGGAAAAAGCGTGAAAAAGAAGATGAAATCGAACAAATTGATCGCTCAAATCAGAAAAGCCTACTAAAAGTTAAAGATCTCAAAGTGTATTACCCGATTAAAAAGGGGATCTTTAAACGAACAGTAGGGTATGTTCAAGCAGTTGATAATGTTACGATTGATTTATATGCAGGGGAGACAGTCGCTATAGTTGGTGAATCTGGATCTGGTAAAACGACTATGGGTAAGGGAATTCTACAGCTATTAGATGTGACTTCGGGCAAAGTTACCTATCAGAAAACAGATTTAAATACATTAGATGCTTCATCTCTCAGGAAAATGAGAGCGGACATTCAGATAGTATTTCAAGACCCTTATTCCTCAATGAACCCAAGGATGATGATTAATGATGTTATTCAAGAGGGTATGATAGCGCAGAATATAGGAAACTCAGAAAAAGAAAGAGATGAAAATACAGTTGAACTGTTAGAACAGGTCGGTTTGTTACCAGAACATCGTTATCGTTATCCGCATGAATTTTCTGGCGGACAGAGACAGCGCATATGTATTGCACGCGCATTAGCAGTTAAACCAAAACTTATCATTTGCGATGAACCAACAAGTGCCCTAGACGTTTCTGTTCAAGCACAAATATTAGCACTACTAAAAAAATTACAAAAAGAATATCGACTTGGATATTTATTTATCACACATAACATAAGTGTTGTTGAGTATATTGCTCACTATGTAGCAGTCATGTATGAAGGGAAAATTGTTGAACAGGGTAGCGTAGAAAAAATTCTGAAAAATCCTGAAAATCCATATACGAAAAGATTATTGTCAGCGGTACCTCGTATAGAATTAAAGTCACACTCACTATAAAAATTATTCATAGTGGAGAAGATTAGATTCATTTGTTAGTATAGTTTCTTGAAATTAAATATTTTTTTATGAGACATCTGTTATGAAGAGAGTTTGCTATTATGTGCTGTTTTTATTTATATGCTCTGGTATTGCTGCAGGGGATTTTACTAATCCTACGGCAAGAGTTAAGGATTCTGTCGAAAAAGTCATTATAATTTTAGAAGATGAATCGTTGGTGCGTGAAATACGCTGGGAAAAAATAGGCGTTGTTATTGATCAAAGTTTTGATTTTAGAAGTATGTCACAAAGTATTTTGGCGACTAATTGGAAGACTGCAACACCCGCTGAACGTGAAAAATTTGTTGAATTCTTTTCACAATATCTTGAAGAAATATACCGCGCAAAAATTGAAGCCTATACAAACCAAAAAATTGAATATATTGGCGAAACAATAAATGGAAAAAGGGCAGTTGTTGAAACATTAATCATAACTGATAACACAGAAATTCCAGTAAATTATAAATTGAAAAACAATGATGGAACTTGGTTTGCCTATGATGTTGTTATTGAAGGAATTAGTCTTGTAAGTAATTATCGTAGTACTTTCGCAGCTATTGTTAAAAATGACGGAATGGACGGATTATTAAATGACATCCAACAAAGGATTGATAAATATAAATCTTCTGAAGGGTTTGATTCTTACTCTGAGACTACTGAAGATAGTTAGGCATGTATAAGTAGTTTATTTTCCTGATTCAAATATATATTTACTAATTAACTCTTCAAGATTTATTGACGGCTCAGTTTCTGTAATCGTCATATTAGGTTCAATAATCATGTTGCTTCCACCTGGTGATATTTTTAAGAATTTGTCTCCAATTATCCCAGCTGTTCTAATGGAGGCAATGGAATCGTCTGGTATCTGAATATTATTTTCAAGAGCTATATAAACTTCCGCCAAATAAGTCTCAGGGTTAAACATTATTTCTGTTACTTTACCTACAGGAACACCGGCTATTTCAACATGCGCCCCTTTTTTTAGTCCTGATGCCGATGTGAATTCAGCTTTAATCTTGTACTGTTGACTGTTTAGTAATCCAAAGTCACCCATACGTAGCGCAAGAAAAGTAATTGCAATAATACCAATTAATAAAAATATGCCGACAAGTATTTCTGTATGCTGTTTTTCATTCATAATTGTAGTTTACAGTATCAATGCACTGAGTAAATAATCACTAAAAAGGATGGTTATTGATGATATTACTACTGCTTCAGTTGTTATACGGCTTACTCCCTCAGAGCCATAGGCTCCGCTTTTATCCAGATGAAGATTGAAGCCCCTCTCGCAAGAAATCCATACTATTAATAAGCCAAATACAATTGATTTAGTCAGCCCCATACATAAGTCTCGATTTAATACTGCATCATTCATGTTTTGAAAAAATGACCCTGCGCTGACATCAAATAGTATAACTCCGACAAAATACCCGCCAAATATGCCCACAACAATGAAAATCGCAGTTAATATTGGCACACAGAGAATACCGGCAAGTATTCTTGGTGAAATTAAGTAACGATGAGGATCTATTCCCATACATTCTAAAGCATCAATTTGATTATCAATACGCATGATTCCAATTTCCGCACACATTGCAGAACCGGTACGACCAATTACCATTAATGCTGTTAATACCGGCCCTAATTCTCTTGTCAGACTCAATCCGACAGCCGAACCTAATAAACTAATAGAGCCAAATCTAACAAGTGTGTCATAAAATTGTAGAGCAATTACCATACCGACAAATAAACCCGCAACAACAATAACCAGTACCGAACGTGCCCCTACAAATAGAATCTGTTTTAGTAGTAAATTGATAGAATATGGAGGGATTAATAACGAACGAATTGCCTCATATAAAAAAATACCAGCAATACCAAGGCGAATTAGTATATTACTCAACATTATTTTTTTTAATTGCAGGCGCATGATTATTTTTTTGTAAGTCTATTTAAATAATCTTTTGCATCTAATGGATTACTGATGGCACGACGTTCTAGCATATTTATAATTCTTGAATCATTTGATTTTTTTATTACTTCTTTACTACCCACTAGAATTATTTCACCTTTATCTAAAATTGTTATTCTATCGGCAATTTTAAACGCACTTTCAAGCTCATGTGTAACGACGATTATTGACATATTTAGCGTATCACGTAATTGTAGAATCAAATTATCAAGATGTGCTGAAGTTATAGGATCTAACCCAGCAGAGGGTTCATCAAAAAAGAGTAACTCAGGATCCATAATGACAGCTCTTGCTAGTCCGGCTCGTTTTAACATACCGCCTGATAATTCTGCAGGCATTAATGATTCGGTACCACTTAGTTGCATTAACTCAAGCTTAATTCTCGACATTATTTTGATTGTATTTTCATCAAGATCTGTATTTTCATGCAATGGAAGTTCAATATTTTCACCTACTGTCATAGAATTGAATAAAGCACCACTTTGGAATGCGACACCAATACGTTTACGTAATTTATATAATTCATCCTTACTTAGTTTTGCCACTTCTTTATTTAATAATTTTATTATGCCTTCTTTTATTTTTTCTAGACCAAGAATATAACGTAATAGCGTACTTTTCCCTGATCCGCTATGTCCCATAATCACCATAATTTCATTACGAGACACACTTAAATTAATATCGGAAAGAATTTTTCTGTCGCCGTACCATGTATTTAGTTCGGAAACTTCGAGTACATTTTCTGTGTTTCTTTTTACCATGATTAATAACAATATGATTTTGTACGATAATAATACTAGAATATAAGTTATATGTGTTAAAATTAGGTATCTTAATAACAATAAATTAATTATGACTGATAATATATCTAATCCCACATTCCAATTAAATGAGTTAATGCAAAAACCTGGAATTATAAAGATGCTAGGTGCGCATGATGTTTTAACAGCTGTTCTTGTTGAACAATGCGGTTTCGACTCAGTTTTTATTGGTGGTTTTGGTACAAGCGCAAGTCTTTATGGGTTACCTGATTTAAATTTCTTGGGAATGACTGAGATGGTTGACGCAACCCGCAGAATGACGCATAGATTATCAATTCCGGTAATTGCTGATGCTGATACCGGTCACGGGGATTTACATAATGTGATACGTTGTGTTGGAGAATTTGAGGGGGCAGGTGCTGCAGGTATCATTCTTGAAGATCAAGTATTCCCGAAACGCTGCGGCCATTTTGGCGGCAAAGAAGTTATCTCTACAGATGATATGGTGAAGAAATTTAAAGTAGCGATTGATGCGCGTACAAACAAAGATTTTTTATTTATAGCCAGAACTGATTCTAGAGAAACGGATGGATTAGATGTTGCAATCGATCGAATAAATCGTTATTGCGATGCAGGCGCTGACGTCGCATTTATTGAGGCACCACTATCCATAAATGAGTTGGAGGAAATATGCAAACGCATCGAGCATCCAAAATTTGTAAATATGCTTGCATTTGGAAAAACTCCAATATTGAGTGCCGCTGAATTAGAAGAAATGGGTTTCAAAATGGTAGTAGCACCAATTGACTCTATTTTACTTACAGCACATGTCATGCGTGAAATGGCAGAAGCTTTTAAGCGAGACGGTCACACTAAGAATATTGCCGACAATATGGTTGGCTTTGATGAGATTAAAGGTATTCTTGGTTTATCTGACTATCTAGAATTAGAGAAAAATTTGAAGTAATTCTCGTTTGGTTTTTGCTATGAAAAGGCAATACTGGATAATCCTTGTTTATGTTTTTCTAGCTATTATCGGCATACCTTGGTATTGGCCAGACAATACCAATTATATAGTGATGGGTTTTCCACTCTGGGCTCTTATTTCAATCTTTGTCTCAATTTTTACTTCTTTTTTTACAGCATTTATTTTATTGCATTATGCATGGGATAAAGATAAAGACATAAATGGATAATTTTCAGATGTTTGATCAAACTGCTTCCATATTTATAGGTATTTATTTAAGTGCTTTAATTATAATTGGTTTTTTTGGATATCGCGCGAGACAAGAAAACACACTTAAAGATTTTTATCTTGCGGGGAATGGGTTTGGGTTAACTGTTATTTTTCTTACGTTTTATGCCACACAATATAGCGGCAATACTTTGTTTGGTTATTCGGGAATGACCTATCGTATTGGGTACGCGTGGATAATGTGCATCCATTTTATGACCGCAATTGTTGCATGCTATTTAATATTTGCACCTAGGCTTTATAAAAAAGCGAGACAACATAATTATATAACTCCAACCGATTACTTACAGCACCGATTTAACTCAAATGCTATTAACGTTGTTGTTACACTAATTATGATACTTGTTTTGAGTAATTATTTACTTGCCCAACTAATGGCAATGGGACGTGCAATGCAGGGATTGTCATCGGCCGACCCAAATATTGCATATCAGCAGGGCGTTATCCTACTAACCTTTATTATGGTCATTTACGGTACTCTCGGCGGTATACGCGCTGTAGCATGGACTGATGTTATCCAAGGTTTAATTTTGATTATTGGGCTTATTATCTTGTTATTTATGTTATTTAAACAATTCGGTCCAATTTCATTAGCAACAACAGTGATTCAGGAAACACAAGATTTTTCAAAGATTGCTGCCCCTGATGCTAATCGAATCCGTGAATGGATTAGCTATATTCTTATTGTAGGTTTTGGTTCGACACTTTATCCACAGGCGATTCAACGTATTTATGCTGCGCGTTCCGAAAAAATATTACGACAAGGGCTTGCTCTTATGGCTTTTGCGCCCCTATTTACATCATTAATTGCAGTTATAGTTGGCATTTATGCAATTGCATATGTGCCTGGTCTAGAAGGGACTGCTTCAGACCAAGCTTTAACCAGGATCCTTTCAATAATACAACAAAATTCCATTTTGGGTTATTGGCTTACAGTCATTTTATACGCAGCAGTTCTTGCTGCGATGATGTCAACTGCAGATTCGGCCTTACTATCAATTTCCTCAATGCTAAGTAAAGATATTTATAGTCGTTTTATTAATACAAATGCGAGTGAAGCAAAATTAACCCTTTTGGGAAAGTTATTTTCTTGGTGTTTAATTATAGTTTTGGTGTGGTTAGCTATTTATTTGAGTGATAAAGCATCTCTCTTGAAATTATTAGATAGAAAGTTTGATTTATTAATTCAGTTGGTACCCGCATTTATGCTTAGCATCCATTGGCGTGGTTCACAGGCATTACCAACGCTCGTTGGCCTTATTGTAGGTATTTTTATTTCGCTATGTTTAGCCTATGGTGGTTTCAATTTTGTTCATGAAGGTAAGATATACGGTTTTCATCCAGGACTAATAGGTCTAATGATTAATTTCTTAATAACTATTTTAGGTTCAATTTTCATTAATAGTTATAAATAGTTTTAATACTAGCGAGAAATTAATTATTTCTATTTAATTTTAAATACTTTTTTAATTATATTATTATTTTTGTTATATTTTTGGAAAATAGTTTGTCTATATCCATAAGGCTTCCAGGCAGGAGAAATTACATTTGGCATGTCTGAGCGGTTTAATAAATTAGCTGATGCAAGCGTAAACTCTCCATAACGTTGATTAATGCAATCAATTACCCTATTTAGCTGATGATGTTTGTCGTTACTTTCGCCACTTTCGCCAAATAAATCAATTTGTCCTTTTTCTTCACGCGGATCTAGTGCGGTAACTTGTACTTGATATATACCTTCGCCATTCCAATATTGATTTAATATTCTTTTACAAAGTGCTGTGATATGACGACCATCGTTTGTGGGAAGTGTAGTTTTTATTTGTTTGCAACCTATCCAATCCTTATTTGTTTTTAATCCAATAAAAAACTTTTGGGCGCACAAGGTATTTTTTCTTAGTCTCTGAGCAACTTTTTCTGACATATGAGTTAAGTACATATAAATAACATTTTTTGATCGTGTATTGGGGGGAGTAACTTTTCCGTGCCCAATAGTTTTAGGTGTTTTGATATCATTTTTGACTTCTTCAGGATCTTTGCCTTGGCACATATACCATATTCTTCTGCCAGGGTTACCGAAGCGCTGCCCTAAAATTCCTATCGGTATTTTTTTAACTTCACCACAAGTAAAAATACCCCTTTTGGCTAGAAATGTACCAATTCCTTTATTAATACCACAGAGCTCTAGAACCGAAATATCCTTTAATGTATTTTCAGCATCCCATGGACTAATGATTGTTAAGCCGTTTGGTTTATGGAGTTTTGCAGCATATTTTGCCGTAGTTTTATCACCACTTATTCCGATTGAACAATGTACTCCAGAAACACTAAATACTTTTTCTTTTATTTTCTCGGCAATATTTTCAGGGTTATCCCAAATTTTTTTACAACGCGTCATATCAAGAAATGCCTCATCAACAGAGAAAACTTCTATGTCGGGAGTTATTTCACGAAGACTATTCATAATATTAGTTGATATCTTTGCGTACAAAATAGGGTTAGACGGAATTCGAAGAAAAGATGGGCAAAGTTTTTTAGCTTCCTTAACACGCATGCCAGTGCGTACCCCATATGCTCGTGCCTCATATGAAGAGGTAATAATACAACTTCCTTTTATTCCATTAGTAATCCCAATGGGTTTACCAATAAGGTTTGGGTTACGTGCTTGTTCAATAGAGGCGAAGAAAGCATTCATATCGACTAACGCGATAATGCGAGGCCAGTTTTTTATTGTCATTTTCTCTCCAAAACTAAAATGTATTATAAGAGAACATTTAGAGAAAATTCAAGATGAGATTCATTACCCAAAATCTTCCTAAAAATATAAACTATTGAATTATATAGAATATTATTTCCATTAATTTTGGTTTGTTAGTGAGAAATAAATTCTCCGTATGCTCGACATCCTTCTCCAACTTCAATTTCTGCAATAACCTTGAGGCTGGAAATATCAATGACGGAAACTATATTATCAAACCAATTTGCTACGTAGAGATGGATGTTATTTGGATGCAGATCAATTCCCTCTGGATATTCTCCAACATTAATAGTTTTGACGGTTTTCATTTCACTTAAACTGATAACAGAAATTGAATTAGAACGTTGATTAGTTACGAATAGTCGATTGTTAGCATTATCAATTTCTATTGCATAGGGAAAACTACCTACAGCAATATTTGTTATTTCTTTTGTATCAAGATTGATAACACTAACATTATTTGAGCGTACATTAGCGCTATAAAGCTCATTTCGTTCTATATTTAATGCTAATCCAAAAGGTGCTGTACCTACATCTATAGTATCGATGATTTTATTTTCAGAAAGACTTACGGTCATAATTGTATTTTCATCACGATTTGCAACATATAAAAATTTATTATTAGGATTGACCACTAAACCAGATGGGGAGTCACCAACTTTAATTTTATTTATAATAGATAATGAGGCAGTATCAACTATAAAAATACTATCCTCATACCAGTCTGCAACATAAACAGATTGATTATCTGGACTAACTGCAATCGCTAATGGGCCACTACCCATTTTTATCGTTTTGATATTTTTTAATGTTTTTGTATCTATAACAGAAATATCTTTGCTTTCTGGGTTACTCACATAAACACGTTTGCCATTATTACTAACAACTACTCCAGCAGGTCGGTGTCCTACAGCTATTGTTCGAATAACTTTATTTGTATTTGTATTAATTACTGAAACAGAATCATCGCCTTGATTTGTAATATAGGCATATGATTCACCATATGCTCCGTCAATCCAACAAACAAAAAGAAGAAGTACTAGGTAAGGCACAAAATGATTCCCGCTTTTTTTCGCTCTATGTTATTTTTCAGCGATATTTTTTAGATTATCCAATCCAGTTTTATAAAGCTTTGTGACAGCTTTAATGCAAGCTTCGTCAGTTAATTCTGGCGGAGGTTGTTGCCCAGGAAAAGAGCGGTAAAAAGCTCCTTTCCATTGTACTTTTGATTTACCCGCATTCTCACTGATTGAAATTGTGGAGCCATGAGTGGCTATTGGCAGACCTTTTATAATACGACCTGCTTCTAATTCTTGCATCCCATATTGAATTTTTTTACCTTCCGGATCATGTTTAAATAATACCTCATTTATTTTTTCACCATTTTCCATTTCAATTGTACGGACTGATTTAATTTCAGAACCATTATCAGCACTGCATTTAATTATTCCAGGATGCCACTTCTCTATTGAGCAAAAATTTTCAATAATTTTCCATACCTTATCTGCGCTGGCATTAATTTCGATTTCTTGAACAACTTTTTGTCGAGATGGTCCATGAGCTAAAACAATGGCAGGTATTAGTAGCATATTAAGTAAACATAACCTAAGGTATTTCATTATTATTAATCTCCATTTGTGAAATTATTCTGATTTATGTTCTTTTTATATCTTTATAAGACCATATAGTTTAATGGCTTCGATTAAATATGGCTATTCTATGATTGTCCAGATATTATATTTTTTTTGGAATTCGGTTATTTGGAGGATGTATCTGTGAAAATTATTCTTGCTCCTGATTCGTTTAAAGGAAATTTGACTTCCATGAGCGTTGCTATAGCTTTTGAAAAAGGCATCAAGCGTGTCTTACCAGGAGCAAATTGCATTAAAGTGCCGATGGCAGATGGCGGGGAGGGCACCGTCCAGTCATTGGTCGACGGGGTTGGTGGAAAATTTATTCGTAAACGAGTTGTTGGTCCGGTTGGTAAGACTGTTTCCGCACGATATGGTTTATTATCTGATGGCAAAACTGCCATAATTGAAATGGCAGAGGCATCAGGATTGCCGCTTGTGAACTGTAAAAATATGAATCCTATGAAAACAACAACTTTTGGAACAGGGGAACTAATTTTAGATGCAGCTAAACATGGAGCAAAAAAGATCATTATAGGAATCGGCGGGTCTGCAACAAATGATGGCGGTGTTGGTATGGCCCAAGCAATAGGCGTTCGTTTTTTTAACAAGCAAGGTAAAGAAATCAGTGAGTATGGTTCCGGAGGTATGCTTCATAAGATCACAGACATTGATGTAAAAAAAACAGCCCCCATTTTGAAGAAAGTAAAAATTATTGTCGCATGCGATGTTAATAATCCTTTGTGCGGTAAATCAGGAGCATCGTATGTTTTTTCACCACAAAAAGGCGCAACACCTAAAATGGTTAAAATTCTTGATGATAATTTAAAGCATTTAGGAAAGGCTATTAAACAGTCTCTAAAGCAAGATGTAGTTAGGTTAAAAGGCGCAGGTGCTGCCGGAGGACTAGGTGCAGGCTTAGTCGCATTTGCGAAAGCTAAAATAAAAAGCGGAGCCGAGATCGTCATTGATGCCTCAAATATCCGCAAACACATGAAAAATGCCGATTTGGTCATAACGGGAGAAGGGCGGGTTGATTGTCAAACGGCATTTGGCAAAACTCCTTCAGGTGTTGCTAAGGCAGCGCGTAAATATCGTATTCCGACTATTGTGATAGGCGGCGGAATAACTGATGATGCTAATGATATTTTTTCATTCGGAATAGAAGGTTTGGAAAGCGCTTGCGCACGGGATATGTCACTTGATGAGGCAATAAAGAATTCACGTCAACATCTAGCGAATGCAGCGGAACGAGCTATTCGATTAGTTCTTATCGGAAAGAAAATAACGAAAAATAAATTGAAATAGTTTTATTGATATAACATTAATACTTTTAAATACTAACCAGTATTAGCAAAAAAATAATGAAATTTTCAAAATTTGCATCCCGTTTTGACAGTAGTTCAGGGATTGTTCAGCTTATGGATGACCTTGGCAATGCAATGGCTGGCAACAATGATCTATTAATGTTAGGCGGCGGCAACCCTAGCCATATTCCTTGTGTTCAAGAAAGTTTTCGAGAATCTTTACTTCGATTGATTGAGAACCCATCCTTATTTTCCCACACAATTGGGAATTATGAACTACCTCAGGGCAATCAAGATTTTATAAATGCCATCGTAGAAATGATGAACGAGCAATATAACTGGAAAATAAATTCAAATAATGTTGCTCTGACTATAGGAAGTCAATCTGCATTCTTCTTTCTGTTTAATATGCTTGGTGGAGAATATGATGATGGAACACACCACAAAATATTATTACCTATTACCCCGGAATATATAGGCTACTCAGACGTCGGGCTTACGACAAATTTATTCTATTCATATCAGCCAGTAATTAAGAAGATAGACGATCATTTTTTTAAGTATCATATTGATTTTGACAAGTTAGATATTAAAGAAAACACAGCAGCTATATGTGTATCGAGACCTACAAATCCTACTGGGAATGTACTCACTGATAATGAAATGATAAAGCTTCAATCTATTTCTGTGGATAATAATATTCCATTGATTATCGATAATGCTTATGGCGAGCCATTTCCTAGTATCATTTTTACTGAAACCAAACCATTTTGGAATAGGAATACTATTTTTTGTATGAGCCTTTCAAAAATTGGAATGCCTGGAACCCGAACAGGAATTGTTATAGCTGATGAACAAATTATTCAATCAATTCAAAATATGAATGCAGTGATTAATTTAGCTACAGCTAATTTTGGCGCAATGATAGCAAATAATTTAGTAAGAACGGGTGAAATACTGCGCCTATCGAAATCTGTGATAAGGCCTTTTTACCAGAAAAAATTAGAGCATGCGCTTAAAACTATCCACAAAGAATTCGATAGTATTGATTATTATATCCACAGTCCAGAAGGGGCAATATTTATATGGCTATGGTTACCGACTTTACCCATATCTTCAGATCAATTGTATGAAAGATTAAAATCAAAAGGTGTGCTTGTTATTTCCGGTTCTCATTTTTTCCCGGGACTGGAAGACAGTTGGGAGCATAAGCATCAATGTATAAGAATAACGTACTCAATGGACGAAAAGACTGTTGAGAAAGGAATAAAAATTATTGCAGATGAAATTAGAGAAGTTACAGCACTGTAAGAAGATCGTTGTAAATAACATATCTTAAATACTGTATCAAATTGATGAAACTGATTACTAGTGGATAATCATCTAATAATCAGATTTCAAACTTATCGACTGTAACCCTTACGATATCACAGTCATCAACATATTTTTATTTTATAAAGGAGTTACGTTTTCGGCCTGAGGACCTTTTTCGCCATCAGTTACGCTAAATTGTACCTGTTGTCCTTCTGCTAATGTCTTAAAACCAGAACCGTTGATTGCGCTAAAATGCACAAAAACATCTGGTCCTTGTTCCTGCTCGATGAAACCAAAACCTTTCGAATCATTAAAAAATTTAACTTTACCTGTTACTAAATCAGA
>CEWI01085421.1_pt1 | contig 14994 bp, 13 predicted proteins | sample 531271 | NCBI WGS metagenome assembly CEWI01 (sample SAMEA2622499, study PRJEB7988) | marine metagenome | biome: marine biome (ENVO:00000447); feature: mesopelagic zone (ENVO:00000213); material: "saline water (ENVO:00002010), including plankton (ENVO:xxxxxxxx)" | depth 350 m | reverse complement strand
AATGAGTTTTGCAGACTTAAAAGCTAAAGCTAATGATATGTCAGCATTAGTTGGTGCAGCTGAAAGCGCCACACAAAAACAATCATACGGTGATGATCGTATGTGGAAACCCACAGTAGATAAAGCAGGAAATGGTTATGCCATTATTCGGTTCTTACCTACGGTCGAAGGTGATGACTTACCTTGGGCGAAATACTGGGACCATTTCTTTCAAGGACCTACTGGTCAATGGTATGTTGAAAAATCTTTAACTACTATTGGTAAGGACGATCCTGTTTCTGAAAGTAATTCCAAACTCTGGAATACAGGTATTGAAGCAGATAAAGATACTGCACGTAGACGTAAGCGTCGCTTACATTATGTGTCAAATATCTATATTGTTTCTGACCCTGAAAGTCCAGAAAACAATGGCAAAACATTCTTATATACTTATGGTGCTAAAATATTTGAAAAAATAATGAATAGTATGCAACCTCAGTATGAAGATGAAACTGCTATTAATCCATTTGACTTATGGAAGGGTGCTAACTTCAAAATGAAAATTGCTCAGGTTGCGGGATTCCGTAACTATGACCGATCTGAGTTTGGTGTAGCAGAAGCTTTAAATGCAGATGATTCTGTATTAGAAGGTATTTACAACCAACAGCATTCTCTTATGGAGTTTACTGACCCTTCAACATTCAAGTCTTATAGTGAGCTTAATTTGAAGTTAACTAGAGTCTTGGGTACAGATGGTACACCAAAGACATCAATTGAAGATGATTCACCATTTAATGATGAGCCATCTGTTTCAGACCCAGTTGCTGTTGCAGCAGATCCAGTTCAAAAAGCTGAAGCTGAAGATGATACAATGAGTTATTTTGCTAAATTAGCAGCTGAAGCTTAGTATTTTTTGAGAACCCGTCGAAAGGCGGGTTTTTAAACAACTGCAGTAGTTAATGTTTGAAAATTAACATTATCTTTAACATGATGTCGAGCCACAAATAAATTAACAACACTTGAAGTATTAGTATCTGCACTACCAACTGTAATACTATTATCATTCATTGCTAATCTATCCTGACCAAGTAATTTACCACCAAATGCAGCTTCTTCAATTTCTCTTGCTCGAACCGTTTCAGCCCAACCAGGAATATTTTCTAATCGCCATTTTTCTTTCTTTGGAGCTGAAGCTTTCCAAAAACCTTCTGGATAATTTACTTTATGAGCAGCTGCCCAGTCTGCTTGTGTCTTAGCAATATTTAATTCACTTAATATACTATTTAAGGTTTGTTCGGTCCAACCACCTTCCTCTATAAGAAGCTTCTTAAGGTAAGGTAATTCTTGTTCAGTTCTATTTTTAAGTAAACTTTTAACTGCATCTCTTCTACGAGCATCACGAATTGACATCCCTGCCAGTTGTCCACCACGTCCACCGCCAAGACCTTCACCTTCTTGATTTATATAATTCTTCCATCTTGGATCATTTGCTATAAAGTCTTCCATTGCTTCTTCAGATTGAATATCTTGAATGTCAAGAAGCTCCTGTTCATGTAATGCTAATGCTTTTTCATTTTCGCCCATTTGCCAATCAACAATAGTCCAAACAGCCCATGCAGCTAATCCCCAAGGTCCCATAAATCTTAAAGCACCTCTTGCTGCAAATTTAGCAAAAGGACTACCAGGTATAGTACGTGTCGCCCACATTCTAGCTCTTAAAGTATTAGGCTTAGCATTTTCAAATAATTTCATAGTTCTAGTATTTACTGCATTAGCTATTCTAGCTTTAATTTTTGCTGGTGTTAATATAGACGCCCATAATGCAGTATTCAATACACCCATAGGAGTAACTCCATCTGAACCTGTAGTAGCAGCGGCAATCGCATCGGAATCTGTTTCAGATCCAGCTGGACCTTCACCTTCGGGCTCAGCTAATGCATCTGATGATGCAGAAAGGAATGAAGAAGCTACTATTGTTGCAAGTAAAATAGGCCACATTCTTGGATTTTTAGACATTCCAACTTGCTTTCCACTTAATTTAAATTTTCCTTTAGGAAATATTTTAGAACCAAGAGCTTTAAATTTATTTCCCATTGCGGCTTTAAAACCTATATTACCCTTTCCAAATCCCATCCATCGCCAAATTGCATTTGCTTTTAATAACATTATAGTACTTAACGCAGTAGTACCTTTGTCTTTAGCAGTAGTCCATATACTACCTTCTTCATCTAACTCATCATCCCAACCCTGACCTCTACGACCTTCCTTAATACCAGCAGTTGCTGCTCTCGCCCAGTTTATTGCTTCTCTTTTCGCTTCAGAAAGTTCACGTTTATCGAAGTTTCTTTGTTTATCTAATTCATCATTTCTCTTTTTATCTGATGATAAAACTTCACCTATAGATTCTTGAGTAGATGCATCATGAACTGAAATTGACTTTGGTCCAATTTCTGCTGTAAGCATATGTAAAGCATTTACCATTGATGTAGTCTTATTTTGTATATGACCCAAAGTCAGTCTATTTAAACTACCCCATTTAGAAATTTCTGTAAGTTTATCTGTTAATAAAACTCCAATTGTATATAAATGGTCACTTATATCTTGTAAATAACTCACATTTGCCTGAGAGAGATTATACATATTAGATTGAATTATTGCATCTTTTTCTACTGCAGCCCTCGTACCCTTTGAAGTTTCTAATGCTCTTTTACGAGCAGGTTCAAGTCTTTGATTTTCATTTACAATCGCACTAGCCTGACCTGCTAAAAATCTACGTTGGAAATCTTTTTGGTCATCAACAGCTATTCCACTAAAGTCTGCTTGTGTTTCACTAACTTTTTGTAATTTTTCTGCACGTGCTGCTGCTTCAGCTTCTCTAAGCATATCACGTTTACTAGAAGCATTCAACTGTTTTAGTTGACCTACAATTTCTCCTAATAATCCTGTATCATTCTTTGCCATTATTTCTTATTCCTTTCATTTTGTTCTTGAATATGTGCTCTCAAAAGAGAAATATATACTTCCCTTTCCCACGGCATCATATTATCTAATTCTTCTAATCTAAAATTATGTTGATGTATCAACGGAAAATTTAGTTTAAAATAACTCGCTACGCTAGTATGGGAAAGGGCTATTGAAAAAAATCAATTAATCCTCTTAACTCAATAGTATTATTTTTCCCACATTTTTTACAATCAAAATCCATATCATAACTTAAATATGGTATATTAGATAATACTTCTACAATATCATTAAACTGATCTGTATTTAAACTTTCAACAAATTCAACTACTTCTTTTTTTGTAGCATCTTTTACTGCATATGTATCTTCACCACTATAAATTGTTTCAAGTGAAGTGACAATCATATTAATAATAGTTTCAGTTTCAGTATCTTTCTTTAAATTTTCCACCCTATCTTTCATTGTAGTCCATCTTAAATCAATAGATATATCATCTGTTAATTTAATATGTTTATCAGGTGCATCTTTAAGATTTTCAACCGTAACTTTTTCTAAATTAATTACTACTTCATTAATTTCTTCACATTCATCACCATCACATTTTGGTGTTAATTTAATACCTTCACCTACCGACTTACTTCGTAAAGTTATAAACATAAATTCAACATCAAAAGTAGTTAAATCATTTACATTAATTGGTGTTTCTACACATTCATTAATGATATTAAGTACTGCTTTTTCAATTGCATCTTCATCTTGAGTTTCTAATGCTATTAACAATATCTTCTCTTCTTTGACCACGTATGGTCTGTATGTTATAGCTTTGCCTGTTGAGGGCACAATCATATCATACTTTGGGGTTGCTAGTTTTGGCAACATATCAATCTCTCTCCATTATTATTAAATTCTTTTACACACCTCTTTCAAATCCTTCCCAATATCCTCTTCTTTTAATAACACTATCTACTCTATCTTGAAATCCTTCGCTAAAATCCATTAATTTAAAATTATCATATTCCCAAGTAACAGTTACTTGCGTTAAACCTTCTTGCTCATTACCCAATTCAACTTGACTAATTTGTCTAGGATATGCATTTATTAATTTACAACCATATCCAATTTGAGCAGCTTCATTTCCATGTAATGCTTGTATTACCACCTGAGCAGAATAATCACTTTTATACCTTGTTTTATAATAAGCGCCTGAACTATCTATAATTAATTCCATCCATAAATCAAAATATTTTTTCATATACCAATCATTCGTTAATAAGAATGTCATTTGAACTTCATCTGTAGCCATTGAATATGGTTTCTTTGTCATATTATGATTATGTTTAGCTTCAGTTGTAGTTATAAGTTTACCTGGAAGTGTAACATTTGTACATAATATATATGTATCTCTGTCATCTTGAAAAAAATCAGTAAAAGAATGATTAGTTGCAGGGTCAGAATTAGGATTACCTCTAAATGGTTCACCATCAACATCCAATGCTGGATTAAATTTTTTCATTATCATCCCACCTGTCATTGGATGTGTAATATGTACACCAAATCTATTACCACGCGCTATACCACCACGTGCTTGAATCGTTGCTTTTAATTTATCAAGAGATTGTGGTACATCTGCTGGCATTAATATTGTCCTTTAGAATCTGCCCAAATTTTACTCTCACTAGCTTTTCTCCATGAGGCTGTTTGCAAAAATATTGCTATGTTCCATTCTGCTGCGTTTACTTTCATGACCTCCGAAGATATATTTTGTGAAAGATAATGTTTAAAGCATGGTTTAAAATATTTATAGTTCTTTGTTGCTTTTAATAAGTTATATGTAATTCTAAATTTAGTTGTTGCATTAAATTTATTATTAGATACAATATCACCTAATTTATCTAAAAAAATAGCACGAACTTTAGGTGGTAAATAATGTAAGTTAATACCATAAAATCCACCTTTAGCAGCACCAACTAAAATTGCTAAAGGAAACGTATCATAATATGGTAAAGTTTGTTTAAGCTTTGGGTCATAAATAAACATACACATATCACCAGCTTTAGTATCTGATTTTTGTGTAAGCCTTTCATCATTAAGAATTTTTCTACCTATTGGTCCAAGTGCTTTAGCTTTCTTTTGAAACCATACTTGAGCTTCTTTTGAACGAACTTGTAATCCCTTACGAAATGCTTCTGATTCTAACTTGTCAAATAAACTAGCCACCAAATGTCTCCATTAATTGAGGTCCGAATGTAACCATGATAAATGATAAAATGCTAATAGCTATTAAACCAAGTAACATCCATTTCATTTTAAAATCATTTACGACCATTTTAAATCCTATTATCTCATTACCTAATATACGTAATGAAAGTTCTAGTTTCCCTTCATCTTCCTTATCCATAACTATATTTATATCTTTTTCTTAAGTGTTTTCCATATTCTTTTACCAGTCTTTGTTTTACTTATTTTAAATTTTGTAGTCATTGTCTTAATACCCATAGCTTCTAATTCTTTCTCAGTCCATATTTGAAATTCATAGCCATGTTCATCACAATACTTTTTAGCATACTTCCATTTAGAAATATTTTTCATATAACCTAATGCTTCATTTAATTTTTTTCTTTTAGGTGGTTTAGTTTGATGTGATGGTTTTATTTCAACAAGGAGTGTACGACCAGTATCTGTCCTTATAGTTAAGTCAACAAAATATCTATGAAGCTTACTATCTGTCGCACATATATATGGTATAATGGTCTCTTCAGAATGCCACCACTTAACCCATGATGCTTTGTCTAAATATCTAAACGCATTTCTCTCCCATAATGACCTATAATGTATATAATTAAGGTCACCATTATATTTTTCAGGGTGTTTTGGTTTCCAAGTACCAGAATATGTCTTTTTCATGGTAGTATTTATATAAATTCGTATAAATAACTATTATACGAACAGAGGAACAATTATGGGTGAAAGTGTACATGAAGGTGAAATTGAACATATCGAATCTGGAACATGGTCAATTAAAAAAAATGTTGAAACATATGAAAGAAAGTGGTATCAATTACAAAATCCAATAAAGCTTAAATATCCACAAGATGTTGGAGAAGGTACTGATATGCTTGAAGGCTGGGCAAGTCATGGTTCAGTTAATTACAATACCCATAGTACCAGTGAATTTGCTAAACATAGATCAGCAATAAATCCTAATAGCGAACGCCAAGAAAATATTAATAATATGTCATATGAACCATATATGCATTTTGAATTATTTTCAGTAATGTCTGAAGGAAGTAAATCAGAATTTGAAAAAGCAAATGAAATCCTTCATGGTGAAATAGCTAAACAAAATGAATCAACTAAAGATATAAGAAGCCTTGAAAATGCTTCCAAACACGCCAGAGTATATAATACTATTAATATGAATGATAGTATTAATGCAATGTTACAGGAAAAATGGGAAACAGAAGGGGAAGAACTTCTCGAATCTCAACAATTACTTTTAGATAAAATTAAAGAAGGTCATTCAATGTGGTCACCAGCAAGAAGATTATATGGTGGTTCAATTTCTTTATATATGCCTACAGATATTGCAATAAATGATTCTGTAGTTTATAATGAAGAATCAAGAAAAGCTTTTGGTGCTGTAGAACAAATGACAGGTGATAAGAGTAATTTTTATGATGCAACAGTTATAGGAGGTCCAGGTGCAATATTGGCTGGTACTGCTGCTGGTACTATTAGTTCTGTAAAACAAGCTTTCACTAAAGGAAGTAAAGTAGTTGACGATGGTGTGATAAAAGGTTTTTTGAAAAAACTAGGTCCACTTTTTGGTGGTTTAACTGGTGCTGCAATTGCAACAACAGTCAGTCCTGAAATGCAAAGAAATACTGGTGAACTTATGAATCCTAATGAATATATTGCATATCAGTCAACTGCTATGAGAAGTTTTACATTTAATTGGACATTTTTACCAGATAATCCAGATGAATCAAAAGCAACAGCATCTATTATTAGAGAATTTAGAAAAGCGGCTCATGCAAGTAGACAAGATTTTCTTATGTTAACTGTTCCTAATCATGTTGTTGTATCATTTCATGGAGCTAGTGATATGATTCAATTACCACCAGTTGTAATTGAAGCAGTTAATGTTACATATAATCCAAATGCAGCTTCATATTTTAAACATAATAATTCACCAGTAGAAGTTGCGTTATCTTTAACACTTAAAGAAATAACACCGCTTTATCGTGATGATATAGACCAAGGATTCTAATATGGCATATTTTAGATATATAAATGATGTAGTAATAGATATAGATGGAAATGGTACTCTTGATATCATGAAAAATTTAACAGCTAGAGCAAAAGTATCAGATGACTTATTAGATAGTGGTGGATATTATCAAACTGTAGAAATTCAAGATGGTGAAAGGCCTGATATTCTTTCGAAAAGATTATATAATAGTGAAGAATTTATTTGGACATTTTTAGTACTTAATCCACAAATAAAAAATATATGGGATGATTGGCCTATGAAGTATTCTCAATTAACAGAATATTGTATAGAAAAATATCAATATCTTGCAGCTGATACTGATGATGATTTAAATGAAAAATTTATTTTAGGTGAAACAGTAACTGGTCAAGTATCTAATGCAACCGGTATTCTTAAAGAAATACATGTTAATATGGGTTATCTCGTTATTGAACTTAAAACTGGAACATTTGCTATAGCTGGTGAAACTATAAGTGGTTTAAATTCTCAAGATTCTATTGCTGCTGGTTTTGTTAAATCACAAGCCTATGCACCTCATCATCATACAGATGATTCAACTGGTGATTGGGTACCAAGACGTTCAGCTGGTACAACAGGATTCACTTACATCGATTATGAGTCTGCTGTAACTGAACAAAATAGAAATTTAAAAATAATTAAACCACAATATGTAAGAAGACTAGCTCGTACATTCGCTAAAACTATGGGCGCATAATGAATGTACAATCATTAAACGTTGAATCATTCAGTGGCCAAGGAATTACTTCTTTAATACAATCATTAACTATATATGAAAGTGTAAATGGTTATATGAAAGGAAAATTACATATGTTAGATGGTATTGGCTATTATGATAAAGTAATTGCTACTACAGATAAACTAATCCCTGTTAGTTTTAGTTTTAAATATTTAGGTATAGAACATGATATGTTATTTTATGTTGATGGTTTTAGTGATATGCAAATAAAAAGAGCGAAGAAAGAATATATTATGCATTTAATTACTCCTGTAGAACATAGTTTAAAATTAGTTAATATTAATGCAGTATATTCAGGAAAAAGTCATGAAATTATAAATCAAATATTTAATGAAGCTGTAGGAAGTCATAAATGGTTAGGGACTGAAACTAAAGCTACAACAGATGGTAAATATATTGTACCAAATATTTCTGCATTTGAAGCTATAGAAAATGTAAAAAATTCTGCAGTAGATAATTACTATTCAGGATTTTATGTTTTTCAAAAACTTATTAATAAAGGAAAAGTAACTCTTACTTCTCATGATACTATAGCTAATAATTTTATGCCTAATGAAAAGGGTGAACGATTTAGTATAACTGATGCTATGGTAGCAGCTACTGATATGAAGTCTGAGGGATATAAAGGAAATGAAGCTTCTATAGGAACGACTAATAAATACAGACTTGAAGAATATAAAATGGATTATACTGAAAAATTAGCAGAAGGATATTGGGGAAATATAATTCATAATATACATTTAGATAAAACTAAAGTTGAAAAAAATAAAAAACTTGGATGGGAAGAAGGTACAGATATTAAAACAACATTTAAAATATCAGATAATTTATATGATTATGTTACTGAACCATCTGGACCTGCTGGTCAAACATCAAGATATCAACAAAAATCATTATTTGTAGATAATGTTTTACCTGGTAATATGTCAGCAATAAATATGAAAAAAAGAAGTTATAATACATTTCTTTCTCTTATAGATATGATATCAATACCATTGCTTGGTTGTGGTCAATCTATAATGGTTGAAATGGGTGGTGGTGATGATAGTTATGAATCTCAAAATGGTCCATACATAATTGCTGATATTAATCATACATTTTCTAGAAATCAAGAAGGATTTGAGTATAGACAAAATATGTCATTAATAAGAGAGTATGCATAATGGTTTTTGGAATAGTAGTAGATATAAATGACCCAGAAAAGCTTGGAAGATGTAAAGTAAAATTATATCATATTCATGATAATATACCAACAGACGAGCTAGGATGGAGTATAGTTTTAATGCCAGCAACTACCCCTGCGCAAAATGGGTTAGGGTCAAGTGTAAATTTACAAGTTGGTACATTAGTTACATGTCAACCTTTAGATTCAACACAACAAGAATTTATCATAACTGGAACGCTTCCTACAAAAACTGATATCACAACACCAACGTATAATGAAGATGGTGAAGAAACTGAAAGTGAAACAGTAAATACTCATGATAATAATCCAAGAGTAAGAGCAGAAGCTAATCCACATGCTGATGAAATTTCTGGTACATATGAACCAGAAAGTAGTTATGCACCAGAATATCCATATAATAATGTATATGAAACAGAGAGTGGTCACGTTACAGAGTATGATGATACACCTGGACATGAACGTATAACAAAAAGACATAAAAGTGGTACTCAATATGAGATAGGACCTAATGGTTCAAAGATTGAAAGAATTGTAAGAGATAATTATCAAGTAGTAATGGGACATGATACACTTGAAGTTAAAGGTAATGTTAAGATTTATGTAAGTGGTGATGCTAACTTAGCAGTATCTAAAAACTTAACTGCTCAAGTAGGTAATGATATGACTACCATAGTGAACGGCAATGCATATACAACAGTTGATGGTAATGCAGACTTACTTGTCAAAGGAGATATAGATGGCGAGGTAAGGGGTAATATTGATATTGACGTAGGGACCAGCGATCCAGAACACGTTATATACGATGATGACGGTGTTGCTGTACATCATGTAGTGTTAGGTGGTTATACAAAAAATAAAGCTATTGAACAATGGTTTCCTCCAGTAAAGACTAGTACATTCACCTTGACTCATAAAAATATGAGGAAGGTTAAAGAATTATCAGCTGAAGCACAAGCACCGTATGCCTCTGCGTTAGCTACCTTTGATGACTATGATAGAGACAAGGTTAAATTGGTTGATGGCAAATGGACATATCCAGATAAAACATCATATACAGCTTCATTCGGTAATATTGAATTACATACTGAAGGTGGTTTAAAAGCTATTGTTGGTGGTGAGGTTGATGTAATAGCATTCCAAAATGCTAAATTAGATATTAGAAAAAATGCAGACATTGATGTGAAAGGTAATATTGATATGGATGTAGTAGGTAATATTGTTATAGATGCCACAGGTGATGAAAGCATTATTGATATAAATGCCATAGGTGCTTCAAGTCAAATTGATGTAAATTCAGCAGGTACTCTTAAATTATTTTCAACTGGTACAACAGATATAGAGAGCACAGCTGATATGACATTAAAGTCAACAACTATAAACTTAGATGGTAACGTTGAAGTAACTGGTAATATTGTTACGCAAGGTACAACTACTACAGATGGTGACTTAGTATTAGACACACATGCTCATACTATTTCAGGTGGCTCAAGTGCTGGAAATACTTCCGGTCCTAACTGATAACAGGTATAAATAAGTTATATGGCAACAATAGCACGACACGAAACTTATAAAGATTTGGATTTTACATTTAAGCAAAATCCTAATACCAATGACGTTGGAATAAAAAAAAATAATGATGCTGTAATACAAAGTTGTCTTAATATATTAAGAACTAATTGGGGTGAAAGACCATTTGATTATACTTTTGGTGCTAACTTAAGAGCATACTTATTCGAAAATATGACTAATATAACAGCAGCTAATATAGCAACATCTGTTGAAAATGCTTTATTAAATCATGAACCAAGAATACAAGTATTAAATACAAATGTTCAAACAAGAGATGAAGATAACGAAGTATATATTACAGTAACCGGTAAAATTGTGTCAACCAATGACATAGTTGATATAACAACCACAATAGAGAGATTACGATAATGGCAATAGAACGTAGAATTACATCAAGTGAATTAGACTTTGACCAAATAAAATCAAATCTAGTTGCTTATATGAAAGCAACAGATACTACCTTTAATGATTATAATTATGATGGTTCTGCAATGGCAACCATGATTGATGTACTAGCATATGTAACTCATATCAATTCAATGAATGCAAACTTTGCTCTTAATGAAACTTTCTTAGATACTGCGCAGTTACGAACTTCTGTTGTATCTCATGCGAAACTATTAGGTTATACTCCAAGGTCTATTGCTCCTTCACAAGCATTTGTAAATGTTAAAATGAATTATAATGAAAGTGCTACACCTTTATGGAATCATGATTCAAATAACGATCCACTTCCTTTGAGTATGCCAAGAGGTACTACATTCCAAACTGTTATTGATGGGGTTTCATATCCAATGTTTGCTTCAAAAACATCTACAATAAATTTTGATTCAACTAATGGTTGGTTATTTGAGAATATTGGAATTGAACAGGGTTTATTAACATCAATATCATATATGTATCAAAATAATGCATATGAACAATATTTAATTCCTTCTGTTAATGTAAACACATCATCAATTAAAGTAACTGTGGTAGATTCTTCTGCTACAAGTGCATCTAAGGTTTATACTTTAAATAGTAATGTAGTAAACTTAGACGGTACGAGTGAAGTATTCTTTTTAGAGGAAGGAAGAGATAGTTACTATGAAGTTAAGTTTGGTGATAACATTATTGGTAAGAGACCTGGAAATGGAAATACTATTAAAATTGAATATTCTCATTTACCTTCTACCGCTGACGTTAATGGCGCTACAGTATTTACAATGAGTGGTTCACTTAACGGTAATACTGATGAGACTATCACACTTGTGACTAAAGCTACTGGTGGTGCTGCAAGAGAAAGTAAAGAATCAATTAAATTTAATGCTCCTCTTGCTCATGTATCTCAAAATAGAGCTGTAACACCAGATGATTATAAAGCTATTATTCAAAACGAATTTGCCGATGTTGAATCTGTTCAAGTGTGGGGTGGTGAAGACCATGATGTACCAGATTATGGTAAAGTTTATATAAGTATTAAACCATTATCTTCTGCTACATTAACAGATACTCAAAAAGCAACAATAAAACAAAATATTCTTAAACCAAAAAACGTTGTATCCATCACACCAGTTCTTATTGACCCAGAATATATCTACATAGATTTAGAAGTTTTATTTAAATATAATCCTAATCTTGCTACAGTTACTGCATCGGGTCTTGCAAATGCAATAAGGAGTACACTTATCGGATATAATACAGATGAATTAAAAAGTTTTGGTGGAGTATTTAGAGTATCAAATGTTGTTCAAAAAGTAGATGCAACTAATGTAGCTATCTTATCTAATGTAACTCGTGTTAAGTTAACTAAAAAGATTACACCAACACTTGGTACAGCAAAAGCATATTCACTCAAATTTAATCAAGAAATAAGAGCTTTAGATGCTACTACATCATCTCTTGGTTCTTATGTAACATCATCTGTATTTACTTACGCTGGTGTTGATGCTAAACTTAAAGACTACTATGATACGTCAACCGAAACTAGAATTATTCGAATTATTGATACAGGAGGTTTAATATTAAGTACAAATGCTGGTACTATTAATCATAGTACTGGTACAATTACATTAACTAGTTTTAATCCAACAGCATTACCTACAGGGTCAACTACTATTGACGTTACAGTTAAACCATCATCATTTGATATAGCACCTATGAGAAATACAATATTAACTATTAATACATCAGGTGCAGCTATTACAGGGTCAATTGATACTATGGCTACTGGTGGTACCACAGCTGGTATTGACTATGAAACGGAAGCTAGCTGCTAATGTCTGGTTTAGGCAAATATAATATATCATCATATATTAATGATTTGGTACCTGATCATGTAGAAAGTACATATCCTGACCTTGTTGAATTTATTAAAGTATACGCTCTTTATTTAGAACGTACTAATAAATCTGGATTTTATCTTAATTCATTAGACATCCAAAGAGATATTAACTTTGTAGAAGAAAATCTTCTTACAGAACTACAAAATGAAATTGGTATAGCAGTACCAAGAGACTTTGCTACAGAACCAAGAATGTTTTATAAAAGACTTATTGAGTTCTATAGAAGTAGAGGTACACCAGAATCTATAACATCATTTTTTAGAATGATATATGATGATGATGTAGAGACATATTTTCCATTTGTAGATTTATTTGAACCATCAGATGGAGATTGGACAGACCAAGCAACTGATATTATAGCCAACCAAGCTAGTTATACAGCTTGGAATGTGTTTACAATTAGTGGAACACCAACAGTTGTTAGTGGAAATAATGATGCAGGTAATGCTGCATTTTTTGATGATGATATAGTATTTGTTAATGACGTATATAAAACTTCAGGTACTGACTATACAGAAGATGTATATTCAGAGTCAAATACAACTAAATATAGATTAACATTTACTTCAGCATTGTCAAACGGTGATGTGGTTAAAACATATCCTAAAGGTTTGTTTACTAGTGCGAATGGTTTCTTATCAGATAAAAAATATTTACAAGACTCTTATTACTATCAAAAGTTTTCATACGTACTACGTACTGGTAAAAACATAGCAGATTGGAAGAATCCATTTACAAGATTAATTCACCCAGCTGGATTTATATTTTTTGGTGAGATATCAATATTTATAGCTTTATTAACATCAGCAAATAACCAAGCTCAATATGGTTGGTTACCAACAGCTGGTAAAATTACTCTTAACTTATCGGCAGAACAAATTGGTCCAGTAAGTTTTAATAGTCATATATTAGAGAAATCGTATACTCATTTCGCTAACGGAAGTTCAGAATTTAAGAAAATAGGTATGCAAAACCATTGGGAAAACATGAAGTTCAGATATTTAGGTCCAAACTCAGATTTTGCTCACTGGACAGTTCAAGATAGTATAAATAACAATATAAGTACACAATTCGGATTGGGTGGAAATAACTCACTCGTGATTTCATAAAATAAAACAGAGGAAATAAAATGGCAGCAATAATAACTAGCAAATTTAGATTAGATACAACTAATAAATTCTTGGCTAGTCTTGGTGACAATCAATTCTACATGGCCTTGGGACGGCCTAATGCGTGGACTGATGATACGGTTCCAGATACCCCATATGAAAATGATTACGCTAATAATACTTTATGGGAAAACATGTTTGCCATGAAGAAGATTGCTAGTACAGACATTATTCATTGTTCACCAAGAAACCTTTGGGTTTCTGGTACAACTTATGCAGAATACGATGACCAAGACACTAACATAGAAAGCAAAGTATATTTTGTTATTTCAGATAATAACAATGTATATATGTGCTTAAAGGCAGGGTCAGGAACAAGTACAACAAACCCAGATACAACAGGTGTTCAAACATCTGGTGTTATCAATCATTCAGGCACAGATGGTTACATATGGAAATATATGTTTACAGTCCCAACATCTGATGTAACAAAGTTCTTAACATCATCATTCATACCAACAAGACATATTAAAGTTACACCTCCAGGAGGTTCTGACACAGCATTGGTTAATCAATATAGTGTACAGACTAACGCAGTTGATGGTGCAATATATAATATGAAGATAACTACTGCAGGAACTGGATATTCATCAGCTCCAACATTAGCTATTACAGGTGATGGCGCATCAGCTACGGCTACGGCCACGGTAGCAGGTGGAGCTATTACAGGTATTACAATGACTAACGTTGGCACAGGATATACCCACGCTACGGTTTCAGTAACCGGCGGTGGAGGTTCAAATGGTGCAATAAGACCAGTGATTGGTCCTCCAGG
>CEWI01066450.1_pt1 | contig 15429 bp, 15 predicted proteins | sample 531271 | NCBI WGS metagenome assembly CEWI01 (sample SAMEA2622499, study PRJEB7988) | marine metagenome | biome: marine biome (ENVO:00000447); feature: mesopelagic zone (ENVO:00000213); material: "saline water (ENVO:00002010), including plankton (ENVO:xxxxxxxx)" | depth 350 m | reverse complement strand
ATTAATACTCCCGTTTTGTTCCACCATGCAGGATACGAATGTTGATCCACCTCTTTCAATCCTTCGGGAGGTCTACCCGGACCACCCCAACTTCTCACTCCTTCTGGTTTATAATAAAAATAATCTCGTGCTTCTTTAACTAATTCAACTTCTTCTGATTGAGGTACTTCAATCATTGTAGGTCCATGATCTAGTAAATTTCCAATAAGATATGAGTGTCTTCTATGATCCATTCTATAAGATATTGGTTTATCTAGTTCGTAAGCCGCTTCACATATTTTCAAAAGATAATCTTCATTTGTAGGGGAATGTTGCCCATCAACACTTACAAAATCATAGTCATAATAATCCAATAGTTTTTCAATATCTTCTTTTCCTGAACCATACTTAACACCTGCGCCAAGCACTTGATCTCCATCTGCTATCATTTTTTTTAAATCTTTCATTACATCTCCTCTATATTGTTATTACTTTCTTTAATTCTTTTTCATCATATTCTAAGCCTAGACCCGGTCTATCTGATAAAGTTATTGAGCCATTATTTGGAACAATAGGCTCTTTAAATAGCTTTGCAATATTTTCTACTGGACCTGTGAACTCTTCTGAAAATTCATGTGGTCTTATTGCATTTGTTACTGTGCTATATGCATGTAAACTTCCAATCAAATTTACTCCAGCTTGTGGGCAATGAGGCATAATTATTTTATTTTTATTCATAGCTAGTTCATAAACTTTAAGTAATCCAGTTATTCCTCCAACATTCAAAATGTCTGGTTGTAAAATATCTGGATTCCCTATATCAACAAGATCCCTAAATCTATACGGATTCGGTTCTTGCTCACCCGTTGAGACAGAACATTCTAAAGCATCAACAACCTGACGTAATCCAGGATAATCATATTCGGGCAATGGTTCTTCAAAATGCGCTATTCCCAAATCTTGGAATCTTTTACCTTGTTCAATCGCTGTAGGAACAGAATACCCGCAATTAGCATCAAAACTTAAATCACAGTCATCTGGTAAAAATTCTCTGCATTTTTCAAATAAACTAAAATCTTTTTTAGGGTTAGAATCTTGCCTGAAAGATCGCCAATCCATCCTAATTTTGTATGCCTTATATCCTTTTTCATAACCCAGCTTAACATCAGAAAGCATTTCTTCTGGAGTTTTTCTCCAACCGCTTCCCCTACTCCAATAAAGAGGTATTTCAGTTCTAGCTGCTCCACCTAAAAGTTGATAAACAGGAAGCCCTGCAGCTTTTCCAGAAAGATCCCAAAGAGCTACATCGATTGTACCAACTACTTGAGATGGGAGTTTTGTAGCAAGACCTGGCCCAGTACCGTGTGTAAGCATTTCCCAAATCATTTTTGGGTTTCGAGGGTCTATACCTATAAGTAAAGGATTTATAGTTTCTTCCAAATAAGCTTTGAATAAATTATAATTCCTTCCTCCTTCAGCAATTCCAAAAATTCCCTCATCCGTTTCTATCCTAAGTAGAACCTTTGAGGCACCCCCAACAAACTGTTTAGCATCCTCAGTTTTTGGTCCTTCCATCAAATTAATTTTTATATCTGTTATTTTCATTTTGCCTCCAAAAAGAATGTATATTAAATTTTCTACTCTTATTAAAGAAATTAATCAATCTTATAAATGAAAAAAATGTAATTCAAATACATATATCTTTTCTATATTAAGTAAAAAGGATATATTAAAAAAAACTTTATAGAAATATTGAGGAATATTATGAAGATGACAGGTAAAACTGCATTAATGGAACATCTTAAATCAGAAGGTATAAAAAATATTTATGGTAATCCAGGAACAAGTGAAGGTCCAATGATGGAAGAGGTAGTTAATCATAAAGAATTAAGATATTTTTTAACTTTACAAGAGGGTGTAGCAGCTGGAATGGCAGAAGCAGACGCAAGGGTTAATAACAAAGCTTCGTATCTTAGCTTGCATATAGATTCAGGTTTATTAAATGGTTTTAGTTTAATGAATGATGCTTACACAACTGGTACTCCCATGGTAGTAACTGCTGCTACTTATGACACAAGAAGTTTAAGAAATAGAGATTTAGCTGAATTAGCAAGGCCTTTTACTAAATGGAGTATAGAAGTTTCTTATCCTGATCAAGTCCCCACCGTTATGAGAAGAGCTTTCCAAGAAGCTAATACACATCCTAAAGGACCAGTTTTTGTTGGATTCTCTTCAAACGCTTTAGATGGAGTTGCAGATATGGAAATAAACCCCTCTACCCTACCAAATTATGGAGGATTAGATCCCCATCAAATAAACAAAATTAGTGAAATGATTAAGAAATCTGTTAAACCTGTTCTTATTTTGGGTGATAGAGTTGCGGAAGATAATGGACTTGATAATGCTGTAACCCTAGCTGAAAATACAGGGATGCCTGTATACATAGAAGGATCCAACATTCCATTTCCTACGGATCATGATCAAATGATAGGATTCCATTCCATAAGAAATCCTAATCAGAAAGCAATCTTAGCCGAATCTGATCTTATACTTAGTATCGGGGCAGATTTATTCCAAGACTGGTTTTATGAAGGAGATATTCTCTTATCTAAGAAAAACAAACTTGTTCAATTAGATTCAAAACCTTCTACTCAAGGGAATAGGCAACCTGCAATTTTTTATGGTTTAGGGGACCTAAACATTATTATAAATCAATTAAATATTGAATTATCCAATACAATAACTGGAACGAAAAATTACAAGGATAGAATTCAAGCAATACAAAAAATAAAAAAAGAAAATGAGGAGATTTATAATGAGAAAGCTAAAAAAAATTGGAACAATACTTTAATGTCTCCCGAAAGAGCCATGTTCGAACTTTCAAAAAGTATTCCTAAAAATTCAATCATTATAAATGATGCAGTAAGCCATAGAGATGCGGTGATGCACTATTTAGAATTTAAGAGTTCAGACAGCATGATTTCTGGAAGAGGAGGGGCTATAGGATGGGGGGTTGGCGCTACTATGGGAGCTCAATGTGCAAGTCCTGAAAAAAAAGTTATTGGAATTCTTGGTGATGGTTCAGCAATGATGACTGCCCAAGGATATTGGACAGCTGCTAACGACAATATCCCTTGTATTTTTGTGATATTGAATAATCAATCATATAGAATTCTTAAAGTAAATATAGATTATTATAGAAAATTGGTCAGGAAAGAAGATGAACTTTCTGGATCATATCCATACATGGATTTTCCTTTAGTTCTCAATCACACCAAAATAGCAAATGCTATGGGAGTAGATTCGGTCAGGATAAAAGACCCTGAAGAGATATCTAAAGAACTTAACAAAGCAATTGAAGCAAATAAACCAAAATTAATTGAATTAATGATTGATGGAAGTTTATAGTTTTCATTCGATAATAAATAAAAAAACACAAAAACCTCTTTATTTGTTAAGCTAAATATATGAGAAGATTAGAATTAAAGATTTTAGAAATGGAGACCTATAAATGAATGGTACCGCACTTATAGCCAAGATATTGAAATTAGAAGGAACAGAAATAATAACTTGTTTTCCAAGTAATCCTTTAATAGAAGCCAGTTCAAAAGAAGACATTAGAGTAATTTCTTTCAGACATGAAAGAGGAGCATTAATGGCTGCTGATGGTTATAGCAGGACAAGTGACAGACAAAAATTTGGGGTGTGTCTTGTACAATCACAAGCTGGAGCAGAAAATTCAGTAGGAGCATTATCTCAGGCTTATGCAGATAATATACCAGTATTATTCATGCCAGGAGCACCTACACTAGATAAGATTTCCGTAAAACCAAATTTTTGGGCAAGCAAAATATATGAACCTGTTTCAAAGTATGCTGAAACAATCCTAAAAGTAGAGGATATTCCTAATGTAATGAGAAGAGCTTTTCATCACTTGAAAAACGGCAAACCAGGCCCCGTTGTAGTAGAAATGCCTCAGGACGTCTGCTCTCAGGAAGTACCAGTTCAAATTGAAAATTCATACCATTCACCAAAGAGACATACTTATAGACCAAGTAAAAAAGCAATTGAAGATGCTTCAAATATAATACATGATTCTAAAAATGTAATGATATGGGCAGGCCAGGGAGTATTGATGGCTAACGCTACAAAAGAATTACAAACTTTAGCTGAATTGTTGTCAGTTCCTGTATTTACAACAATGCCGGGGAAATCAGCAATTGATGAAAGACATGATCTATCAATAGGTGCAGGATCCCAAACAACTACCTTGGCAGCAAAGGAATTTTTAACACATTCAGATACTATACTTGCTTTAGGAACCAGTTTAACTGGAACTTCATATTCTCAAGCAATACCACCAGGGAAAACTATAATTCAAAATGTCGATAATGTAGACGATATTAATAAAGACGAATCAGTAGAAGTAGCCTTAATAGGTGATACAAAAGAAACACTAGATTTGCTAATAAATGATTTGCAGGAACTGTATGGTACAGCAAGAATGGATGATCCATCAATAAGAAATGAGATAGCTAAATATAAAAAAGAGATGGAAAATGAATTTGAACCTTTTCTAAATAGTAATGAAGAACCAATAAGTCCTTATAGAATTGTAAATGAGATAAACAAATATCTGGATTTAGAAAACAGTATCATAACTCATGATGCAGGAGCTCCAAGAGAACAAATGGTAGCGTTTATTAATGCAACAACTCCTCATAGTTATATCGGATGGGGAAAAACTACTCATTTAGGTTTTGGATTACCACTAATAATCGGAGCTAAATTAGCTCATCCGGATAAATTTTGTATGAATGTAATGGGAGATGGTGCTTTCGGAATGTCTGGTATGGATTTCGAAACAGCAACACGTCAAAAAATTGGTATAACAACTATAATATTTAATAATGGAGGGATGGCTACATATCCAGTAGGAAGTCCTGCAGATTTCCCTATTGCTCGAGAAAAATCAGGAGTTGGACTTATGACAGGAAATTATGCTGATTTTGCTCGTGCATTCGGTGCACATGGCATACAGGTAACAAAAATTTCTGAAATAGCTCCTGCTTTAGAAACAGCAAAAGGATTAAATCTTTCAGGAAAAACTGTACTTATAGATATACAAACAAGCATGGTTTCTAAAAGAGGACATAAAGCATAAGCACACATGAATCCATTAGTTGCTTTGACCTCAAGAGACTTTAGAATATACTGGCTAGGATCTTTATTTGCAATGTTTGGACATCGTTTAATTATCGTAGCTATTTCAATTCTAATTTATCGTCTAACAGGTTCAGCAATCAGTTTAGGTATAGTTGCGGCTGCTTCTGCAATCCCAATAATGTTTTTCAATTTAATTGGCGGCACAATTGCCGATAAATATAATGTTAGAAAGATATTGTTTTTTTTATCTTTTTTTATTTCATTAACATTAGGGTTTCTAGCATTTATAGATATCAAAGAAATCGTAAAACCAATTCATGTTTATATAATTTGTGTGTTATTGGGTATCCTATTAGGCATAGATTTCCCAGCTAGAAATTCTTATTTTCCTAGAATTATTCCTGAAAAATATCTCAAATCAGGGATCACCCTAAATGGAGCAACTTTTGCTGGATCAAGTGTTATCGTACCAACAATAGGAGGATTATTAATAGTTCAATATGGATCTTCAATAGGTATTTTTCTTTCCAGCTTAGGATATTTAATCATGTGCTTCTCTACATTTTTTTTGCCAAATGTGAAAGTGAAAAATGAAACAAGTAACAATCTCAATTTCTTTACAGAAGGTCTAAAATTTGTTAAAAATAATGAGCTTTTTTATTCTTTAATATTAGTAACTTATTTTACAAATTTCTTTATATTTGGATATATACAGGCTTTACCAGCTTTTATTGATATTTTTAACGGCACAGCAAGAGAGTTAGGGTTTATGTTTTCATCTGCAGGAATAGGAGCTTTAACAGGTTTACTTACTGCAGGTAATATTAATATAAAAAATCATTTAGGTATTAAAATCCTACTATCAGCTAGCATGTTTTCATTATTCATTATTTTAGTTTCACTTTCTACAAGCATAATATACATATTTCCTCTGGCACTTATAGGACATTTTTTCAATGGATTTACTACCCTTTCAATTTGGGCAATCTTACAACATAAAGTCCCTGAACATATAAGGGGCAGAGTGATGGGAATATTGGCAATTCACATTAGCTTGGGGGTTCTAGGCGGCCTCTGGGTTGGAGGGATAGGGGAGTTATTTAATATACGATTAGGAATGACCTTAGGACCAGTTATTTGTTTGTTATTTATAGCGTATCTTTTAAGTACTAAAAAATCTATTAGAAATCTTAAAAGTATTAATTAGTCAAAATTATTATATTTTTCTGCAAAAATGCAATAATTACAATTTTTATTTGAAAATGGAGGAATTTCTGATTCCAAACACTGAATTACATCTGATAAAAGTTTTATAAATCTTTCCATTTTTATATCTACATGGACAAATTTCTGTGATGTTTTAAAATGAAAAACATCATCAGAATTTTCATTTTTATCAAAGGAATCTATTATTTGATATATAAGACCTAAATGTGAAACATTTCCCAAGTCCATTTTCTCAAAACAATATTTATAAGCAGCTAATTGAGTGTAGTACATCCAACTTTTATCAGAATCTCCTGAAGTATTTTTGCAATCATATATACCAAAGTTTCCATCTTCAAACTCTACAAGTAGATCGATTTTTCCTGAAAGAAGATATTTATTTGATAATTCTTCATTTGTTTCTATTTCAGCTGAAAGAGAAAGTTGAGATTTCGTAACTATACCTTTTGGTAGATTGGAATCTATGCTTTCAGTTGTTTTATCTAAAAACCATTGTTCGGATAATGAAGACATCTTCCCTACCAACGGCATAGCCATAGGTCTTCTTATTTTATTAATATAATGATTATAAAAACATTTCTTACATGAGTGCCAAAGAAAAGTTAGATTTGAAGGACTTAACTTTATAGTTGTGAGCATAATTATTTCTGAAAATGAAAATATTTTAAATACTATTACATAAAAACAATTAAATAAAATATATTGTATTAATAAAAAGTTACAATCTAAAGTTTGAAATTATATAATTGAAAAGGTGTATTTCAATTTTGTACTAAAATTAAATGCAAGCCCCGTTAGCTCAGTTGGTAGAGCAGATCCCTTTTAAGGATAAGGTCACAGGTTCGAATCCTGTACGGGGTACCAATACTGATTCGAATTTATTTGAATAATAGTCTTATTGATTCATAATTTTGAATTTTATATGATGAAACAATATTTACTCAAAACTATTTGATAAATTCATCTGATTGATTCATAATTATAAAAATTTATAAAAATATTTAGGAGTGATTTATGAGTTCAAAAGTCATTGGTCTTATGTTAATACTAGGTACAATTCTAACTATGGGAGTTTGGGTGGTATTTGATATTGATACATCGGGTATGTCACCATCTGATTCTATGACTGCAATCTTAGCAGACAAAAACAAAGCTGAAATTGCTTCAATACTTAATGTCTTTGGAGTGATGTCTATGTTTACTGGACTTTATTTCCTGGCCAAGTCATTGAAAAGTGACAATCCCGTAAGTAACCACTTTTCTGAAATAGGTGGGTTGTTACTTTTACTATGTGTACCATTATGGGTCGTTCTAGTAGGTGCAAATATATCAGCTATCGATGCAGCTAACGACTTCGGTAATGATGTTGGCGCAACAATAATAGCATCTTCTACAGCATTGGAAATGGGTGGAATCTTGTTGGTGGTTGGATTATTTATGCTGGGTATCTCTCTAACTTTGCTACGAAAGTATAAAGGTATTATTGGAATATTATTTATTATCACATCAGTGTCCGGTTTTATTGATATGATATTTTCAATCGATATAATGGGGATGATAGGCTGGATGGGAATGTTTCTCATGATCCTTATAACAGGTATATTAACTACGTTAAAGAAAGAGAATTAAGCCGAAGGATATACTAATAAGTATATTTGAATAATCACTTATTATGTTTGATAATGAGTATTAAATATCAAACACTGAAAGGAAATAACCGTGAAAATAATCGGAACTTTTGAGGTTTCAAAAGGCTATGAGCATTGGAAAAAAACGTTTATGTCTCATGAACCAAAAAGAAAAGAATGGGGAATGGAAACTGTTTTTACAGGTATGGAAGCAAAGAATCAAAATATAGTTCATGTTTGTCTTGAGGTTGAATCATTAGAAAAAGTTCAAGAGTTTATGAAAGACCCTGAAAATGCAAAAGTGATAGAAGAAGCTGGAGTAAAAATAGAAACTCAAATAATGATTCCTATCATTGAATAATTAGTCCTATTGGTTCATAATTTATTGAAAGTTAAGATTTTTTCTAAATGAAGGGAAGTATGAATATGGCCATAATGAATTTTCTTTCGGACATTCGTAATGCAGCAATTGCTAACGCAGTGATTGTCGTCTTTCACATATATATCGCTTTCGCGGTTGAAGGAGTAAGTTTCCTCATAATCGTCCTTCCAATTGGTGGTCTGGTTGCTGCGGCATATTTCGTCAAGGGCAAAATTGGAGCCGCATTACTTGCTCTTCCAACACTTGCTTACTTATTCGTTTTTGCAAGTGAAGCAACAAATATGTTTGAGATGTTAAAGAATGGTGGAGATGACGACGTTGGATGGGTTGTGTACATACTAATCCCGTTCTGGCTGTTCACTATCTTACTTAACATAATGACTATCGTTGCTGAGGCAAGAGGAACTAGCAAGTACTCAAAAAGTTAAATATTTGAATAAATCATCAAGTAATATCCATATCGATTATTTTGCGTCATTAAAATATCCTGATTTTTTCAAAATGTGGATAGCAAGTTTATTTGCCGGTTCTTCACATTGGGCTCTTATAGTCGTTCGTGGATGGGTTGTTTATCAAATTTCTGATAGCAGCATGCTTGTAGGTTTAGTTACTTTTGCTGCATTGATCCCAATGGTATTAGTAACACCATTTATAGGCTACTTATCTGATAAATTTCAAAGAAGACGAATTCTACAAATTATGTTTTTAATTAATTTTGTACATAATTTAGGTTTAGCTATTCTATATTTTATGGATTTTATCTTGCCTTGGCATCTAGTAGCTCTAGCTTTTGTGCAAGGTTCAGCTCGTGCTGCACAAATGCCCTCAGGCCAAGCATTGGTTCCTAACATAGTACCTAAAGAAAATTTATTAAATGCTGTTGCTTTAAATATGTCTACAGTTCATGCTACAAGATTATTAGGGCCTCTAGCTGTTGCGCCATTTTTGGGTTACATAGGGAGTAATGAGAATTCTTTAAATGGAACCGATGTTGCATTTTTTATATGTACTGGATTTTATGCTTTGAGTTTTATTTTTGCTTTAATGATTAAGAATAAATCTACAGGGAAAATAAGTTCTGAGTCATTTTTCCAAAATCTAGCAGAAGGAATAAAATATGTCCATTCAAATAAACCTTTATTGGTCATTATAGGAATTACAACTTTACACTGTATGCTTACTATGTCATTTGAATCAATATTACCTTATTTTTCAGTTAATAAACTTGGTGCAGAAGGTGTAGCTGTAAGTTTCTTAATGATGTGTGTAGGGGTGGGATCTTTATTTGCTTCATTATTTCTTGCAGGTAACTCAAATGAAAAATTAAAAGGTAGAATATTTTATTTTTTTGCTATCCTCAGCGGAATAGCTCCTATTTTTTTGGCTTTATCAACTAATTTGTTTTTATCATTAACTGCCACAATATTTATGGGAATGGGGCAAGCAGGTTTTATGATTATATCTCATACAATAATTCAGATAATGTCACCAGATTACGTAAGAGGAAGAATAACAGCAGTTTATGCAATGTACATAGGTGGAAGTATGGCTTTATTTAATTTTTTAAATGGACTAACTGCAGATTATATCGATCCAGGTTATTCAATAGCTATTCAGGGATTAGTTTTTACTTTAATTGTATTTTTGAGTAGAAAACAGAAAGCATTAAGTTCAATTTATTCAGGTAATTCTAATAATTTATCATCATGAAAATTGTCATACGTAATTAATAATTGCAGTTATACTCTATATTATTTGTAAGTAGTAATTATGTATTTAGACGAATCAGCTAATGTTTCAAAAATGAAATTATGAAGATTATAAAATAAGTATTATTAAAGGTGTTGTTATGAAAATTATAGATTTTAGCAAATCATACATGAGTTGGTTTGGTACTGGAGAAATGAGTAGTGTTTCTAGGATATTATTAGATGGAGTTTGTACCCTAATTAACTCTCACGGTGAGAAGGATATTTTTTATCTAATTGCTCCCTGTAGATCAGAGCATACTCATTCAGATGGACAGTTGATTGTAATGCCTAATTATGATTTTAGAGGTATTTTCGGGGCTAAAGAGTATAAAATATTTCGTAATCATTGGATGAGTAACCCTGATTATTTAGATGATCCAGGTTTAGATACAACTGGGGGTAGAATTTTAGAGGAGTCAGGTTTACATAGTACAAAATGGGATGATGTTAAGCTAGATATAAATTACTTTGATAATACGAAAGAACTTACTAATAAACAGAGTATAGTTGATTCAACATTAAACAATTCTATTTTAGTTGGACAGACAGAATTATTTAATGATAAGACACAACAAAAAGCAATCCTCGAATATCCAATAAAAACTATGAATGTGATACCATCAGTTCCAAGATTTCAAGTTGACACAGGCCCTATATTAGTACCAAATTTTGAATCTAATAAAAAATTAAAAGTTGATTCATTAGATATAGCATATATAGTTTATAGTTTATTTGATCAAGGTGAATATATTTCACGAAAACCTGTGAAAATTGCAAATACTGATGATGGACCTTTATCAGTCACAGATTACTCTGAATTAGTTGAATATGTAGGTATTAATAGACTTTATGCTGTAATTTAATTTTATTAGTAATATTCATACTGAACTTCTATAGTGCCAATTTAGAACGAAAAGTATCTATAATATTAGGATATTAAATAAAACATATGCCTGAAAAATCTATTATCATAGATCTCACTGTTTTCGGAGGTACTCCCTCTGGGATAGCTAGTGCTGTTACAGCTGGACGCAAAGGACTTAAAGTTGCCTTAATATCGTCTACCGATCAACTCGGCGGGATACTCGCAAATGGATTAGGAGTTATGGATCGACTTTACAATGGGTTTCGTTCACCTATTTTTAATGAAATTACTGAAAATATAATCGAATTTTATATTAATAAATATGGAGAAAATTCAGAACAAGTTAAAGTTTGTAAAGATACAAGATTAACTTTTGAGCCTCATGTTGCTGAACGTATTCTTAATAACATTGTTAAAAATAATAAACAAATAAAAATTTATAAATCTTTCATACCTAATGAGCTTGATATCGAAAATAATCAAATTAAATCCCTTGAAATTAAATCAATTGTTAATAAAGAAAAATTAAAACTTATATCTAAAACATATGTAGATGCTTCTTATGAAGGTGATCTCGCTAGTCTTTCTGGAGTTCCTTATAGGGTTGGAAGAGAATCAAATACAGAATTTAATGAGCCACATGCAGGGCGTATTTTTTCAACACATGGTTTTGGAGCTTTTCCTCTTGAAGCTGCTGAAGGAGATCTTAATTTAGACACTTTTCCTGTAACCTCACAATTAATTTTTAGTGGAAGTACAGGAGAAGGAGACAAAGCAATTCAAGCATTTACTTATAGAGTTTGCCTAACATCAGACCCTGACTTAATGATTTCTATAGATAAACCCAAAGGATATGACCGAAAAAACTACTTAGGAGTTTTAGAGTCTGAAAAGGAATCAAGAAAAAAACGTCATCATCTAAAAAGCCAATTCCTTGTCAACGATATAAATAATTATAAAATCAGAGGTCCTAGAATCCCTAATAATAAAATAAGTTGGAATGATGGAAACTTACCTGAAATAAACCACTCTTATCCAGAAGCAGATACAAAGACAAGGTTAGTTATTTCAAAATTACATAGAGAACATGCTCTAGGGCTTTTGTACTTTTTGCAAAATGACAAAGAAGTACCAAAAAACATTAGAGAAACTTCGAAAAAATGGGGATTATCAAAAGACGAATTTGTTGACAATCAAAATTTTCCAAAAGAAATGTACGTAAGAGAAGCAAGAAGGATTGTTGGAAGGTATATTTTTACTGAACAAGATGCATCATTATCATCTAGCTTTGAGAGAACACCAATCCAAAAAGATTCTATAGCAATAGCTGATTGGCCAATGGATTCTCATGAATGTACCATTGATAGACAACCAGGAAGTTTACATGATGGAAAAGTTTTATTATCCGAAAAAACTAGACCTTCCCAAATACCATATAGAAGTTTACTTCCAAAGGGTGTTGATAATCTTATGGTTACAGTATGTCTTTCTGCAACTCATATAGGTTTTGGAACGATTCGTGTAGAACCCACATTAATTCAGTTGGGTGAAGTTGCTGGTTTTGCTTCGGTATTATCAAAGGAAGAAGATACCAATGTATCTCAATTAGAAACAAATTACTTACAGACTCAATTGGTGGAAAATGGTTTTGCAATTTCATTTTTTAATGATGTTGATATTGATAAATTAAACAATCAAAGTATTTCGATACATTTTTTAGGTAGTAAAGGTTTTTTCACAGACTATAACGCAAGAATAAATGATCCAATTTCAAAATCAGTTGCTGAAAATTGGGTAAATGGTTACCTAAATTTTTTAAGTAAAAATTTCGATCCAAATACTCTTGCAAAGAAAATTTATACATCAAAACAAGATGAAAATATTTCGATTACAAATTCTGAATTCATAGAAATGATAAAATCTGGATCAAATAAAATTCATTTAAAATTTAATCTTCCAAAACAAATACAAGTAAATGATGAAATAATATCAATAGGACATGCTGCAGAAATTATCTTCTTATTAAATAAAAATAATTTTTTAGACAATTCGATAAATAAATAATTATAAGTACAATATAGATATGGATAATAAATTAAATTGGCTTAATAAAATTAACGGAAATGAAATAGTTTCATACGTTGGCGCTATAGTATTGGGTGCAATACTTGGTTTAGCTATTTGTAAACTATTTTAGATAGACAATTCTGAAATCATAGATCTAGTATTTTAGTCATATAGAAATTCTTCACCATCTAGATTGATTGTAGGAATTGTATCTTTTTCATACCAATAATTTTGATTGTGTACCCATTCAGGTTTGTCCCCACTTTTTGGCATTTTTGCCATTACTCTAGATAAATATCCTGGATTAAATTCTTCATCCGCAATCCAAGGTAATAATTTCATTTTCTTATCTTCTTCTCGTAAAGCTACTGTAACCTTTTTTACATCCAAATTATCCATGTGGGTTAGTAATCTTGATAAAAATCTTGCTAGTAGTTCAGCTCTCAAAGTCCATGCACCTCTAAAATAACCAAAGACCCATAAAAGATTTGGAACCGTTGTAAACATCATTCCTCTATAAGTTACTGTTTCTTCAAGATGGAGCTTTTTATTATCTATAGTAAATTGAATATCTCCTAATATATTCATATTAAAACCAGTCGCAGTAGCAACAATATCTCCAGTTATTTCAGATCCAGATTTCAGTAATATTCCATTTGATGTAAATTTGTCTATTTCATCTGTAAAAACAGATACTTTCCCGGATGCTATCGATTTAAATAAATCTCCATTTGTTGTTAGTGTAATTCTTTGTTGCCAAGGTCTGTAGCTGGGAGTGAAATGTTTTTCTATATCATAATCAGGTCCTAATATTTTTTTCACTTCATTTATTAACTCTTCTTTAACCACTTCTGGTTCTTCAATACATCTTCGTATAAATATTTCTTGATTAATTAAAATTTGTTGTCTAACTATTCCATATGTCCATTTTTCATCATCGGTGAATTTATTTAAACGTTCTACTAATTCTTCTGTTCCGACTGTTGAGGTTCTATAAAAGGTGGGAGATCTTTGTAACATAGTTACATGATTTGCCTTTGAGGCCATTGCTGGAACTGTTGTAGCTGCTGTGGCACCTGATCCTATAAGAATGATTTTTTTATTTTTATAGTCCAAATTTTCTGGCCATTCCTCGGTGTGAACTATCTTCCCCTTAAATTTATCCATATCTTTCCATTTAGGAGTATAACCTTCATTATGACGAAAATATCCTTGACACATCATTAAAAAATTACAAGAGAAATATATAATTTTTTTAGTATCCGATCTTTCTACTTTTAAGATCCAAGATTTTTTTTTGCTAGACCATTCAGCTTCAATAATTTTATGTCTATATCTAATTTGTTCATCAATTTGATTTTCTTTGATGGTTTCGCCTAGGTATTTTAATATTTCATCTGCTGTTGCTATGGGAGCACTTGTCCAAGGTTTAAACTCAAACCCAAAGGTATATAAGTCGCTATCAGATCTTATTCCAGGATATTTATGGGTGTACCAAGTCCCTCCATAATTGTCCAGACTTTCGAGTATTAAATAACTAGATTTAGTTCTTTCTTTTTGTAAGTAGTATGCTGTTGTGATCCCAGCTATACCAGCACCAACAATAATAACATCAAAGTTTTCAATTTCTTTTTTCATTCTTTACTCTTGATACTGCTTTCAATATCAGAACTTTCGTATTGTGCTCTTAAATTCTTAATGCTCATTTCTAGTAATAGATATTCAGTTTCTAGGGATAGATGTTCAGCTTCGAGTGTTAGATAGTCAGTTTCTAAGGTTAGATATTCAGCTTGGAGGGTTTCTAATTCTTTCTTTAAATCTATATTCTCTGTTTCTAGATTTCTTGAACCAGAACTACAAGAAAGTATAAATATTAAAATTAAAATGGTTACTACTTTTTTCATATTATAAATATCATAAAGTTGAGCAAAGAAATAGAAATTAACTATTTTCTTAAAGCTTTTAGTTTTTCAGCTAATTCTAAATTCTCTGTTTCTAAAAGGTCGTTAAATTCTGTTAGGGTTTTTAGTTTTTCCTGTAAATCCTGATTCTGTCTTAGAAGGTTATTAAGTTTTTCATTAAATTCTAAATTCTGTCTTTCTAAAGTATCTAGTTTATTCTTTAAATCTATATTCTCTGTTTCTAGATTTTGTGAACCAGAACTACAAGAAAGTATAAATATTAAAATTAAAATGGTTACTACTTTTTTCATATTATAAATATCATAAAAAAAGTAATATGTTAATCAATAGCTTTAAGATACGAATTGAAAAAAAAGAATTAATCTCATTTTTTTATAAATAAATGAATACCAAATTTACTTTATTAATTAAACTAAAAATCCCACCATTAATATTTTTTTTT
>CEWI01028367.1_pt1 | contig 15450 bp, 15 predicted proteins | sample 531271 | NCBI WGS metagenome assembly CEWI01 (sample SAMEA2622499, study PRJEB7988) | marine metagenome | biome: marine biome (ENVO:00000447); feature: mesopelagic zone (ENVO:00000213); material: "saline water (ENVO:00002010), including plankton (ENVO:xxxxxxxx)" | depth 350 m | reverse complement strand
GCGTCTTTTATCTTAGTGCCTGATTTTTGGACAACATCTGCAATCGTCTCGCCGACCGCATCAATATCATTTATAGTCTTTTCTGATACTGAGTTCGGCGCTAGTTGTACCACGGCATAACTTTCAACTTGATAACTTGACCCGCGACGACTGAGCTCAAGAAGCTTTACAGCCGCTTCACTTACATCAATGCCTAAAATAGGGACCGATTTCTTTCTAAATGGAAACACTAATTTTTCCTTTCTTAGTCATAGGTTATATGGGATATGTATAATACTACATAAAGTTATTTTGAGTACTATTGCAATATAAACTTTTGAAAAAGATTTGAGAGAGTAAGATCCAACAAATTCAACATAAAATACTAATAATTCAGGATATTTTACACATATAAAACACAATATGCTGCGTTTTTTCTTTAATTTTATACAATCTATGGTGTTTTTTAGCCTAGCGTTGGTACTAATTGTTTCGCTATATATTTTACCAAAACTCCCCGATATAGAGACACTGAAGGACATAAAAATGCAAGTTCCTTTGCGTATTTACAGCGCAGATATGTCTCTAATTGCTGAATATGGTGAAAAACGCCGTACTCCGATAAAAATTGAGGCACTCCCCAACACACTAATCAAAGCATTTTTGGCCGCCGAAGATGACCGTTTTTATGTTCACCCTGGTGTTGACTGGCAAGGTTTGGTAAGAGCTACCTACTCCTTAATAAAAACGGGAACAAAAAAACAAGGTGGAAGTACCATAACAATGCAGGTCGCTAGAAATTTTTTTCTAAGCCATGAAAAAACATACCTGAGAAAACTAAATGAAATATTTCTAGCATTTAAAATCGAGCGTGAACTTAGCAAAAAAGAAATCCTTGAATTGTATGTAAATAAAATATATTTAGGCCAGAGAGCATACGGCGTTGAAGCTGCAGCGCAGGTTTACTATGGGACTGATGTTAATTCATTGAACCTAGCGCAGATTGCAACAATAGCTGGTCTTCCTAAGGCTCCCTCTAAATCAAACCCAGTTACCAACCCAAGTCGTTCTCTTATACGAAGAAATTATGTTTTGCAAAGGATGCTAGAGCTCTCATATATATCAGAAGAAGAATTTGAAGAAGCTAAAAGAGCTCCGATTAGCGCAACCTTACACATTCCAACGCCAGAGATTGAAGCTCATTATTTAGCAGAAATGGTAAGAAATGATCTAACCCAGAGATATGGGGAGGATGCCTATACCAATGGCTTAATAGTTACAACGACTATAAAAGATCGGAATCAAAGAGCTGCTAATAAAGCACTTAGAGATGCATTGCTAGGATACGATAAAAGGCATGGCTACCGTGGCCCCGAGCAGTTTATCGATGATATTGAGTCAAAAAGCGAAGAAGATATTATTAATATTCTAAAAACCTTTCCGGTATTTAGCAATCTTTCCCCGGGGCTAGTAAAAAATGTAAATGAAAAATCCGCCAATGTGCATGTTCTAAATACTGGTGAAGTAGAAATTAATTGGGAAGGTCTGAAATGGGCAAGAAAATATATTTCTGAAAATAGAAGAGGGCCAAAACTAAAAAAAGCCAGTGAATTTTTAAAACCTGGAGATATTGTTCGCCTATTTAAAACTGAAAATAATGAATGGGTATTATCACAGATTCCCAATGTTGAGGGTGGATTAATCTCTATTTCTCCCAATGATGGATCTGTGTTTGCTTTAGTTGGTGGCTTTAATTACTTTAAAAATAAGTTTAACCATGTAACTCAAGCAAAAAGACAAGCTGGCTCTGGATTTAAACCATTCATATATTCAGCTGCGCTCGAAGCGGGTAAAACTTCTGCCAGTATAATAAATGATGCGCCGGTTGTTTTTGAAGATCCTGGCATTGAAGATGAATGGAGACCAGAAAATTATAGTAGAAAAAGTCATGGTCCAACTAGATTACGTGAAGCATTAATACATTCGCGTAATTTAGTTTCAATAAGACTATTACACTCTATCGGTATTCCATTTGCACTTAACCATATAAAACAATTTGGGTTTGATATTGAACAACTCCCAAAAAATCTTTCTCTCGCATTGGGAAGCGCAGAGTTATCGCCATGGGGATTAGTTAGGGGATATTCGGTCTTTGCTAATGGAGGTTTTTTAGTAGAACCATATTTTATAAATGAAACTAAAACTTATGCCGATAAAATAATTTTTCGAGCTAACCCGCTGGTTGTATGTAATCAATGTATTGATATTCAGAAAGAAAAATCTTCAACCGAAGAAATTGATACGCCTGAAGAGGAGGATGGACCGGTGTCACCCTATAGGGATGATAGCCTTCTAAATACAATATATTCGCCTCGTGTTGTTGATGCTAAAAATATCTGGATTATGAACTCAATAACACAAGATGTTATAAAATATGGTACGGGAAGAAGGGCATTAGAACTACAACGTGATGATCTTTCTGGGAAAACAGGAACAACAAATGATCAGCATGATGCTTGGTTTTCTGGGTTTAATTCGAACATTGTTACAGTGAGCTGGGTTGGATTTGATAAATTTAAGCCTCTGGGTATTCGTGAAACTGGAGGGCGTGCCGCACTACCAATGTGGATTGACTATATGAGAGAAGCTCTTAAGGGAATGCCACAATCTGTAATACAAAGACCAAAAGGTCTGGTTACAGTTCGTGTAGACTCTAAAACTGGAGAAGTGACAAATGCTGAAAATCCTGATGCAATATTTGAAGTATTTAGATTAGAGAATGCCCCAAAATCACTAAACAAAAAACAGCAGTCTGATCTCCTACTAAAAGATGATGGGGCCATATCTATTCCAGAACAATTGTTTTAGTTTACCTATACAAAAGATTTTTATTCATGACAGTCAAAAATATTTTTTTAAGCGTTGCTATACCTACGCCGCTAAGATGCTTGTTTGATTATTTGCCTGATAAAAATACTAACCATAAGATTCTTAAACCAGGCTTAAGGGTTTCGGTATCATTTGGTCGACAAAAGAATGTCACTGGTTTTATTGTTTCAATAAACAATAAAACAGACCATCCTGAGCATAAATTAAAAAGAATTAATAACATTTTAGATGACTGCCCGATAATCAATACTGAACATTTAAATTTATTGCTTTGGGCTAGTAACTACTATCATCACCCAATTGGTGAGGTAATTCACAACGCCTTACCAGCATTACTTAGAAAAAATAATTCTATAACCAATTATGAAGATAGTTTTTGGTCTTTATCAAAAAATAATAGCCTGCCCAATGTAAATAGTAAAAAAATTTCACCAACTCAAATTAAAATATTGGGCCATTTAAAGAAAAGTAAGGTATCAATTAGTCAATTTGATCTGAACAAAATTTTTCCTGGAGCAAAACGCTCACTTAATGCTCTTGAGAAAAGAGGTCTAATACGAAAGGAAACAAAAAAAAATTCGAGCAACTTGGTAAAAATAAATAAGAGAGCTGTTAAACTAAATAAAGACCAAAAGAAAGCTATAAATACAGTTTGTAATTCGATAAACAACCATTCAGTTTTTCTACTTGATGGTTTAACTGGTAGCGGTAAAACCGAAGTTTACATGTCCGTAATGGATATTGTAATCAAATCTGGAAAACAGTGTTTAGTTTTACTACCAGAGATTGGTTTAACACCTCAATTAATTCAGCGTTTTAAAGACCGCTTTAAAGTAGATATAGCTATACAACATTCCGGCCTTTCTGATATTGAACGGCTCAAATACTGGCAAGATGCGAAAACCGGTAAGGCAAAAATTATACTAGGAACACGTTCTGCAGTTTGGACCCCACTTTTAAACCCCGGAATCTATATTGCGGATGAAGAACATGATCTATCTTACAAACAGCATAATGGTTTTCAATACTCGGCAAGAGATTTAATGATTGTTCGTGCAAAACGAGACGGTGTCCCCGCAATACTGGGTTCCGCTACTCCTTCACTAGAAACCCTTAATAATGCTGTAGAAAGTAAGTATATACATTTAGTTTTGCCAACCAGAGCTGGGGTTGCTAAACAACCAAAGTACCAATTATTAGATATACAAAATAAAAAAATGTATGGTCCATTATCACAAATGCTTATTGATGAAATTAAAAAAAATTTAGAACTTAATAACCAAATCTTATTATTCTTAAATAGAAGAGGTTATGCGACACATCTTTACTGTCACCATTGCGGATGGAAGGCGCAATGTAATAGATGTGAAATACCACTCACATACCATAAATCAAATAATCGTCTTAATTGCCATCATTGTGGTTCATCGAAAAAAAATATAAAGGATTGCCCCTTGTGTAAATCAGAACTACTTAGACTTGGTCATGGTACTGAACGAATAGAAGAGGTTCTTTTAGAAAAATTTCCTAAGGTAAACATCGCTAGGATAGATCGAGATACAACACAAAAAAAAGACTCAATGAATATTTTTTTAGACAGAATGCACTCAGGCAACATTGACATTTTAGTTGGTACACAGATGATCGCAAAAGGGCATCATTTCCCAAATGTTACTTTAGCTGCCATCGTTGATGCAGACCGCGGATTATTTTCAACTGATTTTCGTGCCACAGAAAGATTAGCACAACTCTTTATGCAGGTGAGCGGCCGAACAGGAAGAGGAAAGAAAAAAGGCACTGTCATTGTTCAAACATATAATCCTAATCACCCGCTGTTTCATAATCTAATTAAACATGGATATAATCATCTCGCTAAATCGCTATTAAAAGAAAGAAAACTCTCATCATTACCACCGCATTCACACATGGCATTATTAAGAGTAGAAGCGCATAATATTGAACAAGTAAAATACTTCATTAAAAATGCAAGTATGAGATTAAAACAATTATCGGGGGACACACTGTTACTGTTTGGTCCAGTTCCAGCCTTGATAGAAAAGTATGGTGGCCGCTTTCGTTATCAATTAATTATACAAGCAACTAACAGAAAGTTATTACATGCACATTTAGATAAATGGTTGCAAAAAATTGAAAAAATGAAGAACTCCAAAAAAGTTAGATGGTCTTTAGATATAGACCCTCAAAATATGAATTAGGCAAAAAATGAGTCAAATATTAAAAAATTACTTATTAATCCTCGTCGCTTTCTTGCTAATAACAAATACTTCGACAGTATCAAGCGGTGGGCTTGATGTTAATATAACTAATGAAATTAGCTTCATAGATGTAGAACATAACGGAAAAGAAGTAAGAATTCAGAGAAATCAGTCGCTAGATAATCTAGTTAATACTGAATATGCAAAAACTTCCAGAAAATGCCCGCCATTCTGTATACAACCATATAATCTCGGAAATGGTGTCGAGACAATAGGAGAACTAGAGTTATTAAACTACTTAAAAAAAAGTTCAAGTGGTGATAATTCAATTCTTATTATTGATTCGCGTACTAAAGATTGGGCTAAAAAAGGTACGATCCCGGGGTCAATCAATATCCCTTGGACTTTATTAAAACCAGAAGCCGGAGCTGACCCTTTCGAAGTAGCGGAACTTCTGGAAAAAAAGTTTGGCGCAATAAATATTGAAGGCTTATGGAATTTTTCAAATGCAAAAACACTCGTTTTATTCTGTAACGGCATGTGGTGTGGTCAATCACCCTCCAGCATTAAAACCTTGCTAAGATTTGGTTATCCGGCTGAGAAACTTAAATGGTATCGTGGTGGTATGCAAGATTGGGAAATTCTCGGATTAACTGTAGTTAAATAGATCTGCCTAATCAACTTCTCTTGCTTTGTTAAAACTAATACAATAATGCCACTTTTTTTGAGATGGCTTAATTGAAAAAACAACTTCAAGAATTAATTAATCAATCCCTACAAATACTCAAATCCGAGGGGATTGAAATTACAATTAATAAAAACGACATCAAAATTGAATACGGTCGTGATCCTGCGCACGGTGATTTTGCATCTAATATAGCAATGGTGCTAGCAAAAAGCTGTAAATGTGCTCCACGTGAATTGGCAAACAAAATCTCTGAAAATCTTCCAAAATCGCATTTAATAAAACGCACAGAGATTGCGGGTCCAGGATTTATTAATTTCTTTCTCAACCAAGATTCACATCAATCAGTCATCTTAGATATTTTAAAAAATGGTGATTTATTTGGAAATTCTGAAATTGGAGGGAACAAACCTACGTTAGTTGAATTTGTCTCCGCAAACCCTACTGGGCCTTTACACATTGGTCACGGTAGGGGAGCTGCTTATGGGGCAGCTATCTGTAACTTGTTAAAAAAAACCGGCTTTAATGTTCACAGCGAATATTATGTAAATGACTCGGGAAGACAAGTGAATATTCTAACTGTTAGCGTTTGGTTACGTTACTTACAACAATTCGAAAAAGAAGTTCCATTCCCTGAAAATGCTTATAAAGGTAACTATATAATTAATATTGCTATTGATCTAAAAAATAAATTTGAAAAAGAATTTATAGCACCACACAAAGATATTCAGAATATTTTAGATGAGAAAGAGGACGCAGATAAAAATATTGATAAATTAATTAAACATTGCGAAAACGTACTCGGAGATGAGAAATATCGTCTGGTTTTTGAAACATCTTTAGAATCAATTTTATCATCAATTAAAAACGACCTGTATGATTTTGGTGTTAAATTTGATAGTTGGTATTCGGAAAATTCTTTAACAAAAAAGAATATAGTTAGCCAGTGTATCTCAGATCTTGATGACAAATCATGGGTTTATGAAAAAGATAATGCAAAATGGTTCCGTTCTAGCGAGCTCGAAGATGAAAAAGATCGTGTATTAGTAAGAGAAAATGGACAAACTACTTATTTTGCTTCCGATATTGCTTATCATGTGTCGAAATTTGAACGTGGTTATAAAAAAATAATTAATATTTGGGGAGCCGATCATCATGGATATATTGAAAGAGTTAAGGCCTCGATGAAGGCCCTTGAATATTCTCCTGATGTGATAAAAATACTGCTTGTACAATTTGCCGCCCTCTTTAGAGGTAAAGAAAAATTGTCAATGTCGACAAGATCTGGAGAATTTATCACCCTTAAAGAATTAGTGGAGGAAGTTGGCAAAGATGCTGCACGTTTCTTCTACATTATGAGAAAAAATGAACAACATTTAGACTTTGATCTAGAACTCGCAAAATCAGAATCAAATGACAATCCGGTATATTACATACAATATGCACATGCAAGAATTTGTAGTGTCTTTCGTGAAATGAAGGAAAAGGGCTATTCTTTTATAAAATCAGAAAAACTTTCGGATTTACACGTTTTGTCCGAACCTCATGAAATTAAATTACTCACTTCTCTTGCTAGATATCCTGATGTGATTGAAAATGCAGCAATTAACTTTGAACCACATCAACTAGCATATTATTTAAAAGAACTAGCTAATGATTTTCATACATACTATAACGCAAATAAATTCTTAGTTGATGACGACATAATTAGAAATGCGCGTCTTTCACTAATAGACGCAACAAAACAAGTAATAAAAAATGGATTATTTCAACTAGGCGTTAGTTCTCCTCAGGAAATGTAATGTCAAGAGATTATAAAAATTTAAGAAATAATAAGAAATCAGATCCTGAAATAAAGAATGCAAGCAACTTATTTATATTTTTAATAGGGCTAGTATTGGGTGTATTTATTACGAGCACTATTTTTTTCAATCATTTTAATAAAATATATAATGGAGAATCCACGTTAGCTATAACTGATAAAGATGATATAAAAAAGAAAAACAATAATGATAAAATTACAAACACGGAAATAATATTTGATTTTCCAACTATATTAGAAGAACGACAAGTAACAGAAATTCCCAAAAAAGAATACAAAGAAATAATAGATGCTAATGAAGATAAGTCACGTACTATATACATACTCCAAGTTGGGTCTTTTAAAAATTTTAAATCAGCCGATGCATTAGAAGCAAAACTTGCTTTTTTAGGACTTTCTGCATATATAGATAAAAAAAATATTATTGATAAAGGTATAATTTATCGAGTTTATGTTGGTCCATTTGAAGATAAAGAAAAGTTGAACGAAATAAAAATCAAATTATCTGAAAATAATGTGAGTTCTATAGTAAGTATAGAGCAAAAAATTGAAAATAAGTCTATGTAAATTTAATCCAGATAAAACGAAAAAACACTCAATTACATCGCAAAATACTAAACTAATTTACAAAAAAGTTGAACTACGTCACTAAATCTTCTTGTCACCCGATAATAAGTCATCAAATTCTGATATTTTAGCCCTATAATATACACAAAAAACGGCTGGTACTAATTTTAGTACAGCATTAAATATTAATGGATGTGGTCTAGTAATGGGTGAATACAAACGAACTGTAGTCCTTGTTGATGATAATCCAACTTCTCATAAATTTTTTTTGCGGAGTATGGATAACTTGTCGATTGATTTAAAAACCTACGGAAATACAGATGATGCAATGGGGTATCTTAAAGATAATAAACCCAGTTTACTTTTCTTAAATATTATTATGCCAGACAAAAATGGACTCACCTTTCTCGAGGAATTGAGGAAGCTGCCCCTCCATAACGATACTCCAGTAATTATGATTACATCAAAGGATTATTCACAAGATCGGACGATCGCCTCTGAGCTGGGGGCGCTTGATTTTATTGTTAAACCAATGTCAATGCGATCTATTACTAGTATAATGCTCGACCATATAAAATAATAATAATTAGTTTTTCATCCAATACACGGTAAATATTAGCGTATGACAAAGTCCTATATTCGCTTCTGGGGTGTGCGGGGTTCATATACCGCCCCATTTAGGACCCACCTAGAAGTAGGTGGCAATACGCCCTGTGTTGAGATTAATGTTGATGATCATGTGCTTATCTGTGACGCCGGCACAGGAATTATACCGCTCGGAAATAAATTGGTAGCTGATAGAAAATATGATCGACTATTAATCTTGCTGTCACATTTTCATTGGGACCATATTTCCGGGTTACCTTTTTTTACACCTGCATTTATTTCTAAATATAATATAAATTTTTTTGGTCCTGGTAATTCAAAAGAGATAGTAAAAAAATATATTGATAACCAGATGAAAGCGCCTTACTTTCCTGTGGGTACTGAAGAATGGATGGCAAACATAACTTATATCGATCCAAAACAGAAAAAAATAAAACACGGTCCTATAGAAATTACATATTATAGTGCTCACCACCCAGGAATAACCTATGGATACAATATACAGGCCAAAAACAAAACTATAATATATATTCCAGATAATGAATGTTTGTTTCTCGATAAATCAATAAAAGAAAATACAAAAGGTTTTACCGAAGAAGAAACCATTATGTTCACACAAATGAATCAAGAAGAATATATGTCAGAAGTTAAAAACATACTTAATACAGATATTTTAATTCATGATGCACAATATACGCCCGAGGATTATAAAAAGAAAAAAGGCTGGGGGCATTCGTGTTACATAGATGTCATAAATATGGCAATTGATGCTAATGTTAAGAACTTATATTTATTTTCTCATGACCCAAATAATGATGATGAAATAATTAGTGGTATTCAGAAAGAGTGTCAAAAAATTATAAAAAGCAGGAACTCGTCATTAAAATGTTTTGTTGCAAAAGAAGCTCTGGAAATAAGTCTTGATTAATAATTTGAAATGAAAGTTTTACTAAACGGTTCCTCTTATTCAGTAAAAAATAATTGCTCGGTAGACTCTCTTATTAAAAATCTCGATCTAAATGGTAAGTATGCTATTGAGATAAATCAAAATATTATTCCAAGAAGTCAGTATAGTAACAAAAGAATAAATAGTGGAGATAAAATTGAAATTGTTCAAGCTATTGGTGGTGGGTAAAATGATATTGCTTGATCTGAAAGATACCTATGGCAAATTCTGATAAGAATATATTTAAAATAGCGGACTCAATTTATTCTTCCAGATTACTTGTCGGCACCGGTAAATACAAAAATACACAAGAAGCAAAATCTGCTATCGATAAAAGTGGGGCAGAAATTGTCACAGTAGCAATTAGACGTACTAATATTGGTCAAGAAAAAAATGAACCGAATCTTCTTGATATAATTTCACCTGACAAATTTACTATTTTGCCTAATACCGCAGGTTGCTACGATGCTGATTCTGCCATTAGGACTTGCCAATTAGCAAGGGAATTATTAGATGGTCATGCCCTAGTAAAACTTGAAGTATTGGCTGATAAAAAAACGCTTTTCCCCGATATTACTCAGACTTTATACGCTGCAGAAAAACTCGTTAACGATAATTTTAAAGTTATGGTATATACGACCGATGATCCAATAATCGCAAAGCGTTTTGAAGAAATTGGTTGTGTGGCGGTAATGCCGCTTGCGGCACCAATTGGTTCCGGTCTAGGTATTCAAAATCCTTACAATATTCGCAGCATAGTTGAAAACGCATCGGTCCCAATAATTGTCGATGCTGGTGTAGGTACTGCATCGGATGCATCAATCGCAATGGAACTTGGGTGTGATGGTGTGCTCATGAATACAGCTATTGCAGAAGCTAAGAACCCTATACTAATGGCAGGTGCAATGAAAAAAGCTATTCAAGCTGGAAGAGAAGCATATCTGGCTGGACGTATGCCAAAAAGGGCCTACGCAAGTGCCTCATCGCCCATTGATGGGAGATTCTTTTGATTTTTTCTTCCCTGAAATTAATTAAATTAATATATGAAAAATAATACAGTAGTAAAAAAACCAATAAGAAGTTATGTAAAAAGAGAGGGGCGTCTTACAAAATCACAGCTTCGTGGTTTAGATAATTATTGGATTAAATATGGTATTGAATATGATTCTAAAATAATTAATTTAGAAAAAATTTTCAAACGGCATGGGCCAATAATTTTAGATATTGGTGTTGGATCTGGTGAATCAACTGTCAATCATGCAATATCACATCCAGAAAATAATTATTTGGCAGTAGAAGTGCATCGGCCCGGAATAGGAAGATTACTAAATAAAATAGAAGAAGATAGATTAACTAATATAAAAATTATTAAATACGATGTAATAGATATACTTCAGGAACAAATACCGGATCGCTCGTTAACTCAAATTTTCATCTTTTTCCCTGATCCATGGCCAAAAAAAAGACACCACAAACGTCGTCTCATCAACAAAGAATTAGTAAAACTAATAAAAATGAGACTTGCTATGTATGGACGTTTACATATCGCGACTGATTGGGAGGATTACGCAAATTATATTAGAGAACTTGGTAATAGCGACCCAGGGTTAATTAATCTGGCCGGTAAAAATAATTTTTCACCAAGACCATCTTGGAGAATTGAAACACGATATGAGTGTCGTGGTAAAAAATTAGATCATAAAGTTTGGGATATTTGTTACGGTTTAAAATAACATTTTTAAAAATCAATTTCGTTAAAAGAATCGATTGATTCAAATTCCTCTGAATTTTGTTTTGGTCTATGGCTATCAGGCTTTGTCACTGTATAAAGATGCTTGATCCCAAATTCTCTAGCAGTTCTTAATACAGTTAAATTGTCATCAATTAGCAAAGTTTCATTAACATTAAATGAAATTTTTGCTGTTAATTTTTCCCAAAAAGCATACTCCTCCTTAGCATAGCCAATTGAATGCGAGCTAATTATTTGATTAAAAAAGGTATCGATTCCTGTTTCATCAGCTTTCATCTTAACTAACTTTTCATGAGCGTTAGTTACCATTGTTAAAGAAAGATCCAAAGTATTTAGTCGTTTTAAAAAAGATTCTGCATAAGGTCTATATTTTATCAAATGCCTAACATCGGCCTTTAGTGCAAATACATCAAAATTTAGTTTCTCAGTCCAAAAATCGAGGCAATACCAAGATAGTGTGCCTGATTCCTGTCGATACCAATCTAATAATTTGATCTTTGCCGCCTTGGTATTCATATTATTCTGCTTAGCCCATTGCTCGGGCAAATATTCTTGCCAAAAATAGTAATCAAAATACAGATCGAGTAATGTCCCATCCATATCCAATAATACTGTTTTTATCTCTTTCCAGTTAATTTTGGGTTTCATGTTTTCTAAAGACAGATAGAATAGATTTTTATGTATATTAGGATAACAAAGCTATACAAATGAATAAAATTGATCACAATAATTTACCCAAATTACTAGTTGAAATAGATAATATAGCTCGTAAAGCCGGAGAAAAAATTTTAGAAATATATAAAACAGATTTCTCTGTCACTAATAAAGAGGATAATTCGCCGCTAACAATAGCTGATACTGCGGCACATAAAGTAATTTGCCGGAGTCTTTCGCTGCTCACTCCAGATATCCCTGTTTTATCTGAAGAATCCTCTTATATTGATTTTTATGAACGAAAAAAATGGACGCAATATTGGCTTGTTGACCCGCTTGATGGAACTCGAGAATTTATTAAAAAAAATGATGAATTCACAGTAAATATAGCGCTAATTGATGGGCATCAATCTGTTTTAGGTGTCGTTCATATCCCCGTAATCAATACAAGTTATACGGCGGCTATTAATTATGGCGCCCGTAGACATGATAGAAAAAATAAAATTAAAAGAATTTCTGTTAGAAAAGTGAATAAAAATAATATTACAATTGCCAGCAGCCGTTCTCATGGAAATCAAAAACAAAAATACTTTATTTCTAAAATAAAAAATTCAAAAGTCCTGTCAGTTGGTAGCTCGAAGAAATTTTGCCTAGTCGCTGAAGGTAAAGCAGATATATACCCACGATTTGGCCCAACTTCAGAATGGGATACAGCCGCAGCTCAATGCATTGTTGAAGAATCTGGCGGAGTAGTTGTTGACAAAAATTTAAACCCAATTAAATATAATACAAAGGACTCATTAATCAATCCATCATTCTTGGTCATCGCTGATAAAAGTTTTAATTGGAATCAATTTATTACTTAAAAAAATTATTATTTATATAAATGAAAATACTAATTTTTAATACACTTCTATTTTTTGTATATCTTCCTGTAAGTGCAGAAGTGATGTACACCGCCGAAGTAATTGCTAGCTCATTAAATATTAGATCTATCCCTAGTAATGAAGGAAGAATCATTGGCTCTTTATTTAGAGGCCAACAAATTTTAGTAACTTCTACATCAGGTGAATGGGCAAAAACTACACTTGAAGGAGATGAGATTGGCTATGTTTCATCGATACATCTAAAAATGGTTGATTCAAACTCAAATAATAAATTCCCTCCTATTAAAAGCGAGAAAAATAAATGTAATCTTGAATTAGAAAATGTTGATTTAAATATCATCGACGTCAATATGGAATGTAAGGATAGTATAACTATTAGTGGCTATGAGTCTTGTAGCGCAAAATTTGATGTGATTGTAGAATCTTATTGCGATGAAATTGTGGATGTTGAAATCAATTGTACTGCTGAATTCAAATACAATACGGATGATGGATTTTCCCCCTTCATTGCTACAGAAAACAACTCAGGAACTATCTATACAAATGACGGGAAAGGTAGTGCTGTAATTGAGATTAAATTAACCCTGTCCCCCACATCTGAGCCTGTTGTTAAAGTTGAGCTAACGAATGGAATGTGTTCTGTGACTGCAACAAATTATTTCTGATAGAGAAAGAACACCATAAAAATTAAAACGTTTATCTCAAAAAGAAAATGAAAAAAATTAAATACATAAAAATTATTATGTTATTTTTCTTAACTATGCCGATTTTTGCTGAAAGTATGTTAGAAAAACCCTACCACCATACAGATGAAAATACGTTTCGAAACCCTAAAGGAAGTCCTGAGCTTTCTCCAGATAAAAAATTTTCATTCTTTACATTTCAGAAAGAAAAAAGAAAGATAGAGGTTAATATTCCAGAAAAACATGCCGTAGATAAAAATAAAGTTCTTGAAAATATTAAAAAATTAGAAAAAGATGACTACATAGTTTGGATTGGGCATGCAACTTTTCTAATTAAATTAGGCTCTACTACAATTATTACTGATCCTTATTTTTCCAAAAATGCGGGGCCTTTAATTTTTGGCCCAAAAAGATACGTTAAACCTGCGATTACGTTGAACGATATCCCTGAGACTAATTTATTTCTGTTAACACATAATCATTATGATCATTTAGATTACAGAACAGTAAAGAATTTTCCCCATAAGAGTTCAAAAGTATTAACGCCACTAAAACTAAGTAAATATTTTACAGAAAATGGGTTTAATGATGTTGAAGAAATGAATTGGTATCAAAAAAAAAGAGTTAACGACTTAATAATAACAATGCTACCTGCAATTCACTGGTCAAAGCGAACACCGATGGATAAAAATAAAACATTGTGGGGAAGTTTTTTAATCGAATACAAAGGAATGAAATTATTTTTCTCCTGCGATACTGGCTATGGAAATATTTATAAGGAATTAGGTGAAAAATTTGGTCCTATCGATTTAGTCTTTATTAACATAGGGGCTTATGATTTTAGACCTATGTTTGAAAAGTCCATTTACCATACAACGCCAGAGGAGGCCCTCAATATTGCACAAGACCTTAAAAGTAAAAAAGTTTTGGGAATGCATTGGGGAACAGTTCTACTTTCTTTAGAGGATCCTTTTGAACCTCCAATACGTTTTAAAAATGCAGCTGGGGAATATGGCTTTGGTAAAAATGATGCTATTTTATTAAAAATAGGCGAAAGTAAAATACTTAGTGATTTATTGGAGAATTAAAAATTATGGGCCTAATACTCCGTAGAAAATTATGATTAATTTTGATAACAGTTATTCAAAGCTACCAGATATTTTCTTTGAACGTATAAACCCGGTTGCAGTTAAAGAACCGAGTCTGATTCAATTTAACGATCCTCTGGCAAAAGAAATTGGTTTAAATCTAGAAAAAAATGAAAATCTATTTAGTGTAATTTTTTCAGGAAACAAAATACTAAAAGGTTCAGAGCCTATAGCCTTGGCCTATGCTGGTCATCAATTTGGTCATTTTGTCCCGCAGTTGGGTGATGGGCGAGCTGTTCTGCTTGGCGAAATTATAAATAATAATGGTCGTCGTTTTGATATTCAACTAAAAGGCTCTGGTCAAACCTGCTATTCACGAGGAGGAGATGGCCGTGCTCCTCTTGGCCCTGTAATCAGGGAATACATTATAAGTGAAGCTATGCATGCTCTTAATATACCAACAACACGTTCGTTAGCAATTGTTACAACTGGGGAAATGGTTTCAAGAGAAACACTTCTACCTGGAGGTATTCTTACTCGTGTTGCTTCTAGTCATCTTCGTGTTGGGACCTTTGAGTATTTTGCAGCTTTTAAAGATCTTGAAAATTTAAAATTGCTAACGAACTATGCAATTAGTCGACATTTCCCAAACATTAAAAATGATGACTTTCGATATCA
>CEWI01022634.1_pt1 | contig 16141 bp, 12 predicted proteins | sample 531271 | NCBI WGS metagenome assembly CEWI01 (sample SAMEA2622499, study PRJEB7988) | marine metagenome | biome: marine biome (ENVO:00000447); feature: mesopelagic zone (ENVO:00000213); material: "saline water (ENVO:00002010), including plankton (ENVO:xxxxxxxx)" | depth 350 m | reverse complement strand
GGTCTTAGTTATGGAAATATGAGATCTACACAATTTGGTGCCTCAGGATTGGCAGCAGTTTGGGCAGAACAAAACACAAGAAAATCTATTTTTTCTGCTTTAAGGAGGAAAGAAACCTATGCTACTTCTGGAACTAAGATTCGTTTAAGATTTTTTGGCGGTTATGGACTAGACTCTTTTGATTTAAATAATGAAAATCTTATTGAACAAGCTTATAAGTCAGGAGTCTCCATGGGGGGTAATTTATTATTTAATAATAATTTAACGCCTAGCTTCTTAATTTTAGCTCAACAAGATGTTAAAGGAGCTCCACTTCAACGAATACAAATGATTAAAGGGTGGTATGACTCTGGATATGCTAAAGAGACTAGAGAGAAAGTATATGATATAGCTTGCTCTGATGGTCTAAAAGTTGATCCAAAAACACATCGTTGTCCTGATAATAGAGCAAGCGTAAATTTATCTGATTGTTCTATATCTGCAAATAAAGGAGCTTCTGAGCTAAAAGTGATTTGGGAAGACCCAGATTTCGATCCTCAAGTAGAATCTGTTTACTACGTTAGAGTTTTAGAGAATCCAGTTTGTAGATGGTCAACTTGGGATGCACTTAGAGAAGGAGTTAAGCCAAGAAAGAAAGTCCAACCCACTATACAAGAAAGAGCTTGGTCATCACCCATATGGTATAAAACAATTAATCAATAATAATAAGAATAAGGAGAAAAATGTCTGATTTACAAAATGAACTATTTCAACTAGCAATGTCCGAGGATTCCAAATCTCTTATGGATTTAGTCAAGAAACATTGCGAAGAGAACGTAGCTCCAATTCAAGAGGAATTTTATTCCTATCAAAAGAAAAAAGAAGACAGGTGGTCTTGGCATCCACGCCAACTTGAATTATTAGAGGGAGCAAAAGACAAGGCCAGAGAACTAGGCCTATGGAACTTTTTTCTACCTGATTTAGATGGAAATATAGGTGAAGGATTAACCAATCTAGATTATGCCTATGTAGCAGCTATATTGGGTAAATTTCCTCTAGCTTCAGAATCCATGAATTGTAGTGCTCCAGACACAGGTAACATGGAGGTATTACAACAAGTAGGTACTCCAGAACAAAAGAAGGAATGGCTAGAGCCACTATTAAACGGTGAAATAAGATCTGCTTACGCAATGACAGAACCTAACTTAGCTTCATCAGATGCAAAAAACATAAGTACTAGCGCTGTTCTAGATGGCGATGAATGGGTAATAAATGGAGAAAAATTTTTTGTTTCTGGTGCTGGTGACCCCAGATGTAAAATTATGATTACCATGGTTAAGACTAGTCCAGATGCCCATCCTTCAAAACAACAATCCCAAATTTTAGTGCCTAAAGATACGCCTGGAGTTGAAATACTTGAGGGAATGCAAGTTTTTGGGCAGGATCATGCCCCTCAAGGTCACATGCATATTAAATTGACTAATGTTCGTGTACCAAAAAATAATATATTACTTGGTGAAGGTAGGGGATTTGAAATATCTCAAGTGCGTTTAGGTCCTGGAAGAATACATCATTGCATGCGTACAATAGGAAAAGCGGAGACTGCGTTAGAGTTAATGGTAAAAAGGGCGGGCTCTAGAGAAGCCTTTGGCAAAACAATTGCAAAGTTAGGAAAGAACGTAGAAGTCATTTCAAGAGCTAGAATAGAAATCAATGCTATGAGATTGGCTGTTCTACAAGCTGCTAAGGCTATGGATGTATTAGGAAACAAAGAAGCTAGAGTTTACATTAGCGCTGTAAAAGCTATGGTTCCAGAAAAGGCCTGTCTTATAGTTGATCAAGCCATACAGATGCATGGAGCAGCAGGAATATCTCAGTGGACACCTCTTGCTGCAATGTATGCTGATATGAGGCATTTAAGATTTGCTGATGGACCAGATGAAGTGCATCATATGGTAGTTGGAAGAGCAGAATTACAGAAATACGACCTGTGGTAAATTGCTTAATATACCTGTAAGGTGAAGTAAAAAATTGTTATAAATGTAAATTTTATTTAGGAGTCATGAATGAGAAGTAAATTGTTCTTTATAAATTTTAGGGTCTTAATAGTCTTTATCTTAAGTTTTATTTTATGGAGCTGCACTTCAGGTGATGATGTAGTTGATTACTCTAGTAATTCAAAGGAAATTTCAGGCGATAATTTAAATGAATATAACGAGGAGAGAAATGTATATTTTGGAGACTTACACGTCCATACAAAACATTCTTTCGATGCCTTTATATTTGGCACAACAGCTACTCCTGATGATGCCTACAGGTATGCTAAAGGGGAAAGCATAAAACATGCCCTTGGTTTTGATATGCAGCTAAGAGAACCTCTAGATTTTTATGCCGTAACAGATCATGGGTTCTTGTTGGGGAATGTCCCTTTTTGGGCAGATCCTAATAATGGAAAAAAGGGATCCGAACCTTTTCATAATCTAAATCGTGAAGAAAACAGAACTTTTGCTTCAATTCCTGAAAGAGCAAATTTATTTGGTTATTATGTAAGGAATATAGCCTCGTCAGTTAGTTACTGGGGAGCAATACAATATCTTTTTACAGGAGATCAAGCAAGAGCCTCAAGCATGTATGATGTGGGTGTACATCGCACTGCTTGGAGAGATATTATTAATAGCGCTCAGGATCATTATGAACCTGGTAAATTTACTACTTTTATAGCATATGAATACACTTCTTCTTCTACTTTTACTGATAATGGAAAAACTTGGCTTAATCCTTTTGGAAAAGGTCCTTACGAGGGAGGAAATTTACATAGAAACGTCATTTTTAGCGGCAGTAAAGCAACAGTTGAGCCATTCACTAGACTTAAATCTTTAAATCCTGAAGATTTATGGGCTTGGATGGATAGAATAAGAGAACAGGGGGTAGATACTATTGCAATACCCCATAATTCAAATGGTTCAAATGGTCAAATGTTTGAAATAGAGAACTGGAATGGATATCCATTAAACGATGTCTATGCAGACTTTAGGATGAGAAATGAACCCCTTGTAGAAGTAACACAAGTGAAAGGAACATCAGACACTCACCCGCTACTTTCTCCTAATGATGAATGGGCTGATTTCGAAATAATGTCTTATAGAGTTGGAACCAATGCTTATAGTAGACCTTTTGGAAGTTATGCTAGGCAGGCTTATTTAGATGGATTAATACTCCAAGAAGAAAATAGGGGTAACCCATACAAATTTGGGATGGTAGGAGCTAGTGATACACATACAGGCGCAACTTCTGATGATGAATCAAATTTTTTCTCAAAGATAGGAATTTTGGATGGTACTGCTGAACTTAGGGGTTCAGTTCCATTGAGTTCAGAGATGATTAGTGCCATGGGTATGGACTCTGATAATAATAATTCTTTATCACTTGATGCAGATGAGACATCCGCTACTAGTAGATTAGTAACTGTAAAAAAGATAGGAAATAACTATTACAATAACCCACCATTTAGAGAATGGAGTGCATCAGGTTTAGCTGTAGTTTGGGCAGAACAAAACACAAGAGAATCTATTTTTAATGCTTTTAGAAGGAAAGAAACTTATGCAACATCTGGTACAAGGATAAAACTGAGGTTCTTTGCTGGTGATAATTTTGTAGATTCTATGTTATCAGATCAGAATATGGTCAAAACTGCTTATAAAAAGGGAGTCCCCATGGGAGGGGATTTAGTTTATTCAGGGGAAGATTCGCCTGATTTTCTCGTTTGGGCCATAAGAGATAAAAATGGAGCACCCCTGCAAAGGATCCAGATAATCAAAGGTTCTGTAACTGAAATATCAGGCCATCCAACTGAAAAAGTTTATGATGTTGTTTGTTCAGATGGCCTTACAGTTGATCCAAAAACAAATAGATGCCCTGATAATGGTGCTACAGTAAATCTAAGTGACTGCTCTATTTCATCAGGAGTTGGAGATTCTGAATTAAAAGCTTTATGGAAAGATCCAGATTTTAATCCTAAACAGAAGTCATTTTATTATGTAAGGGTATTAGAAAATCCTACCTGTAGATGGTCAACTTGGGATGCTGTAAAAAATGGTTCAAAGCCCAGACCTGATTTACATAAAACTATTCAGGAAAGAGCTTGGTCGTCTCCAGTCTGGTTCACACCTAATAGCTAATATTTTTAGTAGAAATTTTGACTAAGAAGTTTGCCATCTTCTTTTTGATAGGTCTGGTTATCTTTCTTCTTGATCTATTATTTGTTTCTACCCAAAGACAAAATGTTGTTGTTATATATGATGATGAGGTTGAAAGTCTTATAAGCAGTTGGACTGAACAAGTAGGTAGACCTCCTAATAAAGACGAGATCAACAAAATAGTTAATCAGTTAATAGATGAAGAAATACTTTATAAAGAGGCTATTAAATTAGGGTTGGATAAAAACGACATTATTATCAAAAGAAGACTAGCTCAGAAATTAAATTTTCTTAGACAAGAAGTAGAAAGTAGTAAACCAAGTGATTCTGAATTAAGAGATTATTTCCTAGAAAATAAAACCAAGTATATTCAAGAAGTTAAATTTAGTTTTACACATCTGTATTTTTCGAGGGATAAAAATGGAAAGGAAAGGGCTAAAGCTGCTGTAAATTTATTACTAAATCAAAGCGATAATATTAAGAGCGACCCCTTCTTGTTAGGAAAAAACTTTTCCTTAAAAACTTTAGAAGAAATTGAAAGAATTTTTGGGAATGGATTTTCTCATAAATTCAAGAAACAAAAATTAAACAAATGGTTAGGTCCCTACGATTCAATATATGGAACACACTTTATAAAAATTATTAATATAGTTCAGTCTAGAGAACCTGAATTAGAAGAAGTTTATGATCTAGTTTTGATGGATTTAAAGATAGAACAACAACAAAAGGAGATGAAAAATTATCTAACTGGTTTAAGGAACACCTATGAAATAGTTGTTAATTCAAGGTATTTTGAATAATGATAACCTTGCTTTCTAGACTCACACTATATTGCATCTTTTATTTCTCTTTAACAATAGATTCTCATGAGCTAAATCCTTCTCGCCTAATACTTGAAGAAAAAAATTCGAATGATTTCTTAGTTACATGGCTATTCCCAATCAATTTAGAGGGTCAAACTGGAGAAGTTATTTTCCCTTCAGAATGTAATAAGGAAAATCAAGACTTACCTCGATTAGAGAGAAAATATTCAATTGAAAAGTTTAGTATTAATTGTCTTGAAGATCTCAAAGGTAAGACCCTTCAATTTAAAGGTCTGTCTAGAATGGTAGATGCACTAATAAGTGTAAAATTTAATGATGGAACTGCTTTTGAAGGCTTAGTAAGTGTAGATGATCCAACAATAGAGATTCCTTTAGAAAAAACACTTTATCCAACAAGCTATTTTTGGTTAGGAGTAGAACATCTTTTAAGTGGAATAGACCATATTATTTTTATCTTGGGATTATTTTTTGTTGTTCAAGGCATGAGCACCCTGATAAAGACTATTACAGCTTTCACATTAGCTCACAGCATAACACTCTTTCTGTCAGTATTAGATTTAATCAAATTATCTCAGGCTACTGCTGAGGCTCTAATAGCTCTGACTTTAATTTATTTGGCGCTGGAGATAAGTAATGGGAAGAAATATCAAAAAACTCCTTGGCTTATAGCTTTTGGTTTTGGCCTTATTCATGGTTTTGGTTTTGCGGGAGCCCTTTCAGAAATTGGACTTTCAAGTAATAATCTAGGAATTTCATTATTTCTTTTTAATGTGGGGATAGAAATCGGGCAACTTATAGTTATACCTATAGTCCTAGCTTTTATCTGGTTATTAAATCGATCTAATATTACAAGAGGAAGTTATCTGATTTCTTCTTATTTAATAGGAGGAATAGGGATGTTTTGGTTGATTGAAAGAATTACAAACATAGTTATATAGTTGGATTAACTATTTAGACATTTATAAGCTGCATTAATTAATTTTATTGACCTACTGTCTCCTGCAAAATTATTTTCCATTTGGTTCATAACATAAGAAATCCCTATTTTATTAGTAGGATCAGCAAAAGCACACGAACCACCATACCCTGAATGACCAAAAGAATTTTCTTCAGGACCATAAACTATTTTATGTTTGTTTAAAACGAAGCCGTTACCCCATCTAAGGGAAACCCTTAGAATTAAATCTTTTCCTTCTATTTGGGTTTGTGTCATCTTCTCTAAAGTTTTTTCTTTTAGTATTTTTAAGGATGAATCGTGCGGGGTAACAAGGCTATACAGTTTAGCTAAACTAGAAGCACTACCTTGTCCATTAGCCGCTGGTATTTCAGCACTTCTCCACTCCCTTGAATTATGGTGTTTTAAAGTACCAGCTGAATTCTTTATAGCTACTTCAGCTTTTGTTAATGTGATTTTCTTTTCACTTTCTTCCTTTCCTTTAAAAGGTATCATTTCAGCGATTCTATGTTCCTCAGACTGTGGTAGTCCTATAAAAAAATCTATACCATGAGGAATAGCTATTTCATCCTGAAAAAATTTCCCTATAGTTTTTCCTGTCACTCTTAAGATTAATTCTGCTACTAACCATCCAAAGGTCATGGAGTGGTAACCACAGGCTGTACCTGGTTTCCATAGAGGTTTCATTAATGCTAATTTTTCTGCCATTACCTTTTGGTTATAGTAATTATTAATATTCTTGGTTAGAGGGCTGCAAATACCTGCTTGATGGGACAACAACATTGAGATTGTTATATCTTCCTTGCCATTACACCCAAATTCGGGCCAGTATGTAGCAACTTTTTCATTATAATTAATAAACCCCTTCTCTACAGCTAAAGCTACACATAAAGCTGCAACTCCTTTGGTTGTTGAATAAACAGTTACCAATGTATCTTTTTTCCATGTTTTAGTTTTTTCTAGATCTTGATGTCCAGCCCATATGTTCACTATTGGTTTGCCGTCCTTAAAAATAGCAAAAGATGAACCCAACTCCCTTTGCTGTAAATATAGATCTGAGAAGACCTCTTTGACCTTAATAAACTGAGGATCACATTCTCCATGAATTTCCATGCTCTTCTCCTATTGATTTAAACGTTTAATGATTTCATCTTCTACAAGCCAAATTCTATCTTGGCCCCAAGTAGTAAAGTTTTCTTCTCCATCAACTATTCTAAAAGTAGGAACACCCCAAGAATAACCTTCGTACATAATTAACCTATTTTTTTCTAGAATTTCTTTCCAATCATTAGAGTTTAGGTATTTCTCAGCTTCTGCCCAATTCAAACCAAGGTCTTCTATTAATTTTTTTAGGTAAGTTTTTTTTCCTATATCTTCAGATTTTCTAAAAGAAGACTTCATAAGTCTGTAGATATATTCAAAGCCTTGTTTCTCTTCATCTACCCATGGAAAAAGGGAATAAGCCTTTTCAGCAGGTTTACCCAAAGGACTCTTAATTTTTCCAAAAGGAACTCCATATTTTCTAGCTTCTCTAGCACTATCAGAAATAATATATTTAGCTTTGAACCTAGGTATAGTCATATTTCTCATAAGCATAGGCAGTACCGGCCTAGTTACAATTTCTATAGGATATTTTTCTTTTAGTTCTTTTATTCTCTCAAAAGATGCTGCTGTATAGGGGCTATTTAAGGAAGGGTAAAATTCTAACTTGAGATTTGACGTTTTTGGTATATTAACCTCTTTTTTTATTTTTCTATCAGAAACATATGTTGTCTCTAGATTTTTTTTCAAACCCAAATCTTTCAGTCTGTCTTCTAGGTAATCAAGGCGATCAATGCCCCAGTAAAGTTCTCCCTCATAACTAAATGTAGACCCCATATAGGCTTGTACTTCATTTCTTTTTTTGTCGTTATTAGAAATTACAGAAAGAATTTCTTCATGTGAGTGTGTTTTATTATTAATTAAAGCCCTTAAAGCCTCCTCATTGTTTGACCAAAGATGAGTATTAATATCTGATACTTGAGATATAAATTCTTTTTTATCAAGACTACAAAGTATTCTTTGTGCTAGTAAAACTAGTTTGTTGTTTGGTTGGTCATTATTTGGAAATTCTATTCCATAAAAAGGTGCAATTCTAATAGCGTCTATGAGGCAATATTTTCTATACAGGTCGGGTTCATGAATAGTACTAATGGGAGGATTACCTACAATCAGGGGGACCAGGTCTACATCATAATTCCCTGAAAATTTACCAATGAGTTGAGAGGTGATATGTGAATATGGATCAGATAGTTCATGAAAGTAAAATACTTCATGCGGTCTTCCTTCTTTTTTTCTAACCTCTTCCTTTTCTTTTCTTTTTTTTATAAGAATATTTGGGTCAGTCCAATTGAATAGTATCCTAGACATAAATATCCTAGATAGAACATTTCTAATACTTGAGGTTATTGACATATCCTTTTGAATTTAAATGTTATTTTATTTTAAAAAATTCAGACATTTACACTCTAAAAGAATGTTAGTCAAAGTCTCATTGTTTTTAAACAAAATAAATTTTTTCTTTAATACAGCTAAAGATTTAACGTGGTATTTTTGTGGACCACCAAGAGAATGTCTGAACTCCTTCCCTTGAATTAATACAGATATTTCTTCTTTTTTTTCTAATATTGATTTTGTTACTTCTGAGGTCCAAGGAAGAAATGTTTCTCCAACCTCTTCTGTAAGAAGAGGTATTAAGGTAGTAGACAGAGATTCCCATGACTCATATTCTCCTTCATCTTGAGGATTTAACATCCTGTTTATCCAAGGAAGTAATTCTGAAAAATCACTTTCTATAATTTTTCTAGGTGTAGGATCTGTCCAAGAGTTGTATATCTGACCCCATAGTCCGAAGTCTGCATAAGAAGGCTTATCTCCGAAAATATATTTTCTCCTTTTTAAATGATGGTTAAGTTTAGAAAGTAGATTGTGAAAAGATTTAGTGATTTGGTTCTCTGTGTTTTCATTTGAACCTATTACCCATAGTCTTTTACTCATTCTTTCCTTTATTGTTTTGGCTATTTTATTTTTCATTAATGTATTAACTATAGGCAAGAATTTTACTAAAAAGGGCATATTGACTTCTGCTATTCTTCTACTTGCCGACATCTGATCAACTTTTGCTTTCCACCTGTAATGGAACATGTGCTTATTTCCCCATTCATCAGAATACTCTTCAAGAAGAATGGAGATAAATTTAAGGACTTCGTCTTTAGGATTTGCTTGTGGCTCTGGAAACAGATCTTCCATTTTATCCATAATTGGAGTTGAATCCTGCATTCCTTCTTTATTTGGTGTCACCACCAAGGGTACTATTGGTAATTTAGCATATTTCTTGAATTCATCAGCATTTGAAGGGCTTCTTAATAACCATTCATGTGGAATTTTTTTATATCGAAAATAAGATCGAGTTTTCACAGAATAAGGTGATAATTCAGCTCCAAATATTTTATATTCTCTAGACAAGTGGGTTCCTTTAAAATTTCACTATACATAATAATCAGTTTCACTCATTAAACAAATAAGACATAATCCATTGTTGGAGATATAAGTGCCAAAACCTGAAGTTTTAAAAAATTTAATAGACTTTGGAGACAATCCATACCTTGTCGGACCACATGAGCCTGTTAGAAGGGAATTAGATAGACCTAATCTTGAACTTGTTGGCGAAATACCTCATGACTTCTCTGGAATTTATATTAGAAATGGTCCTAATCAAAGATTTGCACCTTATGGTGTCCATCATTGGTTTGATGGGGACGGAATGGTTCATTCAGCAGAATTTAGAGATGGAAAGGTAAGTTACAGAAACAAATGGATTAGAACCAAAGCACTAGAAAGTGAGACCAAAAAAGAAAAGTCAATTTGGCCAGGTCTAATGGATCAACCCAATAGAAGTTTAGAAGTTGGCTGGGGTTCTGATTTATGGTTGAAAGATAACTCAAATACGGATATTTCTATTCATGCCGGTAAAGCAATTTCTACTTTTTATCAGTGTGGTGAAGCCTACATACTAAATCCTCTTACTTTAGATACCTTAGGTACTTTAAATTATAAATCAAAAGGGGTAAGGCAGTTATCAGCTCATTGCATAACTGATGAGTCTAATGGTGATTTACTTTTTTTTGATTATGCTGTTAACCCTCCTTATATGACTTACGGTGTGTTAAATAAAAGGACTGAATTAGTAAATTTTACTCCCATAGATCTACCAGGTGCCAGATTGCCTCACTCCATGGCTTTTACACCAAATTATTCCATTTTGATGGATTTACCAATGTTTTGGGATCCTGAACTCTTAAAAAAAGATATTCACAAAGTGACCTTCTATCCTGAACTTCAGAGTAGATTTGGTATTTTAGATAGATTGGCATCCGGGGACTCCATTAGGTGGTTTACTGCTGAACCCTGCTATATCTACCACATAATTAACTCTTGGGAAGAAGGAAGAGAAGTAGTATTGGATGTTTGCAGGATGTCTACTCCAGTACCTTCCAGAGAAGTTAGAAAAAATCTTTCAGGCCCTTATGGTGCTATGTTAGCTTGGCTAAAACTAGATGCTAGCTATCACAGGTATAGATTTAATCTTGATTCAGGGTCTACCAAAGAAGAAAGAATTGACGATTTGTTAACCGAATTTCCCGTAATCAATAATAGATTTGGAGGTCTTTATTCTCGATATAGCTATCATGTAACATTAGCTGAATCAGATGTAATACTTTTTGATGGTTTTGTTAAGATGGATAGCAAAACTACAACCAATCAACAATATAAATTTCCAAAAGGAAACTTTGGAAGTGAGTTACAATTTGCTCCTAGAAATAATGCGCAATCAGAAGATGATGGTTATCTTGTTACATTTGTAACCAATACAGTAAATAGGAAAGGAGAAATTCAAATTTTTTCAGCACGGGATTTATCTTCTGGTCCTTTATGTAGATTGATAGTACCTCAGCAGATTCCTCCAGGCTTTCACAGTACTTTTGTTTTACCAGAAAATTTAAAGAGCAGCTTATGATTAAATTATTCAATACTTTTGTAGTAATTTTATTATTATTTTCATGACTTTCTGTAATATTAAGTATTACCCAGAAAATTAATTCTGTCTTCTAGCCACCCATTTATAGACCTCTCTATTTGATCAAGGGATTTATATTTCTTCATTAATATATCCAAGTTTTTTATAGCTAAAAGAAGGTCATTTAGTTTGAGCAAATCATCTTTGATTGAATGTAAAGGGGAGACGTGGACTCTGACTGTAAAAATAATTGCTTTTGTTTTAGGCATTCTCCTTATTGTTTGCCTCTCAACTCTTATGAATAGTTTCTCCCCAGCATTACTCTTATTTATGGATTTAATTCTAACTACTTCAGTTTTACTTTTCTTTGGTTGAAAAAGTTTTGGGCTGTCATAGATAGACCAATTAAATCTTTCGAAAATCCTTTTTTTTTCTAATCTATTGAATATGTTGTTCACTCTTTTAGAAATATTCTCTTTATAACCAGGCACATGCTTATGAACTTCTAGAAGAGAATTGTTGAACTTTTCTTTTAGTGACCAATTTGAGGGGGCGCATAGAGAAGCAGCCTCTAAATTATAGCTTTGATTTTTGTTAGGTAACATTACCAAAAGATCTTCTTGAACTAGAAACGAAGAAATCTCTAAAGGATTAGTAATTTTTTCTGATATCTTTAAACTTTTACCCTTAATTTTGATGTAAATTTCATCTTTATTGAAACGGAAATAGTTGCCGTAATAGTGGGTAAGGTGTTTTTTTATAACTTCTAACAGTTCAACTTGAGATTGGTAGGATTTTGTTGTTTGATTGAAGACTTGTTCTCTTTTAGATCTAAACAGACTTTGTTTTTTTTGTATTTCTGGTACAAAGGAATCATCTATCTCTAGCCACTTCGATTCATTTATGGGTTCAAGCCCAATATTTACTCCACCCAATCCACTTTTATAAGGGGTATGAATAAATTTTTTCAAAATTCATCTAGTCCGCGCTTTTTAAGAAGGGCCTCTATCTTTGGTTCTGAACCTCTATATCTAACATATTGTTTCATTAAATCATCTGTGTTTCCTGCAGAATAGACATATTTCTTGAGTTTGTTAGCAGTTTCTTTGTCGAAGATTCCCTTTTCTTTAAAAGGTTGAAATGCATCTGCTTCTAGAACTTCTGTCCACAGGTAACTGTAATAACCCATTGAATAACCGCCCGCAAAGATGTGAGCAAAGTAAGTGCTTCTATATCTGCTAGTTATTTCTTTTATAAGACCAATTTCTTTTAATGTTTTTTCTTCAAATTCGTTAGCATCTTCTACTTTTTCCTTTTGCGTTTGCCAGGCCATATCTAGATAAGAAGCCGCAACATATTCAGTAGTAGCAAATCCTTGATTGAATTTAGAGGCTTTAGAAATTTTATTAAGTAAATCTGAAGGAATGGATAAGCCAGTCCGATAGTGTTTTGCGTATTCAGCGATAACCTCTGGTTCTCTAGCCCAGTTTTCCATCATCTGGGAAGGGAACTCTACATAGTCTCTTGTAACACTTGTGCCTGAAAGGCTAGGGTAAGTAGCATCTGACAGAAGTCCGTGTAAGGCATGTCCAAATTCATGAAAGAGAGTAGTAACTTGCTCAAAAGATAATAAAATAACACCTTCTTCATTTGGTGGTGGAAAATTACAAGTATTCATTACCAAAGGAATTTGAACTCCATCAAACTTGCTCTGACTTCTAAAGGTGTTCATCCATGCACCACCTCCTTTATTTGACCTAATGGTATAGTCAGTATAAAAGATACCTATTACTTCATTGTTTGTGGTTTTTACCTCAAATGTCCTAATGTTTTCCCTGTATTTTGGAAGATCAAATCTTTCATGAAAGGTTATGTCAAATAATTTTGTAGCTACATCGAAAGCTCCTTGTAAAACTTTTGACTCTTCAAAATAAGGCTTTATTTCTTCTTCAGAGAAATCGTATTTTAATTGTCTAATTTTTTCTGAATAATACCACCAATCCCAAGCTTCTAAATTAAAATTACTCCCTTCACCTTGAATTAATTCTTGCATTTCCTGCGCTTCCTTTTTAGCTCTGTTCAGACCAGGTTTCCATACCTGGTCTAATAAGTTTTTTACTCTATGAGTATTTTTTGCCATAGTATTATCCAAAACAAAATCCGCATGAGTTTCAAATCCTAAAAGGTTGGCTCTAAGTCTCCTCAAATCTGACATTTTAATTGCAATATCTTTATTATCTCTTTCATTATCATTATCACCTCTTTTAATATAAGACTTATAAAGCTTTTCTCTAAGGTCTCTTTGGGTTGAATAGGTTAGAAAGGGGTACATACTCACTCTGGTTGGTTTAAACAGCCACTTACCTGAAAACCCTTCTGATTCTGCTAGTTTTGCAGCCTGGTCAATAAAATCCTGAGGTAGCCCATCTAATTGTTTTTCCTCTTCAATGACTAACTGAAAGCCTTCATTAGTTTCTTTTAATAGGTTTTGGTCAAATTGAACTGTTAAGGAAGACAATTCTTGATTGATTTCAGTAAGTTTTTCCATTTCATCAGGATTAAGTTGAGCTCCTGAACGGATAAAATATTTATAAGTTTCTTCAACCAATCTCTTTTGTTCTGTAGTAAGGTTTAAATTATTCCTTTCTTCATATACTTTCATAACTCTATTAAAAAGTTTTTTATTAAGAAAAATAGCATCCCTATGGGCTGATAACTTGGGTCTAATCTCTCTTGCAATAGAGTCCATTTCGTCGTTTGTGTTTGAGCTGTTTAGATTAAAAAAAACACTTGAAACTTTATCTAATGTTTTCCCTATTCTTTCCATTTCTACTATTGTGTTCTCAAAAGAAGGGGATTCTTTGTTTTGAACGATCAAGTTAATTTCCTCAAGCTGTTCTTTCATTCCTTGAGTAAATGCAGGTAAATAGTGAGTATTTTTAATCTTTTCAAAAGGAGGAATCTGGTAAGGTGTATTGTATTCTTCTAAAAATGGATTCATGTAATTAATCTCCGAGCAAGAATTTAAAATAACTATAAAAGCAATAAATAACTTCTTCATTTAGCTAACTCCTTCATTAGACTACATCAAATTATTATAAAACAAAAAGGGCCCATTAATTCGAGCCCTTTTTAACATATTAATTTACTAAGGAGAGAATGCTTGAAAAGAGTTAATTAAAGTAGCATCCCCTGCATCAAGAGAAGCTTGGAAAGCCGCCCATTCTTCATTTGTGCTCAATTTAATAAAAAAATCAGCTAAAGAGGTCCAGCTCTCGAAGCCCATTGTGTAATGATAGTTTCCAGTTCCACCTATTCCTTCAGCATAAGACTCAACCCTTGCTCCCAAAGATTCATGTATTCTCTCAGCAGTAACAAAATTTTCTAAAAGTTTCTGAGTTTTTCCAGGAGCAGGATCCCAAACATAAACCCTTAAGACTTTAACATTTCCAAAGCTATCACTTTTAACAGATGGGTCCAGATTTATTCCTTCAATGCTAGCAACCAACTCTCCCGAAGGTTTCCTTGATACCCTTTGAAAGAATTTAGCAAGTTTTGGGCTTGTTGCTGCTTTCTCTCTCGAGGCAGCCCAACTAACTGGATCATCCCACCTTAATACATAGCTTGCCCCTTGATAAGAAGAGCCCACATCGCGCTGGTAAATATTTACCACAGCGCCTAGCTCTGTATGGATTTCTGAAGCTTCTACCATACTTTGGAGTAGTTCAGCCCCTTTACCTTGTAGGGCTTTCCATTGAAAAACTTCTATAACCTCTCCATAAGATGCGGAAGAAACAGTAAGAATTATTGAAAGAAGCAAAAAATTAATTTTTTTCATTATTATCCCCCTAGATGTTAATCTTTTAGTTAAATTGAGTATAAATCAATTAAAGTAATATTAATATGGATTATATAGAAAGAGTATGAAAACTAAAATTTGTAAAGATTTAAAAATAGAATACCCAATTTTCGCCTTTACACATTGCAGGGATGTGGTTGTAGCTGTTAGTAAAGCTGGGGGTTTTGGAGTTTTGGGTGCAGTAGGTTTTTCTAAAGACCAACTTAAAGAAGAGCTAGATTGGATAGATGAAAACATTGGAGATTTTGGATACGGGGTAGATGTTGTTATTCCCCAGAAATATGAAGGAATGGAAGAAATAAATCCATCAGAATTAGAAAAACAGATGAAGGGGATGATTCCTCAAGAACATAAAGATTTTGTAGAAAAACTTTTAAAATCTCATGAAGTTCCAACCTGGCCAGATCCTACAGAAGAAATGGGATTGTTTGGGTGGACACTTGCTACAGCAATGCCTTTAGTCGAGGAAGCTCTAACTAGACCCAAGTGCAAAATGATTGCTAATGCTTTGGGAACCCCACCTAAGGAAGTTATTGATAAGATTAAATCATCGGGAAGAGTTATAGCAGCATTATGTGGAAAAACTAAACAAGCCATTTCTCATAAAGAGGCAGGTGTAGATTTGATAATAGCCCAAGGATATGAAGGAGGAGGACACACTGGTGAAATAGGAAGTATGGTTCTTTGGCCAGAAATCATTAAGGAAGTTTCACCCACTCCCGTTTTAGCAGCTGGAGGAATTGGAAGTGGTGATCAAATGTTAGCAGCTATGTCTATGGGTGCAGAGGGTATTTGGACAGGCTCTATATGGTTAGCAGTCCAGGAGGCTTTTGCTCAACCAGCTCAAAAGCAATCATATTTTGATGCCAATAGTGGAGATACAGTAAGATCCAGGTCTTGGACTGGAAAACCTGCAAGAATGTTAAAAAATCTTTGGACTGAGGCCTGGGATAAACCGGATACTCCAGAACCATTAGGAATGCCACTTCAGGGCTTAGTTACAGCAGATGCCATGAGGAGAACTCATCAATATGCAGGGAAAGGGAAAACTCAGCAAGTAGCTTTTAATCCAATAGGACAAATAGTGGGTCAAATTAACGAAGTTGAATCTTGTAAAAACCTCATAAATCGTCTAGTAATGGAATACTTGGAGGCCCTTGAGAAAGTTAATTCACAAATACCTAAGGTTTAATTTGTGACAAAAGAGAAACTAGAACTTTTGTTAGAGGAAAAAGAGATTGAAAGAGTCCTTTTTAGTTATGCTGCTTATTG
>CEWI01027146.1_pt1 | contig 16631 bp, 14 predicted proteins | sample 531271 | NCBI WGS metagenome assembly CEWI01 (sample SAMEA2622499, study PRJEB7988) | marine metagenome | biome: marine biome (ENVO:00000447); feature: mesopelagic zone (ENVO:00000213); material: "saline water (ENVO:00002010), including plankton (ENVO:xxxxxxxx)" | depth 350 m | reverse complement strand
TTGGGTACCCCTCCAAAAATCCAAGCCGGCCATTCTCGAATAATCACTAAGCACTGTCAATATGCGTATTATCAATAATTTAGCTTGAACGTAAAATATTTCCCGTTTGAGCATCTCTAATTTCGCTAGGTTTCTCATTATTAACAATTTTTGTCGGTATTACATAATCAATATCCCCAGGAAAATAGTGGCGTACACACTGGGTAGACTTAGCCGGGGAAGCATTATGGGGGTTGGCGCTTGTTGAAACAATTGGGCCCAGCTCCGCACAAAGTGATTTAATTAAATCATAAGAACTGACTCTTACCGCAAGCGTTTTGTATTCGCCGGTTAACCAAGCGGGGGTCATCTGTCTCGCCGGAATAAGCCAAGTAACAGGACCTGGCCAACTGCAAAAAACGGTTTTTAAATTTTTAACTTTTGAAAAATCAACAAATTCATCAAGTTGATCGATTTTGCCAGCAACCAAAATTAGTCCTTTTCGTATGGACCGTCTTTTTAGTCTTAAAATTCTGCGAACAGAATGCTCGTATATGGGGATACATCCTAAACCAAATACAGCCTCCGTAGGATAAGCAATTATACCCCCCGTCTTACAAACATGGATTGCCTTCTGCACATGCAGTTTATTCATAAAAATTTTAACAATGGGACAGAAATTCTTTAGCCTTCGGCTTTCAGTTCTGCTGAAACAGGAGGTTTTTTCTTTAATGTAGATTTCTTTTTTGCTTTTGCGCGTGTCTTTTTCTTACTTCGACGCGCGCCTCTCGCAGGTGCTGCTTCTAAAAGAGCAATTGATTCTTCTAGACTCAAACTTACAGGCTCTACATCTTTTGGTACTTTGGCATTCTTCTTACCATTAGTAACATAAGGACCATACCTTCCATTTAAGATAGAGATACCCTCTTCTTCAAAAAGCTTAATTTGTTTTTCAGCATCTGCTTTTTTCTTTTCATCAACCAATTCGAGTGCACGTTCAAGCGTAACAGTATAAGGATCATCTTCCCTTTTTAAAGAGACGAATTTACTGCCATAACGAATATAAGGACCAAACCGTCCTACACTAGCAGCAACTTCTTCACCTTCGCTTGTCTCACCCAAAAGTCTTGGTAATTTAAAAAGTTCTAATGCTTCTTCAAGACTGATCTCGTCCAATTTCTGTGCTGGTTGTATCACTTCCCCACTAACAGGGTCTTTAATCTCGCGACGTAAGCCTGCAAATTTTGGCTTTTCTTCATCATCTTTAGTGCCAATTTGCGCATAAGGCCCGTAACGACCAATACGCACCGAAACTTCCAGGCCAGACTTAGGATGTTTACCTAAAACTCTCGCCTGAATAGCTTCTTCTCGAGTGACTTTTTCTTCCTTATCTTGAATCTGACTATTAAAAGAATCCCAAAAGCTTTTCATTAACGGTATCCATTCTTTTTCCCCCCGAGAAATTGCATCTAAGTCGTCCTCAAGTTTTGCTGTAAATTCATAATCAACATAATCACTAAAATGAACTGTCAGAAAATTATTTACTAATTTTCCAACATCAGTTGGATAAAAACGTTTACTTTCTATTTCAACATACTCTCTGTCTCTTAAGGTTGAAATAATATTGGCATATGTCGAAGGTCTTCCAATACCATATTCTTCTAAAGATTTAACTAACGATGCTTCAGAATAACGTGGAGGTGGTGCAGTAAAATGTTGTTCATTTCTTATTTGTTTTAATTTTACTCTGTCGCCTTCTATTAGTTGGGGTAGCATCTTTTCATCATCTCCACTATTTTCTGAATCATCAACACCCTCAAGATATACTTGCATAAAACCGGGGTCAGCTATTGACGAACCATTAGCTCTAAATAAATTACCCTCACCGCAAGACATATCTACAGCAACAGAATCAATAGTAGCGTGAGTCATCTGACTCGCCATAGTTCTTTTCCAAATCAGCTCATATAATTTAAATTGCTCGTCCGTCAAACTATCTTTTATATCACTAGGTATCCTAGTAACTGAGGTAGGCCTCACCGCTTCATGAGCTTCTTGTGCATTTTTAGATTTCTTTTTAAAGACTCTTGCCTCTTCCGGTAGTGATTCCTTACCATAACGAGTTGATATAAAATCGCGTATTTCCGTTAATGCCTCTTCAGCAAGATTCACAGAATCGGTTCTCATGTAAGTAATTAAACCAACCGAACCTTCGCCGGTATCAATACCTTCGTATAATTGTTGTGCAATTCTCATTGTCCACTGGGCTGTAAAACCAAGCTTTCTGATTCCCTCTTGTTGTAGTGTCGATGTTATGAAAGGAGCGGTGGGTTGGCGCTTACTTTGTGTCTTTTTAACATTTTTAACTAGCAACTCCTCCGTTGATGCCTTTTCAAGAGTAGATTTTATTGTTGATGCTTGTGTTGTATCCTCAATACTGAATTTTTTAATTTTCTCATTATTAAATTCTATCAATTTACCTAAAAACTCAGATCCCTTAAATTCTAAATCTGACTCAATTGTCCAATATTCTCTAGCATTAAAATCTTCTATTTCTTTTTCGCGCTCGGCTATCATTCTTAAAGCTGGGGATTGAACACGTCCCGCAGATAAACCCTTATGTATTTTCTTCCACAATAACGGAGATAAATTGAAACCAACAAGATAATCAAGAGCACGTCGGGCTTGTTGCGCATCAACTAGATTTGGTGATAGTTCTCTTGGGTTTTTTATTGCATCTTGTACTGCGCTTTTTGTTACTTCATAAAACGCAACTCTGTGAACTTTCTTATTTTTAAGACAGTCACTTTCTTTTAACAGTTCATATAGATGCCATGAAATTGCTTCGCCCTCTCTATCAGGATCAGTTGCTAAATATAGTGTATCAACCTTTTTAAGCGCCCTTTTGATTGCGTTAACTGCTTTTTCATTTCTTTCAATAACCTCATAAATCATTGCAAAATTGTTATCAGGATCTACAGCTCCCTTTTTAGGAAGTAGATCTCGAACATGGCCATAAGAAGCTAAAACTTTGTAATCTTTACCCAGATAACTTTCAAGCGTTTTAGATTTTGATGGAGACTCAACAACTACTAAGGAATTTGACATATATGGTTAAATAATATTAGTTTAAATAATAAATGAAAATCTATTGTATTTAATTTAGTTTAATGAACTACGGTACTGACTTCATCTAAGATGATATCTTCCATCCAAGCAAATGCAGCCTCTTTGCCAGGCCTGTTAAATAAAACCATTAGAACAACCCACTTCAATTGCTGCAATTCTATCGCCTCAGTTTCAAGAGCCATTACTCTATCGATAACAAGCTCCCGATCTTCATAGTCGAGAACTCCAGATTGTTCTAGAAAAATCAAAAACCCTTTACACTCGACATCAAGCTTTTCATTTTCAATACCACTAAATACCCTTGTAGATTTTGAACAAACAACGCCTACATCAAGCTCATCCTTTTTTACCGCAAGACCTTCTAGCCAATCGATTGCCTTATCAATTTGTATATCTGCAAAACCGGCTTGATTCAACTGACTTTTTAAATCCTTTTGATTAGGTGTTATCTCGAATTCTTGCTCAATGTAGTGATCAAATAAATATATGAGTACATCTAAAACTGATTCTTTCATAAAGAATTTGTCTCAATTATTAAAGTAAGGTTATAAAAACACATTTATTTTATTGTTTATAAAATAAGACTAAAATATTTATAAACTTCTAGCTTTATCCAATACATGTATTGGGCCTTTAACTTCCATAACTAAAGCATAGCTAATTCTTGCAAAAGTTCTAAAAACTAAAACAACACCAACATATTCTTCGGGTAATGAAACAGTTTCAGATTTTGTCTTTCTATTAGCAAACTCTGGAAATTTTTTGTCAAACTTCTTAAACATATTACGAATTCCATTAACTAATTTACTAAGTTCCTGATCGAAAAAATTAGTACCCTCACGTTCAAATTCTATTTTGTCAGCATCTTGCTCTGCTAATTTCTTTGGTTGGTTCGGCCCTATTGTATCTGTTACCTTGAGATTATCTTGAAATACACCAAGTACGTTACCCGGCTCTATCCCGTCACTTTCACCAACATTTAAAACCACGACTTGATATTGCCCTATCTGCGCAACACCGCCTAACTTTGATATGCCAGTTAATACAGACAAAATATTACCTTCAACCTCAGTTTTGGTAGAGCTTGGGACAAATTCAACATTTATATCTTGCTCAGAATTAGGAATTAATCGGTCCCCTATCAAAACCTCCCTATCAACTGAAGTTATTATGGCTGATGCGGGGTCACCTTTTTTTTGTATTGTAGCCTGACCGATATATATTGCCTCGTAACCTAGTACTTCATCCTCTTTATCTTTATATTCATCTTCATCTTTTTTTACATCTAAGTAGGCCGCTCCCTTACGGTATATAGAATACTGTTTTGTTTCCGAATCATCCGGAATCCCTCTAACGTAGATTTTATTATTCACCGAGGCTACTAAATGGCCTTCATAGCTCGAAACAACATAAGGCCAATCATCCATTTCGTTTTGCTCAAAAATTACCGGCCACTGCAAAAATTGTTGGATTGCATCAATGGGTATAGCTGGTATCGCTTTATCGTTTTCGGAACTACGTATTGTTGGAGAAAGTTTTACATTCCTGCCGGAAGATATTTGTCCGGATCGCTCAAGATTTAAAACTGGCTGCCCGTCCTGATAAGCTAGAGATACAACATCCCCAGGATAGATCAAATGTGGATTTTTTATTTGTGGATTTACCTGCCAAATTTCCTGCCAACGCCATGGCTTTTTTAAAAAACGCGCTGAAATATCCCAGAGCGTATCCCCTTCAACAACCGTATATTGATCAGGATGTTCAGGATTAAGCTCTATTTCGCCTGCATTTGCATATATAAACATCAGCAAAATTGCGAATAAAATTAGAATCTTATTAAACATGTTTACTACCTTACGTAATCTATCGGATGTAGATTATCAAAAAGCTGAGTAAAATGTCAGTAAGATAACCACTTTGTTTATCTCTCTAATCGAAGAAAACTGATTTTTCTATATACTATCAGTAAGTTAAATGATTTTTTAGGATAAAAATTACAATGGCAACACTCAAAGTTTTGCATTTTCCGGACGAAAGACTCCGTTTAAAAGCTGCCCCTGTAGAGGAAATTACTCCAAAAATAAGTGGTATTGCAGATAATATGCTCGAGACCATGTACGCAGAAGGTGGTATAGGTTTGGCTGCAAACCAAGTCAATATACAAAAAAGGATTATAGTCATCGATATATCAGAACATAAAAATGAGCCATTAATTCTAATTAATCCCGAGATATTAAAATTAGAAGGCAAAGAAGAATCACAAGAAGGCTGTCTGTCTGTGCCTGATTATTTTGATGTCGTTCAAAGAGCTAAAAATATTGAATATCGTTATACAACACCTAAAAATAAAACTATTACAAAAACAGTCGATGGTCTATTAGCGGTCTGCATACAACATGAAATTGATCATTTGAATGGGAAATTATTTATTGATTACCTATCTCCATTAAAACGCAATCGTCTTAAGAAAAGAATTCATAAGCAAAAAATAGAAGGACATCGTTCTAAAAATTCAGAACAACTCAATAATGAGTCCCTTAATAAAATACTGTGAGACACACCAAACTAAAATTGGCATTTGCAGGAACCCCTGAACTTGCCAGGATAGTTCTAGAATCCCTTATTGATGCCAATCGACATAATATTGGAATTGTTTTTACCAAACCCGACAAGCCAGCAGGCAGAGGGCAAAAAATTAGGCAAAGTGAAGTAAAAATTTGTGCAATTAAAAATAATATTGAAACCCTGCAACCAAAAAATCCTCAAGAACTCGAATCTTACACATTAGAGCATTATGATTTATTGTTAGTTGTAGCTTACGGGTTGTTACTCACGCCAAAAATCTTAGCGAAACCAAAGTTTGGTTGTATAAACATACATACTTCATTGTTGCCGCGTTGGCGTGGTGCTGCGCCCATTCAGCGGGCTATTGAAGCAGGGGACATGAAAACTGGCATAACAATAATGCAAATGGATAAAAATCTTGATAATGGGGCAATTTTAAAACAAATTAGTTGCCCAATAAAAGAAAACGATACGAGTGGTATATTACACGACCGTTTAGCAAATATTAGCGCTGAAAATATAAATGATATTCTTTCAAAAATAGCAGAGAACCAATTTATTAAAATAAATCAGGATGATTCAAAAGCAACTTATGCAAAAAAAATTAGTAAACAAGAAGCGAAATTAGACTGGAACAAACCAGCAATGGAATTGGAAAGAAGAATTCGTGCCTATAACCCAGTTCCAATAGCATATACAAGTTTTAAAGGTATCGACTTAAGAATATGGGAGGCAAAAGTAAAAACTAGCACAGTTAAGTTAAAACCCGGAACTTTACTCAACGGAAAATCGACGCTAGATATAATGACTGGTCAAAATCTTCTTTCCATAACTAAACTACAATTGCCTGGGAAAAAAATAATTTCAGCGAAAGATTTTTTAAATAGTCATACTGATCTTGTGAATGATTAATATTTATAATTCATATATAAAAGCTGCAATGTCACCTCGTGTAATAACCATCCAAATTATTGAGGAAGTTTTTGAAAAAAAATTACCACTAAAAATTGTAATCGAAAAAAATGAATCAATGAAAAAAATAGGTAGAGATAGAAGCCTAATAAAGGAAACACTGTATGGAACATTCCGCTGGTACATACAACTAGAATATATCCTCGATCAATTAGTTGAAAAACCTTTAAAAAAGAAAGATCGACTGCTTAAATATTTAATAATAACTGGGCTTTATCAATTAATATATATGCGAATCCCTAACCACGCAGTAGTGTCAGAAACAGTAGAAACATGCACAAAAATAAACATGGGGTGGGCTAAAGGATTAGTTAACGCCGTGCTTAGAAGATATGTTCGAGAAGCAAAAAAAATAGATTTAAAGATTCACGACGATGAAATGATTAAATTTTCGCATCCTGCATGGTTAATCAAAAAAATTAAAAGGGATTGGCCTAATAATTGGAAAGATATCCTTGTTGAAAATAATAAACATCCACCAATGTTTCTTCGTATAAACAAACTTCGTGATAATAGGGAAAATTATATTGCCAAACTGAAGAAAGCGCATATCGAAGGGATAGAAACAGAACATTCGTCTTATGGTGTTTTACTCAAAGAACCTGAAAATATTGAAAAATTACCTGGATTTTCAAATGGATATATTTCTATCCAGGATCTGGCTGCTCAACTTTCGGTTGGACTACTTGACCTTAAACCCAATCTTAGTGTACTTGATGCGTGTGCCGCGCCAGGAGGAAAAACTGCACACATTCTTGAATCAGAACCAAGAATCGGGAGTCTAACGGCTATTGAAAAAGATAAAATACGTGCAAAAAGATTATGCGGCACTTTGGATAGAATCGGATTACATGCGAATGTAAAAGTAGAAGATGTTATAAATACTGATAAATGGTGGGATGGTGAAAAATTTGACAGAATTTTACTCGATGCACCTTGTTCTTCAGCTGGAGTAATACGTAGGCATCCTGAAATAAAACTATTAAGAACAATGGATGGAATAGTTAAAATTAATAAATTACAAATGAAACTTTTAACAACGCTCTGGGATACTCTTAAGGATGACGGTCTACTTTTGTACATAACTTGTTCTATCTTTAACCAAGAAAACCGTGAACTAATAAAAAACTTTATGGGTAATCATTCTGAATGTAGCTTAAAACCAATTATTAAAAAATGGGGTTTTGATACTGGATATGGCAGGCAAATTCTTCCCGGGCAAGACAACATGGATGGTTTTTTCTATGCATGTCTCACAAAAAATATTAAATGTTAATTAGAATGAAGAAAATAAATATAATCTCTATTATTTTACTAATAGTATATGCAAATGAGTTTGTTTATGCTGACGGTGTAAATATAAATTCAACAAACATTTATGTTGATAACAGTATCTTTTATTTAGATGCGTCTTCTGAATTAAACTTAACTGAGGAATCTCATAAAGCATTACGTCAAGGAATTTCTTTTGAAATACATGCGGATTTCCAACTACTTGAAAAACGTAAATGGCTTTGGAGTAAAATTGTATTTAGAAAAAAGTTAATATATAAACTTGAACATAAACCACTAACCAAGAATTTTTTAATAACTAATTTAAATACTGGGATTGTAAATTATTATAAAAATCTAGATGCTGCTGTCAATGCAATTAGTAATATATCAAAGATGAAATTATTCGATAAAAATAGATTAAAGAATAATAAAAAATATATAGCAAGAATTCGTTTATATTTAGATATAGATTCGTTGCCAAGCCCTTTAAGACCTCGTGCATATTTTTCGTCAGACTGGAATATCTCAAGCCAATGGTATAGGTGGGAAATATGAAAATAAAAAAAGGTAGTAAATTAATAACGCTTATAGGGCTATGTCTTTTTGTCTTTATGCTCTCATCACTTTTAATGATGAGCAAAACTTTACAAAATTCAGAGTTATTTGATCGTTTCTACTTAGCCTTACTCTTATTCAATACTTTAGGATTAGTTAGTCTTAGTATTTTAATCATACTAAATTTAAAACGTCTTATACATCAATTAAAAAATCGAGTAATTGGATCACGAATGACGGTTAGAATTGTTATTCTATTTTCACTACTATCTGTAACACCAGTTTTGGTGGTTTATTATTTCTCTTTAGATTTTTTACATCGTGGCATAGATAGTTGGTTTGATTTAAGAATTGAACAAGCACTTGATGATTCACTTGAATTGAGTCGTCTTGCTTTAGATGTCAGAATGCGTGAACTTCTGAACACAACAGAAAAAATTGCGGAAGAATTGGGGGAATCGAATGATTCAGAGCTGCCATTTTATATTAATCAAATTAGAGAGCGAATTAATGCTAATGAATTAACTCTGCTAACTAAAAAAGGTGTGATTGTTGTTTCAAGCTCAAAAGATACAAAAAGCCTTGTTCCTAACACGCCAGAAGAGACGATATTACTCCAGCTAACACAGAATAATAGCTATATAGGTATAGATTTAATTAAAAATAAAGGTCTGATGATTAGGGCGGTTGTTAATCTCCCGGCCACTGGTATTGATAAAAAAGAAAAAATGATGCAGGCATTGTATCCGATATCAGAGAGAATGAATCAACTTGCAGCTAATGTTCAAACATCTTTTATCGAATATCAAGAATTATCATATCTTAGAGAGCAACTAAAATTCAGCTTTATAATAATATTAACCTTGGTTTTACTATTTAGTGTATTCAGTGCGGTGTGGGCGGCGTTTTATTCTGCTCGCACATTGTCTGCTCCAATAAAAGATTTAGCACAAGGAACTCGTGATATTGCTAAAGGTAATTACAATACAAAATTACCCGTGCCAAGTAATGACGAATTAGGATTTCTTGTAGCATCATTTAATGATATGACTGATAAAATATCTCAAGCAAGAGATACCGCAAAAAATAGCCAGCAAGAAGCAGAATCACAACAAATTTATCTCGAAACAATTTTATCAAGATTATCCTCTGGTGTTATTGTATTGAATAAGAATGGGGAAATTGAAAAATCTAATATCAGTGCTGCACAAATATTACAAATAGAAATTGATGCCCTAAATCAAAAAAATATCGATAATATAATAAATACTTTCCCAAAGTTAACAAACTTTTTTGAGTGCATTTCAAATAATATAAGTGAAAAAACCTATGACTGGCGAGAACAAATAACTTTGTCTGAGAAAACAGGTAACCAAATTATAATGATAAATGGCTCAATATTAACAAGTTCTAACAATTCAGTGAGCAAATATATAATAGTTTTTGATGAAATCACAGCTTTAGTCCAGGGTCAACGAGATGCTGTTTGGAGTGAAATAGCCCGTCGACTTGCGCATGAAATTAAAAATCCACTTACACCGATACAATTAGCCGCTGAACGACTAAGAAATAAATATCTTTTAAACTCAGATTCAAATAATGTCGAGATGCTAGACAGAATGACAAATACAATCATCCAACAAGTCGAAACGATGAAGGTTATGGTGAATGATTTTTCAGACTATGCCCGGTCATCTGACTCAAAAAAAGAGGAAATAGAAATTGTGCATCTATTACAAGAAGGTGTAGATTTATTTAGCAATATGAATCATGGAAGTAGAATTGAAATAGATATAAAAACTGATCTACCAAAAATATATGGTGATGAGAAAAAGCTAAGACAGGTATTAAATAACCTACTAACCAATGCAGTAGATGCAAATGCAATGGGGCACGATAATTCACTAAAAATAAGTGCTAAAGTAGCCAATATTGAGGATAATGAAATAATTGAGATACGGATAATGGACAGTGGCCCGGGGATAGACCCACTTGTTGAAAATAACTTACTTGAACCATATATAACAACAAAAGAGAAAGGGACAGGACTGGGACTAGCTATAGTGAAAAAAATTATTGACGAACACTCGGGTACTTTTTGGCTCGAAAATAATAGAGAAGAAAATGGTGCATGTGCTGTAATAAGACTACCAGTAAATAGTTAAATATAAGAAAATGAGTAAACGACACATTCTTGTTGTTGACGATGAACCAGATATTCGCAGTCTTGTGCAAGAAATTCTGGAAGATGAGGGGTTTAGTGTAAAAGTCGCTGAAAATGCGGTTATAGCTCGCCAATCTATTAAACATACAAAACCCGACTTAATTTTATTAGATATTTGGATGCCAGACGTTGATGGTATTACCTTGCTAAAAGAATGGAAAAATTCGTTTAGTCAAGAAACCCCAATCATAATGATGTCCGGACACGGAAATGTCGAAACGGCTGTAGAAGCAACACGGAGTGGTGCTTACGACTTTATAGAAAAACCACTTTCCACTGCAAAATTATTATTAACAATTAAACATGCACTAGAAACCTATTCGTTAAAAAAAGAAAATCTAGAATTAAATCAAATTACAAATTCGAAACTTGAGCCTATTGGTAAAAGTAAAATAATTAATGAACTAAAATCTAAAATATTACAAATTGCCAAACACGATGCAAATGTTTTAATGACGGGTGAATCAGGAACCAATAAGGAAATACTTGCTAGATATCTTCACTCGCTTAGTTCTCGCGCTGAGAAACCTTTTATAGCTGTAAACATTTCGACATTAGATGAAGAAAATTCGCAGAAAAAGTTATTTGGATTTGAAGTAAATGATCAAATTCAAAAAGGCTATCTTGATAATGCAATGGAAGGAACTTTATTTATTAATGATATTGGAGAACTCAGTACAACACTACAATCTTATTTGCTTGATGTATTTAAAACAAAAAAATTCTCGCATATAGGAAGTTCTGAACTTATAGACTTAAATATGAGAATAATTGCTGCAACACGTTATGATTTCGAATTACTGATAAATAAAGGAAAATTTGTTGACGAACTATATTATTTATTAAATGTATTGCCAGTAAATATTCCGTCATTACATGAGCATTATGAAGATATTCCAGAATTGCTTGAATACTACGTAAATCAATTTATAGAAATGGAATCACTGCCATATAGAAAATTTAGTGTCTCGGCACAAAATCGTTTACGAGGTTATAAATGGCCGGGTAACGAAAGTGAATTGAAAAATCTTGTTCAGCGTTTACTAATACTAGGAACGGAAGAAATTATTAATATTGAAGAAATTGAATCTTATCTAGGAAAAACTGAAATGCAGCAAAAACAATATAATTCCGAAATATTTAATTTAGATCTCCCATTACGAGATGCAAGAGAAAATTTCGAAAAAGCATATCTTATGTATCAATTAGAAAAAGCAAATGGTAACGTTAGTAAATTAGCAACAGAGATTGGTATTGAACGTACACATCTCTACAGAAAACTAAAAACACTAGGAATTAATTTAAAATGAAAATTATTATTCTCGGGGCTGGTCAAGTAGGTTCATCTGTAGCTGCTAATCTAGTTAATGAAGATAATGATATAACTTTGGTTGATATAAATCCGTCTGCACTGCAATCAATTAGTGAGCGTTTCGATTTAAGAACTATTACCGGAGTCGCGTCTCATCCTTCAGTACTAGAGAAAGCTGGGGCAAGGGATGCGGAGATGATTTTAGCTGTAACAAATTGTGATGAGGTAAATATGATTGCCTGTCAAGTTGCCTACACTCTATTTCATACACCAACTAAAATTGCACGCATTCGTGAAATTGAATATTTAAAGAATCATCCTTTGTTTGCTCAAGAAGCGCTGCCTGTTGATGTTCTCATTAGTCCAGACAGATTAGTTACCGAACAAATACAGCAATTAATAAAACATCCCGGCGCCCTTCAAGTTCTAGATTTTGCTGATGGAAAAGCCCAAATGGTAGTCATAAGAGCTTCCTATAGCGGGGTATTAGAAGGACTTTCGCTACGTGAATTAAAAGAAAAACTTAAAAATATAAATATCGAGTACAAAATTGCAATTATTTATAGTAAAGGAAAACCTATAATCCCAAATGCTGACACTGTTATTAAAGCCGATGATGAAATTTTCTTTATTAGTTCACAAAAGTCAATGGACAATCTACTGCAACATATTCGAATTAAAGACAAACCTCTTAAAAATATCATGATATCAGGAGGTGGAAATATAGGATCGAGATTGGCCGAGTCATTAGAAAAAGAATATAAGATAAAGTTGTTAGAATTAGATCCAAAAAAAGCTTCTCGTGCGGCTGAAAAGTTAAAAAACACTATTGTGCTACATGGTGATGCTACAGATGAAGAATTATTAAACGAAGAAAATATAGATAGGTCTGACGTGTTTTGTGCATTAACAAATCATGATGAGGTAAATATTATTTCTTCAATGCTCGCAAAACGTCTTGGAGCCAGAAAAGTAATGGCGTTAATAAATCGAGCAGCATACGTTGATCTTGTGCAAAGTAATACTATAGATATTGCTATTTCGCCACAACAAGCAACTATAGGCAGTCTACTTGCTCATGTTAGAAAAGGAGATGTTGTAGTTGTTCACTCTCTAAGAAGGGGTGCGGCTGAGGCAATAGAGGCAATTGCGCATGGAAACGAATCATCATCTAAAGTAGTTGGGAAAAAAATTCAAGATATAGGACTTCCACAGGGGACAACAATCGCTGCAATAGTTCGAGGAAATGATGTGTTAATGGCCAAGAAAAAAATGATCATAGAAACAAATGATCATGTGATTCTAATTGTATCTGATAAAAAACATGTAAAAAAAGTTGAATCATTATTCCAAGTGGATATTACGTTCCTATAAGTTAACATATATCAACAAGAGAAAATAATTATGCAACTAGCGGTAATTCTTCGGATATTAGGTATTTTACTCTCTCTATTCAGTCTCACGATGATACCGCCATTAATAATATCGCTTGTTACTAATGACGGCTCGATTACTCCGTTCTTGCTTGCGTTTGTAATTATACTTCTTACTGGTTTGGCCTTTTGGTTACCAGTTAGAAATTTTAGAAATGACTTAAGATTGCGCGATGGTTTTGTTGTTGTTGTTATTTTTTGGGTTGGTCTTGGGGTAGCAGGAAGTATACCTTTATTAATCTCAAAGACTCCTGATCTGTCAATTACTAATGCTATTTTTGAATCAATTTCTGGGCTTACTACTACGGGAGCAACAATTATTGCAGAAATTGATACCCTACCAAAATCAATTCTATTTTATCGGCAAGAATTACAATGGCTTGGAGGTATGGGTATTATTGTTTTGGCCGTCGCAATACTACCGATGCTGGGTATTGGTGGTATGCAATTATATCGTGCTGAGACACCAGGGCCAGTTAAAGACACCAAACTAACTCCTAGGATTACTGAAACAGCAAAATCACTCTGGTATATTTATTTAACTATGACTATAGCATGCGCGCTTTCATATTATCTTGCTGGAATGAATTCTTTTGATGCTATTGCTCATAGTTTTTCTACTGTCTCAATTGGTGGATTTTCAACTCATAATCAGAGTATAGGATACTTCAACAATAACTTAATAGAGTTAGTGGCAATATTTTTTATGTTAGCATCTGGAATTAATTTCAGTTTACATTTTCTTGCATTTAAAAATGCAAATATTAAACCATACCTTGGTGATGATGAATTACGCGCATATTTAAAAATATTACTAATTATTTGTATTGTATGTTCTGGCTATAATGCAATCGGAGGTGATTACGAAACAATAAAAGAAGCGCTCAGAGATAGTGTTTTTCAAACAATATCAATTGCAACAACAACAGGTTTTACAACAACAGAATTTCAAAATTGGCCAGGATTTGTACCGATACTGCTAATTATTTCCTGTTTCATTGGAGCCTGTGCTGGCTCGACCGGTGGTGGTATCAAGGTAATTAGAGCATTATTATTTTTTAAGCAGGGAATCCGAGAAATAAAACGACTTATTCATCCAAATGCAATCTTTACTATCAAAATTAACGATAAACCAATTTCAGAGCGTATTATTGAAGCAATATGGGGTTTTCTGGCTGTCTATATTGTTATATTCGCAATCTTACTATTGGTACTAATGGCAACTAATATCGATTTTATAACTGCATTTTCTGCATTATCGGCATGTATAAATAATCTTGGACCTGGTTTAGGAGAAGTTAGTCAGAATTATTTTACACTTAGTGATGTAGCTAAATGGATTCTATGTTTTGCAATGTTGTTAGGCAGGCTAGAAATATTTACATTATTAGTTTTGTTCAGTCCATCATTTTGGCGCCATTGAGAAATAGAATTAAAAATAAATGGGACAAGTATTATAGTTCTAATATAAAAACACCTGCCCCTCCCTCAGAAGTTCTTTTTTTTAATCAACATCTTTTGCCGTCAAAAGGCGCTGCTCTCGATCTAGCATGTGGATATGGATCTAATTCAATATGCCTTGCAAATAATAAACTGAATGTTACGGCATGGGATATATCTCAATTAGCACTGCAAGAATTATCTATTCGTTCAAAAGATTTAGGTTTAGTAATTAACTGTGAAGCCAGAGATGTCTTACAATATCCGCCAGAACCAAATACATTCGATGTTATAGTAGTTAGTAAATTTCTTGATCGTCAATTAATAAAACATATACGTCGCGCAATAAAGCCTAATGGACTAATTTTCTATCAAACATTTATTAAAGATAAAATTGATAAATTAGGACCAAAAAATCCTGACTATCAATTGAATAAAAATGAATTATTAGAATTTTTCAATGACTGGAAATTAATATTCTACAGAGAGGACGGAAAAACTGGAAACTCAAAAAGAGAGTTTAGAAATGAAGCAATGATAATTGCTCAAAAAAAATAATTTAATTTTTACAAGAATTAACTATTTAAGTCTAGTGTGCCAACAAGATCTGAAATACTATCTAAATCATTTACATCCAAATATTTTATTATCCCCTGATTTAATTTTGCGCAAACTAACGGCTCATAAAATAATGCTGTACCGATACCAATAGCTGTTGATCCAGCAATAATAAATTCAATGGCATCCTCTAGTGTTCGTATTCCTCCTTGTCCGATAATCGGTATATTATGTTGTTTTGCTACCTGATAAACTTGATGCACCTTCAATAATGCAATAGGTTTGATTGCGGGTCCTGATAATCCCCCTTGATTATTATTAATTATAGGTTTACGTTTTTCTATATCAATCGCCATCCCCGTGATTGTATTTATCACAGCAAAACCATCGGTGCCAGATTCAATGCAACACCTTGCATTCTCTGCAATATCGGTCTGATTTGGAGATAATTTTGTTATTAACGGTTTCTTTGTTGCCCTTCGGCAAGCTTCGACAACTTTTGCTGACATTAAAGGATCATTCCCAAATTCAAGTCCACCTTTCTTAATATTTGGGCAGGAAATATTAATTTCCATTGCATCAATCGGAGAATCATCAAAAATTCTTGTTATTTCTTCATATTCTTCAATAGTCGACCCCGATAAATTTGCTATAAAACGTGTTTCTTCAAAATCGAGATTCGGTAAATATTCATCAACTACCACTTTTGAGCCGGGATTTTGAAGTCCTATTGCATTTAACATCCCCAAATAAGTTTCAGATATTCTGTGAGGAGAGTTACCTAAACGGGGCTCGAGCGTTGTTCCCTTTAAGCATATTGCGCCAACATCAGTATTTGAGAAACCATTAATCCGTGTATACTCCTCCCCGAAACCAACGCATCCTGATAATAAAACCAATGGGGTATTAAATTTTAGACCGCGGAATTCAATATTAAGTTTTTTCTTTTGTTTCACATTTGAAGATGTTTTTGTCATATTAAGTATTATTTTTCGAATATTAAAAACTAGCCTATGTTTAATATTGTTCTATTTGAACCAGAAATTCCACCAAATACTGGGAATATTATACGCCTTTGTGCTAATACAGGAACAAAACTACACCTAATTCACCCTCTTGGTTTTAAAATCAATGCAAAAGAACTGCGTCGTGCTGGATTAGATTATATCGATTGGTCAATTGTCTATCA
>CEWI01140148.1_pt1 | contig 16769 bp, 18 predicted proteins | sample 531271 | NCBI WGS metagenome assembly CEWI01 (sample SAMEA2622499, study PRJEB7988) | marine metagenome | biome: marine biome (ENVO:00000447); feature: mesopelagic zone (ENVO:00000213); material: "saline water (ENVO:00002010), including plankton (ENVO:xxxxxxxx)" | depth 350 m | reverse complement strand
GATCAACTAGTTTTATCTACAAAACTCTTTCTATAATCATTTGGTTAAACTATGTAAATATTCCATAGCGTTTGTTCCAGAAATTTCCATAATTTTTAGATTATTCCTTCATATACTTTACTGAGCCTTTACATAGAAATTCTTAAAAGGGTAGAGGTGATCTAAGCCGTTGGCTTAAGGCATACCGGGATAATTTCTCCCTTAGCAAGCCGAAATTTATCAACTTCAGCAGGGGATAACTCTTCTGTAAAATTTACTTCCTCAACTTTAAAGCCTATACTTCTTAACTTTTCAAAATAGTCTCTTCCATAAATACGCACATGGTCATATTGGCCAAAAATACGTGCTCTTTCTTTAGGATCTGTAATACTATTATCTTCAAAAGTAGTAGAGCGATCTAATTCTTGCGGAATTTGTAAAATAGCGGTACCTCCTGGTTTGAGCACACGTAGGATTTCCTGCATGGCTTTAGTATCATCGGGGATATGTTCTAAGACATGATTGCATAAAATAAAATCATATTGATTGTTCTTAAATGGAAGATTGCAGATGTCTGCCTTAACATCAGCTAAGGGAGAATTAAGATCTGTGGTAGTGTAATCGAGATTGCTTAAATTCCTAAAGCGTCTATAAAAGGCCTGCTCTGGGGCAAAGTGCAGGACTTTAATAGGAGCTTTAAAAAAGTTTGTTTTTAGCTTTAAATAAAGCCATAATAGCCGATGACGCTCTAAAGAGAGCGTAGAGGGTGATAAGACATTTTCCCGCTGATTCTCATACCCATATGGCAAAAATTTTTTAAAACTTTTGCCGTCTATAGGATCAGTATAGGTATTACCTTTTAGTGTTAGAACCAAAAATGGTTTAACAAAATAACTAAGACGTATTAATAACGGTCTTGGTACTGTATTGAGAATCTTTTTAAAGAGCCTTTTCATTTAAATATATCTTTCCGGAGCCAAAGATATTCAAATAAAATGCTTTCAGCAGGATTTTATATTGAATGTCTAAACTTCAATATCTCCCCAGTTCTCACCAGATTTAATACGGTAAAGTTGCATTTCGGAAACTCCAAATTGTTTTGCTAGAACTCGTATTCTTGTTTTTCTGTTTGGATCCAGCAATTTCTTTTTAAGAATAACCGCTTGTGCATAGGTTAATTTAGAATAAGAGGTCACTTTTCTAAGCTTACGTTTTTTCTTATTCTCTTTAACGCTGGGGCTGTGGTATTGATGTGCAACCCATTCGTCTTTGGTAGCCCATGCAATGTTCTCTACGCGATTATCATCTTTTTGGAAATTTTTATGAATTACATATTTATCACCTTCTTTTTTGTCAAGAAAAAGTTCTGCGACAATGCGGTGTATGTAATAAGTCTTGGATTTTCCAGACTTTAGTCTTACGGCAAAATTAAGGTAGCCTCCAACTCGGCCGCCACGCATTAATTCACCTTCTTCTTTGTTTTTTAGGAAGCTTACCAGTCTACCGTAATTAGATACTTTGTAGACAAAACGGTCTTCCCATTCTTCTTTGTGTAGGGTTTTCCAAACCTCTCCTCTGAAATTTTTAATCATAGGTTTTTGCTCTAAATTCGTCTTCTTCGTTACTTTCTATGCCTAAAGCTTCATAGATATAACTGAAGGTGGACAGCAGCTCCGGTTTGCCGTCGATTAAGGCTACATCATGTTCAAAGTGAGCACTTGGTTTATTGTCTGCAGTTAAAATAGTCCAGCCATCGGGAAGCTGTTTTATGCGGCGTGTTCCCAAATTCGTCATGGGTTCTATCGCAACAACCATTCCTTCTACAAATTTTTTTCCTCGACCTTTTCTGCCATAATTGGGCATTTCAGGGTCTTCGTGCATTTTAGCGCCAAGGCCGTGGCCAACAAGCTCACGAACAACTCCGTAACCATGGTCTTCAGTAAATTTCTGAATAGCATAGCCAACATCACCGACACGATTGCCGGCTTTGAATTCTCTTATTCCTACGTAAAGTGACTCTTTGGTAACCTCCAGGAGTTTTTTAGTTTCTGGGGCAATTTCTCCTACAGCAAAGGTATACGCATGGTCTCCGTAAAAACCATTTTTTAAAGCGCCACAATCAATAGAAATAATATCACCTTCTACAAGGGGTTTTTCGTTAGGAATCCCATGCACAACCTGCGCATTAGGACTCATACAAAGGGAATTTGGAAAATCGTACATTCCAAGGAATCCGGGATGAGCACCGTGGTCTCTTATAAATTCTTCAGCTAGCTTATCTAAATGAAGTGTAGTTACACCAGGTTTAACCTCTTTGGCCAGCATTCCCAGGGTTTTAGACACGATTTGTGCACTTTCCCTCATTAATTCAATTTGTTCCCTTGTTTTAGGTATAATCATTAGTGTTACTCTTTATACTTTAAAGTCTACCGAAAAATCGGTTTTTCTTCTTTTTAAATTGTTTTGGGTTTTTGCTCCCCGTTTTTTTAGAAATAATCTGATAGATTTCTCCCCAACCCATCATGCCACCTATGTTACGGTCATCAATAAAAATATCGGCCAAAATCTTACGACTTAGGCTTTCATCAAAATTTTCTTCAGGGTAGCTTTTATTTACAGCATAGAAACTTATGCCATTATTTTTGCAAAATGTCACGGCCTCCTCTAAACGAGTGCCTTTGCGGTAAGTCCATAGAATAAGGTTATGACCATCTTCCTGTAGCTTTTTTAAAGTTTCAAAAGCAAACAAAAGTGGCTTACCTATTTCAGGGTACTTATTTTCTACAATAGTACCGTCAAAATCTATCGCTATTGTTAGTGTAGGGGACATAACGTTCAGCAAAATTAAATGAATAGCAATTAACTATCCGTTTTCAAATACTTATTTATTTACTCGGCATACGAATTCTTATAATCTTTACCGCTTACAATTTTAGCGATATCTTCTTCCAGGCTTTCCTGAGCAAATTCTACAAATCGGTTTACTTCCTTCCCATTTTTATAAAAAATTATTGTGGGAACGCGATTTAAATTCACCTTCTCCTCATATTTTTCAGGAGTAGATTTACTATAATCTACTGCTATTGCAGTAAGCTTGTCTAAGTTATAACCGCTTTCATCTAATATTTTAAAGAAACGAGGAGTTTCCCTTTTACTATCCCCGCACCAGGTCCCCATAAAGATATTTATCTCATAGTCGTTAATATTATCTTTAATAGTTTCCATAGCTTTGGCGTTTGGTTCAAACTTTTCATATCTGGGCTCAAACCATGCAGCATAGGGCTCTTGCAGTAAATCTGCCTTTTTAAATTTTCCTAGGAGCATACTTTGTTGAGTAGTAATCTGCTCGTTATTTTTACTCTCTTTGGATATATTTACGGTGCTACAACCTAATAATACAGCGACCATAAAAGGAATAAATTTTGTCATTTTATCTGTGGCTTATTTATTAAATTAAGGGATCCTGAGTCATTAATTCTGGTTTTTCAATTCCCATTAATTTTAAAATTGTTGGTGCAATATCGCCTAATTTACCACTTTTTATCTCTTTTACATCTTTATCTAAAAGAATTAATGGCACGGGGTTAGTGGTATGCGCAGTATTAGGAGAGCCATCTTCATTAATCATGGTTTCACTATTACCGTGATCTGCGATTACTATTACAGAATAATCATTATCCATTGCTGCCGTACATACATCTTTAGCACATTCATCTACGGTTTCGCATGCTTTAACTGCCGCTTCAAAAACACCGGTATGGCCAACCATATCTGGGTTAGCAAAATTTAAACAAATAAAATCAGCAGATTTTTTATTTAATTCTGGAATAATTTTATCCCTAATTTCATAGGCGCTCATTTCTGGTTGTAGATCATATGTAGCTACTTTGGGGGAGTTGCACATAATTCTTCTTTCTCCTTTAAAAGGTTCTTCACGCCCGCCCGAGAAGAAAAATGTAACGTGTGGATATTTTTCGGTTTCAGCAATTCTTATTTGCTTTTTACCTACAAATTCTAATACCTCACCTAAAGTACTTTTTATATTTTCTTTTTTAAAGATAACGTTTATGTTTTTGAAGCTATCATCATATTTAGTCAGCGTTACATAATATAAAGGCATTTTCTTCATATCGTATTCTGGAAAATCGTCCTGACTTAAGGCTTGTGTTAATTGTCTACCACGATCTGTTCTAAAATTAAAGAAAATGACCACATCTTTTTCCTGTAATTTAGCAACAGGCGTGCCATCTTCGCTGGTAACAACAATTGGCTTGATAAATTCATCGGTAATACCTTCATCATAACTTTCCTGTATAGCCTGAACGGGATTTTGAGTTTTTTTGCCTTCTCCTTTTACAATCAGATCATAAGCTTTTTCTTCTCGTTCCCATCGTTTATCTCGATCCATCGCGTAATAGCGGCCAATTATAGATGCTAATTTACCATTGGTTTCCTTTAAATGCTCTTGTATCTCCTCTACAAAACCTTTACCAGAATGTGGATCAACGTCACGACCATCTGTAAAGGCGTGTAAATATTTCCTTTTTATACCATAATCTTCAGCTGCACTTAAAAGCCCTTTAATATGATTAATGTGAGAGTGTACACCACCATCACTTAAAAGCCCCATAAAGTGAATAGGCTTATCATTTTTTTTGGCATATTCAAATGCTTCGCGCAATGCAGGCTCTTCAATAAGTGTTTTGTTTTCTACGGCCTGATTGATCTTTACCAAGTCCTGATATACTACACGACCCGCTCCCAGGTTCATATGTCCCACTTCACTATTTCCCATTTGTCCTTCAGGTAAACCAACATTCATTCCGTCAGTTCTTAACTGGGCATGTGGATACTTTGCAGAAATTTCGTCTATAAATGGAGTTTTGGCTTTGGCAACAGCAGAGACTTCTTCATTTTGAGTTTGTCCCCAACCGTCTAATATCATCAATAATACCTTCTTGTTCATCGTAATGGTGTAAATTTTGGATAAATATAAAAACAAATTAAAAGTTGGCTAAAAGAAGCCCCCTTAATCTTTTATTAAAGTTATCGACTTTTTGGCGAAAAAAATGAATGTTTTGAAATAATTCTTACGAAAACGTTTTAAAATATTAATTATTCACTTTTGTAATTAATTTTAACAAAATTAAATTTTAAATTTTAACATTTTATAATTGAGTTTATACAATATCGATGCTCACTATACGTTTCTTGCTTAGATCTGTTAGTGATTTGTTTAAGGTGTTTAATAGGTTATGTTCCAGATAAATGCCATAAAAATTGTGCAGATATGTTATTTTTTGTATGTTGGCAAAAATTTTAGATAAAATTAACAAAACAAACCCCAGAATGACGAAACGATTAATGGCTGTAGCGGTAGTTTTAATGTTTTCAACTGCCTTTTCGGGATCCACCTCCATCACAGAAATTCCTATTAAAAAAGAGCAAAAATTATTAGCAGAATTAAATAATTTTGAAGTAAAAAGAACCGAGCTTACTTTTGAAGATAAGGTTGGGATGCTTTACGACACCTTTAAAGATAAAAGTGAAAGTATGCCACTGCTTGGAACTTTTGAAAATGCTATGAAAGGTTATTATAAACTGGAAGATGAGGGTAAAGTAAAAAATAAGATACTTACTATCATAGACTTTGACCTTTCTTCTAAAAAGAAAAGGTTTTGGGTTTTAGATATGGAACATCAAGAAGTAATATTTAATACCTACACATCTCACGGCAAAAATTCTGGTTGGGAATTTGCTAAAACCTTCTCTAATGCAGTAAATAGTCATAAAAGTAGTTTAGGTTTTTATGTGACCGGCGAAACTTACTATGGTAAAAATGGGCTGTCGCTTTTTATAGATGGGATGGAGAAAAACTTTAATAGTAATGCAAGAAAACGCTATGTAGTTATTCATGGATCTGACTATGTAACCGAAAAGTTTATTGATAGTAGAGGTAGGGCCGGCCGTAGTTATGGTTGTCCTGCGATACCCAGACTTATTTCTAAAGAGATTATCAACACAATAAAAGGGAAATCTGTTGTTTATATCAATAAGAGTTCTAAGGATTATTTATCCGGGAGTACTTTCTTAAATGAGAAAGCTTCTTAATAAAAAAGCAATTTATAAGATAGTTTAAAAAAACAGAGGCTGAAATTATATAATTTCAGCCTCTGTTTTTTTATCATCCTGATAGCTATTGGTGTCATCGGGATATCCTTAAATATAAAAAGATGTTCAATCATATACTGCTTCATAGGTTATTCATATACCCTGAAGATTTTCCTGATTGGATTTATTAAGCCCTAACATCTGAGTACTCGCTATATCGATCAAACATCACTTCGGCAAACGGGCACAATGGTTCAATTTTAAGATTGTTATTTCGCGCAAAATGAACTGCTGCTGCTACCAATTCAGTAGCTTTTCCCTGCCCTTCGTACTGGCGTTTTACTTCAGTATGATCGATGGTGATAACGCCTTCTGAATTTTTGGTATACGTAAGTTCGGCAATAGTGCCTTTTTTACCTTCCATATAAAACATGCCCATGCGGTCGTTTTCTCTATGTTTAATTGGGCTTTCCATAATTATTATTTTAAAATAGCGTCAACAATGCCGTAATCCAGAGATTCCTTTGCATCCATCCAGTAATCACGATTAAAATCTTTCATTACTTTTTCTACTGTTTGACCGCAATTTTCAGCAAGTATTTTAGCGCTAAGTTCTTTGGTTTTTAAAATTTCTGTGGCTTGAATTTCAATATTGGACGCCTGACCTCTGGCACCACCAGAAGGTTGGTGAATCATAACCTTAGCATGTGGTTGAATAAAGCGCCTTCCTTTTTTTCCTGCAGAAAGAAGTATAGATCCCATGGACGCTGCAAGACCGGTGCAAATAGTGGAAACCGGCGCATCTATAGCCTGGATGGTATCATAAATGGCAAAACCATCGGTTACATAGCCACCCGGACTATTAATGTAAAGTTGGATTTCTTCTTTTCCTTCCAAATCAAGATAGATTAAACGATCGATAACGTGTTTGGCCGATTTATCATCAACAGGTCCCCACATAAAAATTTTACGTTCGTCTAAGAATTTAGCGTCTATTTTATCCTGAATTTTTCCTGGCTTATCTTTCATTATGATTTCTTTTCAAAAAATTATTATCCTATAAAAATAGAATTAATTTTGAAGAAAAATAAAATTTGGAGCTTTCATTTAACAGGATTTTAAAGGGAGAGATTGATCTTATTATTCCACTCATCCAACAACTTGCCATAACGTCTATTCCAGCGGAAATTTTAAAAGAACGATTTAATCAGATGTTTTCTCAAAACTATACCTGTTATGGTATTTTTGATGAAAATGAAATTATAGGTGTTTTTGGGATATGGGAAATGACCAGGCATTATGCCGGTAAAATGTATGAAGTAGATCATATAGTAATAGCTGAAGAATATCGAGGAAAAGGAATAGGGAAACAGTTATTTTCTTTTATAGACGAACTCGCCAGAAAAAATAAGGCTGCTACGGTGGAATTAAATACGTATGTTGAAAATTTTAGGTCTCATAAATTCTATATGAACGAAGGTTATGTGATTAGAGGTTATCATTTCCAGAAAAAATATTGAAAAATATTTGGAGAAAAACCCTAATCTAATTTATATTTGCCATCGCTTTAGGCGGGAGTAGCTCAGTTGGTAGAGCGTCAGCCTTCCAAGCTGAATGTCGCCGGTTCGAACCCGGTCTCCCGCTCTTAAAAACCCTGTTAGTACATCTGGCAGGGTTTTCTTTTATAACAATATATCAGTTCTGAAATATTCGCTTTATGATTTGATATGGAAGTTATTAAAAGTAAAGCCCCGCATTGCGAGGCTTTTTAATTTCCTAAAATAGTATTTATTACGGCCATTACCTTAGGAAAAAGTTTTAATAAAATTCCCGGCAGGGTAACCACATGTTAAGGATATCAGAAGTGAACGCAAAAATATGATGAAAGAAGTAACAGCGATCACCCTAGCCGAAAATTAACCTATTAACTAACAACCAAAATTAAGTGTATAGGTACTAACTAATCAAACAATCTTAAGAAGCCGATAATCTGGCTAATGTATTATTGGAGACAACATTCATTGCCGTGGGATATTCTACATTTATGATTTCTATTTCTGAATCTTTTAAAAAAGGAACGATATTAAATACATTTTTTCTTTTGCATTTCAGCGTTCGTCCATCAGATGGTAAATAAGCATGGGTTATTTTTTGACCTTCTATAAAATTGTTAAAAGCATTTTTAGTGCCGCCAAAAAATATATCTATGGTTAATGAATTGATAACGTCTTCATGTTTCTTTTCAATAATAGTAATTGCTTTATTAAATGTTTCAGATTTTAATTCCTCCAAATAATCTTCTTTTGAATAAAAAAGAAGTTCTGTAATAGATGAAGAAAGTGAAGCCCCATAAACTAATACAATATTAGTTAATTGCTGACAGTCATCTAATGCACGCTCTAAAAGTATTAGAGAATTCACAGACAAATCTGTAGGAATTAAAATCTTTCTCATAGCAATTTTGTTTGTAACAAACTTATCCTATACTTGTTAAAATGCTATTAATACCAGATTAAAATGTCATTAGAATTTATGGTGCGATAGGAATCTTAATTTCCATTATAGTGCCCTCGGCTTTAGAAGAAGTAGCTATAACACTGCCATTGTGCATTTTAATTACATTTCGAGTAAGTGGAAGACCAATTCCGTAACCATGAAAATTTTCCGTATTACTACCCCTAAAAAACGGATCGAAGATATAAGGAAGTTCATTTTCTGGAATACCAATACCTTTATCTTTTACGGTGATAATTACATTTTTGTCTGAAGCTGCCAACGCAAAATTTACTTTCCTGTTTTTGGAATATTTACAGGCATTCATGACTACATTAGATATTGCCAGATGTAATAATTGAGTATTGCCGTTTACTGTGAGTTTATCAGGGTTTTCTGGTAATGAATCAAAATCCAGATGAATCACAGCTTCGGGATAAATTTTCTCTACAGTTTCTTTAACATCGATTACAAGTTCGTCTATTCTTAAGCTGATAAAGGTCTGTGCTTTACCATCATAACCAGTTTGAGCTAAAAACAATAAAGCTTTGGTTTTTTTATCGAGTTTGCCGGCATCTTCTAGAATATTTTTTAGTGATATAATGTATTCTTCTTTAGAACGTTCTTTTGCAAGGGTGACATCGGCTTCACCAATAATTGAAGTAAGCGGCGTGTTTAGTTCATGAGAGGCATTGCTTATAAAATTTTTTTGCGTTTCGAAGGAGGTTTCGAGCCTGTTAAGCATATTGTTAAAAGTAGAAGTAAGACTGCGTAGCTCCTCGTTATCTTGAGGTTCTTTTAGACGAAAATTGAGATTTTCGGTACTGATTTTTTTCATATCACCAATAATCATTTGAAGGGGTCTAAGAACCCTTCTGGAAAAAAACCAGGCAATAAAAATAATGATCAAAATGGATATTAGAGAAGCGATAAAAAGGAGATTCCTTAAATAAACTATATGATGGGTATTGTAATAGTTTTCTGCGGAAACAATGACCAGGTAATCTTTGCCGCGATTATGGTATTTGATTCCTGAATAAAATGTGTTTTTATTTTTATAATATGCCCGTTTTAAATTTTCGATCTCTTCAAGGAAGGAAACTGGGATAGATAGATTGGATTTTGAATGAATATCAAACTGTTGTAAATCAATAATTGTTATTTTTTCATTAGGTAATTCTTCGAGAAAATCCTGGCGTATCTCTTTAACGACATTAATATCCTGGTCGTCCTCTAACTCGATCTTAGCCATGGTAATCGCCCTAATCTCCAGTCTTTTATAAAAATCTGTGTACGAATAATCACTAATAGAAAAAAAGATAAAACCGCTAAACACAAGAATGTAAGCAAGGAATATAGAAGTAAGAAAAAGAATAATTTTATTCTGTGTCTTCATCGTCCTCTTTTAAAACGTAGCCCATACCAATCACGGTGTGAATAAGTCGCTCATTATTTTCCTTTTCCAGTTTTTTGCGTAGATAATTTACATAAACATCTACCACATTGGTGCCAATATCGTAGTTTACACCCCATACATTTTCTAATAATTCGGTGCGGGAAATTACTCTGCCGGGGGCTTTTAAAAATGCAAGTAAAAGTTTATATTCTGTACTGGTAAGTGCTATTTTTTTTCCGTTTCTGGTGACTGTTTTGGAAGAGTCGTTTACTTTAATATCTGAAAATCTATAACTGTTATCAGGGATATTTGAATTAAAATTTCTGGATCGGCGTAATAAACTTTTTACACGGGCAATAAGTTCGATAAACTTAAAAGGTTTGGCCAGGTAATCGTCGGCGCCACTATTGAGTCCCATAGCTATATTTTCTGAGCTTCCCAGTGCTGTTAAAAATAGAATAGGTACATGAGTGTTTTCTTCTCTAACAGCTTTGCAAATTTCCAAACCATTCATTTCTGGTAACATAATATCCAGTATAAGCAGGTCAAATTTATTAGCACTTGCCATTTGGTAGCCTTCCTTTCCGTTTAAAGCAATGCTTACTTCAAATCCTTCTTCGGTGAGTCCTTTATTGATGAAGGCACAAACTTTTGCGTCGTCTTCAACAAGTAATATTTTAGCGTTCTTTGTATCCATAGTAATTCTAGCTATGCCTAAAATAAAAAGAAATTTTTCAATTCAGGACGAAATTGGGTAATAAAAAAGCGGCTGTTAAAGCCGCTTTCTATAATTCTAAAGAAATCTTTTAATTAGCCGTTCATGCTAATAAGAAACTCCTCATTATTGTTGGTTTGTTTGATTTTTTGCTGAATAAATTCCATCGCTTCTACAGGATTCATATCAGCAAGATATTTTCGCATAATCCACATACGCTGTATAGTGTTTTCATCTAAAAGAAGATCGTCACGACGCGTACTTGAAGATATAAGATCGATCGCTGGGAATACTCTTCGGTTAGAAATTCTACGATCTAGCTGAAGTTCCATATTTCCTGTTCCTTTAAATTCTTCAAAGATAACCTCATCCATCTTAGAACCTGTATCGGTAAGGGCAGTAGCAATAATAGAAAGTGAACCACCACCTTCAATATTACGTGCAGCACCAAAGAAACGCTTAGGTTTATGTAAAGCGTTAGCATCTACACCACCACTCAAAACCTTACCACTGGCAGGCTGTACGGTATTATATGCTCTGGCAAGACGTGTAATAGAATCTAGTAAGATTACAACATCGTGACCACATTCTACAAGACGTTTTGCTTTCTCTAATACAATATTGGCAACTCTAACATGCTCATGAGCTTCTTTGTCAAATGTAGAGGCAACAACTTCACCCTGTACGTTTCGTTGCATATCTGTAACTTCCTCAGGACGTTCATCGATCAAAAGGATAATTTGATATACTTCAGGATGGTTCGCAGCAATGGCATTGGCAATGTCTTTTAATAACATTGTTTTACCGGTTTTAGGTTGCGAAACGATCATACCACGTTGTCCTTTCCCGATAGGAGAAAATAAATCCATCACTCTTGTAGAAATAGAACTTTCTTTATCAGCGATATTAAATTTTTCTTTGGGGAAAAGTGGCGTAAGGTGTTCAAAAGAAACACGATCTCTTACTACCTGTGGGTCAAGACCATTAATTTTATTGATTTTAATCAGAGGGAAATATTTTTCACCTTCTTTTGGAGGTCTTATTTGCCCTAATACTGTGTCTCCTGTTTTTAAACCAAAAAGTCGAATTTGGGATTGTGATACGTAAATGTCGTCAGGAGAAGTAAGGTAGTTGTAATCTGAGGATCTTAGGAAACCATAGTTGTCCTGCATGATGTCTAAAACACCTTCACTTTCGATAATAGCATCAAACTCATAATCCGGCTCACGGTACCTGTTGCGATTGTCACGGTTACCGTTATTTTTATGATTATTATTGTTGTTATTGTCGTTACGGTTATCCTTTTTATTATTTCTGGAATCTTTACGATTATTAGTACTTCTGTTATTATTCCTAGAAGCATTATCATCGTTTTTAGACGATTCTTTCTCCTTTTTAGGAGCTTTACTTTCAGGTTTAGAAGTACTGTCCTGATTGTTTTTCGCAGGACTTTCATCTTTAACTTCTAGTTTTGCTTCTGGAGTCGTTTCTTCAGCCTTCTTAGGTCTGCCAGGTTTTTTATCACTACCAATTTTCTTTCTTGGTCTTTTTGGCTTATCCTCGGTTTTTTTCTCTTCGGCCTTTTCTTCTTGTAGAGCTTCTTTGGTCTTTGCAGGGTTAGCAGCCTGGTAGTCTAAAATTTGGTAAACAAGATCTAGTTTTTTAAGACTTCTAAACTTTGGGACGTTTAGAGATTTAGCAATCTCCTGAAGCTCAGGTAGCTTTTTAGCTTTTAATTCAGAAATTTCAAACATGAATGGTCAAGAATAAATTTGTTTGGATTGATTGTAATAAACTTCTTTTGGAAGAATAGAAAAATATTTTTTTGGAGTCATAAGTAACCTGTAAAGAACCGGTTACGAAATGTGTATGCAATTATACAACTTTATTTAGAAAAATTGCTGTTTTTTCTAAAAACTTTATTTTATTTTTGTGACCAGATTTTAGAGAATATGCTTCAACGTATACAAACAGTTTATTTACTTATCGCAGCAATAGTAAGCCTTGGGCTTATATTTGTATTTGCTTTGTGGCAAAGTGAAGAAGGGAGTGCAGTTTACGCTCAGGATCAATTAACGATATTTATCATGTTTATTGCTTCTGGATTATTATCTTTGATCAGTGTTTTTATGTTTAAGAATAGAAAGCTCCAATTTGTATTGGGGCGTATCAATATCATATTAAACTTTTTTTTACTAGGAGTGTTTGTTTATTGGTCGCTAAGCTTACCCGGAGAAATGAATATTTCAGAGAAGGGTATTGGGATGTTTCTTCCGATCATTTCTATCGTTTTTCTAGTTCTGGCGAATAAAGCCATTAAAAAGGACGAAGATCTTGTAAAATCTGTAGACCGATTACGATAAGCCTATCATCTTAGTAGTATTAGTGCGTTAAGAACCCGAAGTGAAAACTTCGGGTTTTTTTATGGAGAAGTTTTTAGGTTTAGAAACAGTTTTAAAGTTAGAAAGTGAAAAGCACATCGTAATTCGACACATTTTTAATATAGAAAATGGCTCAATACTTAGGAATCAAGAGCCAGAAACCAGAAAATTTAGACAAAAAATAGCGTGTAGATTTTATTCAATTTGAAAATGCGCTAATGAGATGATTGATAGTCGGGATGAAGAATACGAAAATGAGTCGGGCGGAAATTGATACAAAGGAAAATAGATTTTTTTATTTCATTTTTTTAAATTTTGAATCGGGGTGAAAATGCTAATCTGTAGGGTTGGGGTTTGAGAAAATGTCAAACCTTACTGTAAGCTATTCGCTCTTATTTTGGGCACTTCGACACGATTTCTTCGAAGTCACTCAGTGACCTCGATTATAAGAGGGGCTGAGTAATTTTTTAAAAGAAAAATGAATCGAAATCATAGTGATGAAGGGGAAAAGAAAGCTCAAAACAACTAAAATGGTGATTCGAAGAAATCTGCAAACTGTAAAAGCCCCATATCACTTCCCGGCTAGTTCTATGACTTCCAGGTCTTTAATATTTTCACCATCAATCACAAATCTTAGCATTGTACGTTGTTTATGCCAGCCATGTTTTCCGGCTGCTCCGGGATTCATATGGAGCAGCCCCAGGTCTTTATCCATCATAACTTTTAAAATATGCGAATGTCCGCAAATAAATAATTTAGGGGGATTTTGTCGAATCTCATCCCTTACCGCAGGGCTGTATTTTTTGGGATAGCCTCCGATATGGGTGATCCAAACATCTACACCCTCGCACATCCAGCGCTGATTTAAAGGGAATTCTTTTCTGATTTCCGTATTATCAATGTTTCCATACACAGCAATAAGTGGTTTACCCGGTGCTTTTAACTTATCGCTTATCTCTATGCTTCCAATATCGCCGGCATGCCAAATCTCATCGGCTTGTTCGGCATAATGGATAATTCGGTCATCAATATAAGAGTGCGTATCGCTTAATAATAGAATTTTTTTCAAAGTAGAAATGTTTTCAGGGGTTAAAGCTTATGCTTAAATACAATTTAGCAGAATAAATGCCTTATCTTTGTACGCTGCAAAATTAGAAAATTCAGTTAAGCTTTGAGGTATTTTATAGATTTAGCCTATTTAGGTACTGCTTATCATGGTTGGCAAATTCAACCAGAAGCCGTAAGCGTTCAGCAGGTACTACAGGAGGCACTTTCAAAAATCCTTCAACAAAATATAGAGGTAGTAGGAGCGGGGCGAACAGATGCCGGTGTACATGCCACACAAATGTATGCTCATTTTGATGCGGATTTGAACTGTGATGAAAAAACACTTCAATTTAAACTGAATTCATTTTTGCCAAAGGATATTTCGATTCGCCAACTTTTTAAGGTGCAGTCGCAAGCCCATGCACGGTTTGATGCCTGTAGCCGAAGTTATGAGTATCATATTGTCAATTTTAAAGATCCTTTTAAAATCGATTTGGCCTACTATCTTTTAAAGCAACCGGATATCGAAAAAATGAACCATGCGGCTGCTATGTTGAAAGATTACACTAATTTTAAGTGCTTTTCAAAAAGCCGAACCGATGTAAAGACGTATAATTGTAATATTACAGCAGCTTTTTGGGAACAATCTAAAGATGAGCTCATATTTCATATTACGGCAGATCGTTTTTTACGAAATATGGTTAGGGCGATCGTAGGCACATTGTTGGATATTGGCCTTGGAAAAAATTCGGTTGAATTTTTGAAAGAAATCCTAAAAAGCGAAGACAGAAGTATGGCGGGAACCTCGGTTCCGGCACATGGTTTATATTTAACCAGAATAGAATACCCTAAAACAGCACTATTTGATGGCCTCTAAAACGGGAAACGCATTTGATTTTGATCTTTTTAAGCGCTTGCTTAGATATACCAATCCCTATAAATTAACTTTTTATTTTGTAGCTATTACGGCTATTTTATTATCGTTTTTTGCGGTAGCAAGGCCTTATTTATTGCAGGTAACCATAGACGATTCTATTACTCCAAAAGATAACGGGAATTTAATTTTCTACGTGTCTTTAATGATTGGTTTTCTTATTCTTGAAGTCACCTCGCAATTTTTCTTTATCTATTTTGCCAATTTACTAGGACAAAATGTAGTACGTGATTTACGGGTAAATTTGTTTAAGCATATGCTTCAGTTTAAGATGAAGTATTATGACAAATCTGCTGTTGGACGATTGGTGACCCGTGCCGTGAGTGATATCGAAACGATTTCCAGTATTTTTAGTCAGGGACTTTTTATGATTATCAGCGATTTGCTAAAGATGATTGTCGTACTTGGGTTTATGTTTTATAAAAGCTGGCAGTTAACCTTACTGGTGATAACAGTATTGCCATTTATTATTTATGCGACCCGGGTATTTCAGAAAAAAATGAAAATCGCTTTTGAAGATGTACGTACACAGGTGGCCGATTTAAATACTTTTGTGCAGGAGCGGATTACCGGGATGAAGATCGTTCAGTTATTCAATCGCGAAAAATCGGAATATAACAATTTTAAAAATATCAACGACAGGCATAGAAAAGCATGGGTGAAAACCGTTTGGTATAACTCGATTTTCTTCCCTATTGCAGAAATGTCTACCTCGATCACCGTTGGTCTTATCGTATGGTTTGGAGGTTTACAGGCAGTAAATGATAATCCTAATATCACCCTTGGTGTGATTATCGCATTTATCGAATTATCGCAGATGTTATTTAGACCCTTACGCCAAATCGCAGATAAATTTAATACCCTGCAAATGGGGATGGTAGCGGCTAATCGAGTATTCGGGATTTTAGATACCGATTCTACAATTAGTGATGAAGGTGAAAAACAACTACAATCGATTAAAGGAGATATAGAATTTAAAAATGTTCGATTTAGCTATGTGGAAGGAGAAGAAGTATTACGCGGAGTGAACTTTACCGCTAAAGCAGGTGAAACGATCGCGATTGTTGGAGCCACCGGAGCCGGAAAATCTACTATTATTAATTTATTGAACAGATTTTATGAGATTGATAGTGGAACGATCGCTGTTGATGGAATAGATATCAAAGACGTGACCATAAAATCACTACGGTCTGAAATCGCGGTGGTGCTTCAAAATGTATTTTTGTTTGCCGATACGATTATGCATAATATCAAATTAGATAATCCAGATATTACTGAAGATGATGTAATCACGGCTGCAAAACAAATTGGGATTCATGATTTTATAAGTTCGTTACCCAATGGGTATCATTATAATGTAAAGGAACGCGGAGTAATGTTAAGTTCCGGGCAACGTCAATTGATCTCTTTCTTAAGGGCTTACGTTAGTAATCCCAGTATTTTGGTGTTGGACGAAGCAACTTCTTCAGTAGATACTTATAGTGAGCAGCTTATCCAGGAAGCGACAGATAAAATTACCAAAGGCAGGACTTCGATTGTTATTGCTCACCGATTGGCGACTATTAAGAAAGCCGATAAGATCATGGTAATGGATAGTGGTGAAATTGTAGAGATGGGAACCCACGATGAATTATTGCTTAAAGAAAACGGGCATTATCGTAAACTCTATGAAGTGCAGTTTATGGCTGAAGAATCCATTTAAATCCTTTCCTT
>CEWI01263360.1_pt1 | contig 16938 bp, 15 predicted proteins | sample 531271 | NCBI WGS metagenome assembly CEWI01 (sample SAMEA2622499, study PRJEB7988) | marine metagenome | biome: marine biome (ENVO:00000447); feature: mesopelagic zone (ENVO:00000213); material: "saline water (ENVO:00002010), including plankton (ENVO:xxxxxxxx)" | depth 350 m | reverse complement strand
ACAACTGACTTAAATATAAAATCTGAAATTTTTATTAATGAACACATAAAATTTTATAGTTGGTTAAGACCAAGGATTTCTCCTGAATTTATAGATTCAACTTGTGATGATCAGATGCTTAAAAAACTTCTTATACCTCAATTAGAACCAGTAAAATTACTCTTATCATTTAGTGAACCCAAAGATGATTTTTTTGAAATATACCCACTGCCACCGGAAATTTTACATATTTTAGGTCCTAATGATAAGGAAGGGATAGCAAATGATGAAATTGAATTGATTGATAAGAACAATTTAGAATGGACAGTCAGCTATTCAAGGGAACCTTTGAAATTAATAAAAAAAGATGTATGGTATATAATACCTACCAAAATGACGGAATCAGTATATAAGGGATGTAAATTATGACGTCAAAAGTTTTTTATACCAATAGGTACATTGATACAAAAAAAGGAAAAGTTATAGAACTTGATAGTGCTATCTTAATAGAAGATGAAATTATTGTAGCCATTGATACAAAAGAAGCTATTTCAAGCCATCCTGAATATAATAATGCAGAAAAAATCACACTCAAAGGAACTGTTCTACCTGGCTTAGTTGATAGTCATGTTCATCTTATAGGATTAGGCACGGGTATTGCAGGAGATGATCTAGTTAAATTAGATGACAATTTGTTAGCTATAAATGGGGCTCAAAATGCAAGAAAACATTTAGATTCTGGAGTTACAACTATTAGAGATTGTGGAGCTAAAAATCAAACATCATATATGATTAAAAAATCGAAAGAAATGGGCTTGATAAATGCGCCAGATTTAATAATCGCAGGTAGACCAATAACTATTATTGGTGGACATTTGAACTGGTTTGGAGAGGTGGCAACAGGAGTTGATGAATGTGTAGCATCTGTAAGAAGATTAGTAATGGATGGAAGTGATTTTATCAAAATCACAGCTACAGGAGGAAGTACAGGAACTTCAAGAGTAGATGTAAGATCATTTAATATTGAAGAAATGACTGCAATAGTAGATGAAGCTCATAAGTTTGGTATTCACACAGCTGCTCACTGCGTAAATATAGATGGAATTAAAACTGCAGTTGATGCAGGAGTAGATACAATAATTCATGGGAGGTTTATGAATGCAAGTGGGAATTTAGAATTCGATGAAGATTTAGCAAAAAAAATGTCAGACAATGGTATTTTTATAAATGCTACTTTGCATCAAGGAAGAGAGAGAATTTGGAAACTTAAAGAACTTGCAAAAAATAAAAATTTGTCAGATTTAGAAAATAATGAAATTCAAGCTTTTGAGGAAAATTGGAACGATTCAAAAAAAATGTGGAATAAAATTATGGATTCAGGAATTCAATTAGTTGCTGGATCAGATGCTTCTTGGCAACATTACAAATTGGGAGGCACTAGCTTTCAAGATGAAATTCATGCGCATGTTTCTATAGGAATGACTCCTATGGAAGCAATCCAATCAGGAACTATATACGCTGCCAAATCTTGTTGGGTGGATGAGAAAGTAGGATCTTTAGAACCTGGCAAGGTAGCTAATATTATTTCTGTAGATGGTAACCCTGAAAAAAACATTGAAGATTTACGAAATGTCAATTCCATTATTTATAGGGGCTATGTTCATAAATAAGATTACTATCTAACTAGACGCCTGAATGGTTCTGTTAATATAGGTGCTTCCAAGAAATCTTCAAAGTTTGAATTCATCGCTTTTTCAATGACTTTTAAAGTTTTCTCAATAGCATTTGCAGTAATAGTAATGTCCTCTTTGTTATGTGACATATTGGGATGGAAAACAGTAGTCATATGTATTCCTTGTTTAGCCATTTCTTGGACAAATAAAGTCTTTGCAAATGGGATTAATTCATCATCTAAATTGAATTGAATTACAGGGCATGAATTTACTCCAGCCATTTCAACATCAACACTAGAATTAGCACAAATTTCAGATATTATTGATTTTAGTTCTATGCCGTAATCATCAAACCATTTTTCAGAATTATTTTTTAGCAAATATTCAATTGTTGCTTTTGATGCAGCTAGACCTATACTGTCAGTCCAATATGTACTTGAGACAAACATTCTGTCAGCAGGTCCCATAGCTTCATAAGATCCTACAACTGCACCCATTGGATATCCATTAGACATTGCCTTAGCAAAAACACTCATGTCTGGAGTTACTCCAAGTCTTTTTTGGGCTCCTCCCACAGACATACGCCAACCAGAACTCACTTCGTCGAAAATAAACAAAGAACCATTTTTATTGGTCATTGATTTTACTTCTTCTAGATACCCTGTTACAGAATAATCAGATCTCATGGGCTCCATCATAACAGCTGCAACTTCATCTCCATGTTCATCAAGAAGACTTTTAAATTGATTTAGATCTCCATAAGTAAAAGGAATAGCTGTACCTTTTAAAACTTTCGGAACACCAATGGGTTCAATGCCTGCAAAAGGAAATCTCCCGTCTTCAGGATTTACTAGATAATTAGCTGATTGATACCAATCATGCCATCCATGATATCCACTGAAAAGTATTTTATCTCTTCCTGTGGTTCCCCGAGCAATTCTTACAGCTACCGCACAAGCATCTCCACCACCTTTAGCATAGCGAACCATTTCAGCACTAGGAATTTCATTTATAAGAATTTCTGCCAATTCTATTTCTAATGAATTATTAATAGTATGGATACTTCCTTTATCAATTTGCGCTTTAACTGCATTATTAACATAACTGTGCGAATGTCCTAAAATTATTGCAGAAACACAATTCATCCAATCTAGATATCTATTCCCATCCACGTCTGTAAAATAACCTCCTTTAGAACTTACTGCATATAGAGGATTAAATCCATGTGCAAATTGACTAGACCTTTTACTAATCAATTGTGTTTTTCCTGGGATAATTTTCTCTGCTTTTTTGTATAGATCTAGTGATTTTTGTATGTTATGTTTTTTCATATAAATTTCTTTTTTTACAATATTTAATATTTAAGGTAAGGTTCAAATATGAAAATCGCAATACTAAAGAAACCATATTGCATTGAAATTCAAGAGGCAAAACTAAAAAATAATCTTGAACCTGATGAAATAAGAGCGAAAACTATTATTAGTGCATTAAAACTTGGTACAGATAGAGGCAATTATGAGGGTGCTGAAGATGTTCCAGGTGCACCTACTTATCCAAGGTGGGTAGGGGATTCAAATCTAGCCATGGTTGAAGAAATTGGATCGAATGTTAAGCAGTTTAAAGTTGGAGATAAAGTAATTGCTCAACTTCCACATCAATCAGAATGGATAGCTTCTGAAAATTCAAATGTTTGTGTTGTTCCTGTTGGGATAAAAGATGAAGACGCTGTTTGGGCTACTTTATACTCTTTAAGTGGATTTTGTTACACAAAAGGTGGATTTATTCCTGGTGAAAATGTTGCTGTAGTTGGGTTAGGAATATTAGGACTAGGTGCTATAGCACTTGGCCCTATCTATGGTGCAAACAAGACTATTGCAATTGGAAATAGTGAAATTAGAAATAAAATGGCTGAAAGTGTAGGAGCTGATCATTCTGTATTAAGTAATGATAAAAATTTAGAGGAAAAACTTAATGAATTTACAAATAATGAAGGAATAGATTTAGTTATTCTTACAGCAAATCCTTGGGATGCATATATTGCTAGTTTGAAAAGTGTAAGAAGTGGCGGAAGAATTGCAAACGTTGCGCTTTCAGGTCGAGGAGAGGAAACAACATCTTTTAATCCTTTCCCAATGGAACATTTCTATTTTAAGGGAATTAGTATCATTGCTGTAAGTGGAGGTTATCCTACAAATCCCAGAATGACTGTTTGGAAGACTCGTTGCCTGTCTATTCTTAATCTTATGAAGAAAAATAAATTGAACCCCAGTGTACTTAATACTCACAGAATGAATTTTACAAAAATACCTGAAGCATACGATTTAATGACTAAAAGAGATAAACAAATGCTTGGGGTTATTTTTGACTGGGAGATATGATATGTCATTAGATATTTCTGAAACCCTTGATCGAACCATAAAAAGTTGGATTAAAGAAAAATTACCTGTAACTGAAAAAGTTAAAATAAAAGAGAAGACAGTACATGTTGGTGATATTTCTAAAGAAGAAAAAGATGAGAGACCAATTTGGTTTTTTGATTATCAAAATGAAATTTATCTTGGATCAAATGAGAATGTACGAGAAGAAATTCTTGATTTGATTGATAGATTAGGTAGAGATATGATTTTTTCAGCCTTCGGTATGTATGAAATTTCTAGAATTACACATAAATTTGGCTATTACGTGTGGGGACCAAGTTGGTTTATGTTTGCTGAACAAAATCAGTGGATCAACATAAATAAATACAAAGTAGAAATTTTAAATCAAAAAGAAACTGAAAAACAATTGGATTTTGGAATATTTTGGCACAATTATAAAGACTGTATTCGAAGCTTCGTTGTAAAAAAGAATAAAAAAATCCTAGCTGCAGCAACATTATTTAAAATAAATGATAATTTTGCAGAAATAGGAGTAGATACACATCCCGAAGCTCAATTATCTGGACTAGGAAGTACAGTTTATTCTGCAGCAGGAACGTGGGCTTATGAAAATAATCTAATACCTTTTAGTTCAGTAGGACCTTGGAATGTACCATCTACTAGAACTCAATTAAAATGTGGTATGAAATATGTAGGTGTTGATATGAAAGGAACTAATACATTCAAAGTACCACCTCAAATTTTGGGTTCTCCAAGTAGAGAAATTAGAGTTGAAAATTACTATCCAAAATGGGCTTTTAACAAGGAAATATATTAAATGTATAAAATTGAACTGAAATTTTATACATTAATTAATAGATAAGAAGTGTGATTAATTTATATGTATTTTGTAAAATATAATTAAGTCTTCTCTAAGGGAATTTTATGAATTTATTTGAAATGGTAATAAAAAGCACTAAGGTTCTTCTAAAACCAAAAAACCTATTGTCAACATATAACCAAACAAAAATACGTTACCATATTGTAACTGAACCTTCATATAAAGAAATGCAGTTTGAAGGTAATGATTCTGTTATACGACATGGAGTGGTAACAGCTCAAACCCCTAAGGTTGTTACACCAGATTTTTTGTATAGAACTTCAGGTTTTGGTGATGATGCCAAAGAATATATTAAGGAATTAACCAAAATGATGGGTAAAAGTGAACCTGCTTTATTATATACCTATAAAAATGAATCCACAGATATGGAGATTGTAGCTGGTAATCCTATGGAAGTTTCAGAACGAATAAAGAAGCGGCTTGTTAACAATAATTCCAATCACACAGTTATTAGAGGAGTTAATGCATTGTGGGATGTATCGCTTTTGAAATTTATATTTGATTACACAAGAGAATCTTCTACTAATAATTTTGATGATTTAAGTAAATCTGGTTTGTTAGAAGATCAAAATGGAGTTCCAGTAGCGGTTCGAAAAAGGATCCAAGGTTTAATAAATGAAGCAAAAAAAGGTAATGTTAGAGCTAAAGATTTACATAAAGAATTGGATGAATGGGGGCTATTTAAAGAATATGAAGATGAATTTTTATCTTTATTCAGAAAATTAATCTAGTACACTTATTCTAATTCGCTTATTCATTTTGCCCTTACTTTCATGACCAGTTATCTTGATAAATCCAACTCTAGCGGTACTTGAAAGATGAGTACCTCCATCTGCCTGTAAATCTAAACCATTAATATTTATAGTCCTAATTGTTTTCAATGATTCTGGTAGTAAATTGACCTTTGTCCTGATTAGGTCAGGTATTTTAAAAGCTTCTTCTCTCGGAAGGAAATCTACAGTTATTTTTCTGTCTTTTTGTACTTCGATGTTTATTTTTGTCTCAATCTCTTCTGTAAGCTCTGCTGATAATGAAGGAAATTCAAAATCCATACGTCCTTTGAGAGGTTCCATATTTCCCCCAGTAACAGCTGCTTGATAATCTCTCCAAATAACACCGCATAGAATATGTAATGAAGTATGTGTTCTCATTAACTTATATCTTCTCTCCCAATCTAATATACAAGTTATTTCATCTCCAACTCTTAATTTCGATAAATCTGATTCACTAAGAAAATGAGCAATTTTTCCTTTTTGCCAATTAACTCTATTGATTTCGAAAGAATCTTTATCAGCTTTTATTAATCCAAAATCATTTGGTTGCCCTCCACCTCCTGGGAAAAAAATGGTTTTATCAACAACAAAATAATCTTCTAAGATTTCAACAATAGTAGATTTTATTTCTTTCTTGTATGCATCAATATTGTAAATTTGTTCAGTCATGTTTCTTAATTTCAATAACTCAATAATACATTACTATATTTTAAAATTTATTTAATGTTTTTTTAAATCAATTTAATATTTCTTAATATTGATATCTGAAAATTCATATAAATTCATAAATAGAAACATTTTTTGTATGTATGGAGTTTTGCTAAATGTATAAGAAAAATTTTATAGCTTTGTTGTTGTTAATAATTATTTTACATTTAAGTTTATTATCCTGTTCAACTAATACTGAATCATCTAGATCTTCAACTATAGAAATTGATGGATCATCAACAGTTTTTCCTATTAGTGTGGCAGCTGCTGAAATTTTCAGAGAAACTCACCAAGAAGTTCAAATTCCAGTAGGTATTTCAGGAACAGGAGGAGGATTTAAGAGATTTACAGTGGGTGAAATAACAATATCTAATGCTTCAAGGCCTATAAAAGATCAAGAGGTTAAAGACGCTAGTGAAAATGGAATTGATTTTATTGAACTCACAGTTGCTTTTGATGGATTATCAGTTGTTGTCAATAATTCTAATGATTGGGTAGATTGCCTTACTGTTGAAGAGTTGCATAAAGTTTGGGATCGGGGATCTAATATAAATAACTGGAATCAAATTCGATCAAGTTTCCCTGATGTACATATGAATCTCTATGGTCCAGGAACGGACTCAGGAACATTCGATTACTTTACAGAAGTAATTAATGGTCAGGAAGGCAGAACAAGATCTGATTATACGCCTTCCGAAGATGATAATGTTTTGGTATTAGGTGTATCAGGAGATAAAGGAGCGATGGGTTATTTTGGATATGCGTACTATATAGAAAACATAAAGAGATTGAAATTATTAGGAATTGATGATGGAGATGGTTGTGTCATTCCAAGTGAAGCCAGTATCAATGATGGGACATATTCTCCTTTATCGAGACCCCTATTTATTTATGTAAATACTTCAGAAATATTAAGAAAAGAAGTTTATGAATTTCTCAAATTCTATCTAGAGAATGGTCAGATGTTGGCTGAAGAAGGAGGGTTTGTTGCTTTGCCCCAAAGTATGTACGACGATGGACTAGCTGCAATCGTTAATAATAAATAAACTTATTTCTCCATAATACTAAAAAAGAGCACCTTAAATAGGTGCACTTTTTGTATCATGTTTATTATAAAATAAAGAAATCAGATTATATATGGAATTATTTGCATACTCCCTATTGGCATTTACATTTGGATCGATACCATTCTCAGTAATCCTAACTAAGTTATATAGAGGCAAAGATGTTAGATCTGTAGGGGATAATAACCCTGGAGCAGCAAATGCTTGGAAAATAGGAGGATCTATTTTTGGCATGATTGTTTTGCTTATAGAATTTAGTAAAGCTATAATTCCAATTTATCTAGCTATCCACGTCGGAGATATTACAGGTAACAATTTGATTTTAATTTGTGTTCTACCGATCTTAGGACATGGCTTTTCACCATTTTTAAAATTTAAGGGAGGTAAATCATTGGCAGTCACAGCAGGAATGTGGTTAGGGTTATTTGGTATAGAAGCATTTTTGGCTCTATTTGGTTCCTTAGCTATTGTATGGACAATACAGAAAAATGATGCTTGGACAGTTAATCTATCACATTTATCTCTTTTTCTTTATGGAATGGCCGTCGATATATCTAATCAATATTTTACTTTAAACAATTTTTTGATTACTTGGATAATTGCTGCACTTTTCATGATGTTTAAACATAGAAAAGAACTCAGTGAATTACCAAAATTTCGTAATATTAAAAAAGATTTTAGGAGATCAGTATGAGTGATATATTTAGTTATCTTGTGATATCTGTCTGCCTGATTTCTGGATATACATTACTTGTATCTATTTTTAATGTTTTTTACTTTAAAAAACCTAAATTATTGAAACCTAAATCAAATAAAAAGATTTCTATAATTGTTCCTTGTAGGAATGAAGAAAAAAACATAATAAAGTGTGTCGATTCATTGTTAGAACAAGATTATCAAAATATAGAAATCATTTTAGTAGATGATAATTCTTCTGATCGAACTTGGTTTTTGATTAACAATTTATCTAAAAATAATGAAAACATAAAATCAATAAAAGGCAAACAATTACCTGATGATTGGCGAGGTAAGAATTGGGCATGCCATCAAGGATTTAATTCTACTACAGGCAGTTATCTTCTATTTATGGATGCAGATACTAAATTGACAAAATTTGCTGTCTCGTCTGGAATAAATCAGTTGGAAAATGATAATTTAGAATTTTTATCCTTAGTTCCTAATAGAAAAATAAATAACATAGTGGATTTCTTTATATGGAATATGGTTTCCTTTTTTATTTTTTCATGGATACCCTTATTCCTTGCAAAAAAATCACCATATAGTTTTTTTGCTGCCGGATTCGGTCAATACCTTTTATTTACTAGAGAATCTTATGAAAAAATTGATGGACATAAATCAATTAAAAATTTATTGTTGGATGATTTTGAACTTGCTAGAAGAATAAAATATGTGGGATTCAATTCATCAATTTTCAATGGAACCGATTTAGTAGAAACAGAGGGCTATTCAACATCTGCTAATGCGATTGATGGACATGGAAAAGTGATATTTGCTGCTTTTAGGTACAATGTATTAGTTTTCATATTTGTATTTGTTGCTTTATTATTGTTATTTTATTTACCTTTTTTAAACCTTTTTTCTTTTATTTTGGGTATAGAACTTTATGATCGCCATTTATTTTTTTCCTTTATGTCAGTTATTTTTATGTTTCTTACTTGTTTTATTTCTACAAAATCCTTTTCTCTTCCAATTAAATCTTCATTTTTGTATCCAATCTCAATGATTGTTTTATTATTTAGTGCATATCGTTCTTTTTTATCTTCATTTGATGCTCAAATAGAGTGGAAGGGAAGAGCAACTCCAGTAATAAATTTAAATAAAATTTACAAAATAATTTTTTTCCCTATTTTAGTTCTTTATTGGGTTTACAGAAAGATAAGGTAGTAATGAGTCCTTTTGTTAGAAATAAATTAGCATCTAAATTAGATGAAGGTAGAATTGCTATAATTGCTAATGGATTAAATAATCCTGAAATTTGTGATTTTCTAGGACAATTGGATTTTGATGCATGTTTTATTGATATGGAACATGGGAATATAGATTGGAAAGATATTCCTAATATTACAAGAGCATGTGAATTATGGGGTATGTCAACAGTTTTAAGAGTAAATAGAATTGAAGAAAGTTTGATTCTTAGAGCCTTGGATTTAGGAGTTGGATCTATAATGGTACCACATGTTAGAACAGCTGATGATGCAATCAAAGCCTCTAAGGCATGCAGGTACCCACCACAAGGGACTCGAGGTGTAGCTGGTAATAGAAGATCATATGGTGTAAATGATTATTACAACAAGGCTAATTCTGATGTTAGGTTAATTGGACTAATTGAGGATAAAGAGGCAATAGATAATTTGGATGAAATACTCGAAGTAGAAGGATTAGATATACTTTATGTAGCTCCTGCAGATCTAGCTGCTAGCTTAGGTTTTATAGGTCAAAATGATCACCCAGAAGTAAAAAAAATAATTTTCAATACATTGAAAAAAATAATTCAAAAAGGTAAAATAGCAGGAACACTTGTCAACGATGAAAACCTTGATGAATATGTTGAAATGGGGGTAAAATGTATTGGAATTCCTTGGCAATTGTGGGTAGTTAAATCCGCAAATAACCTCAAATCCAAAATAAATAAGTTCTATATGAATAATTAAGGAAAAAAATTGTGAGATACACATTTACACAAGAAGATGAAAAATTTAGACAAGAATTACGTAACTGGATTAGAAATGAAATCCCGGTGAATTTTGAAAAATGGCACGGAGTAAATGAGGCCGGAGATGATTTTGAATATGGTTTAAAAATTAGGAGAAAATTGGCCAAAAAAGGCTGGTTAACTATGGCGTGGCCTAAAGAATACGGCGGTCAAGGAGCATCATATATGAAGCAAGTAATTTTTAATGAAGAAATGTCATATCATCGTATGCCAGGTAGAGATGGCTTTGGAGCTAAAATGCTTGGTCCTACATTAATGGTTCATGGCACTGAAGAACAGAAAAAAAGGTTCCTTCCTCCGATTGCTAATGGAGAAGTACAGTGGTGCCAAGGCTATTCAGAACCTGATTCAGGTTCTGACCTAGCTTCATTGAAATTAAAAGTTGAAGATAAAAAAGACCATTGGCTTGTAAACGGAACAAAAGTCTGGACGTCTATGGCACATAAAGCCACATGGATTTTTTTCTTGGGAAGAACTGATCCCGATGCCCCTAAACACAAAGGTATTAGCTTTTTTGTTGCAAATATAGAAGATTGTGGAATAGAAGTACAACCTATTATTAATATGGGAAGTGAACATTATTTCAATCAAGTAATTTTTAATAATGTAAAGATTCCTAAAGATTCATTGATTGGTGAATTAAATAGAGGATGGTATATAGCTGCAACACTTCTGGATTTTGAAAGATCTGGTGTTGAATATCCGTCGTCAGCAAGAAGAAATTTCGAGGAAATAATTCAATTTGTCAAAAGAAATAAAAATTCCTCTGGTGAACCTCTTATCCAAGATCCATATATAAATAAAACACTTGTTGATTTAGACTTAGATATAGAAGCAGCAAGATTGATAGCGTATGAAGTAGCATATCTACAATCAGAAGGAGAAGTCCCTAGTATAGAAGGTTCAGTGGCAAAAATATTAGGAACAACATTAACTCAGAAAATTGCTAAGATAGCAACAGATTTTTCTGGTTTATATGGCCAACTAACAGATTCATCAGCACCATTTGATGGAAAATATTTAAAACAACAATTGCATGTTACTGCTTTTACTATTTTCGCAGGAACAACAGAAATACAAAAAAATATTATAGCTACTAGAGGGCTAGGCCTACCAAGAGAAGATAAATTAACTGTAAAAAAATAATATTAAATGGATTTAGGATTATCTGAAATACAAAAAATGCTTCAACAATCTTCAAGAGAATTTCTTGAAGAGAATTGTTCTATGGAATTTATTAGAGCAATGGAATCAGATCCTATAGGAGTAACAGATGAGCTTTGGAAAAATTTTGCAGAATTAGGATGGTTAGGATTAATGATTCCTGAACAATATGGAGGTTCTGGATTTGAATATCAAGATATGTCGATTCTTTTAGAAGAAATGGGAAGAGTAGGCCTTGCTGGTCCTTTTTTTAGTACGTCAATTATTGCTGTCCAAACAATTTTATCTTCAGGAAATGAAAGTCAAAAATCACAACTATTACCAAAAATAGCTTCAGGTGATCTTAAATTCTCTCTTTCATTTTTTGAAAAAAATGGAAATATAAACCCTTCAGAAATTCAAACGACAACAGCAAGAAAACAAGATGAAGGATGGGTTATTAATGGAGAAAAATCTTTTGTTACTGATGCAGCTTCATCAGATTATTTTATAGTAGCCGCCAAGACAATGGATTCACAAAATCAAGGAATATCATTGTTCCTTGTTCCAAGAGATAATGAAGGTGTAGAAATTACAGAAATGAAAAGTGTTGGAGGAGAAAAATTATCTAAGGTTAATTTTCAAGAAATCAAAATTGATAATTCTCAATTACTTTCAAATGAAAACTTATCTTGGGATGTTTTATCAAAAGTTTTTAAATTAGGAGCTTCTGGAAAGAGTTCTGAAATGGCTGGAGCTGCTACAAAAATACTAGAAATGACAATAGATTATGTTAAGAATAGAGAACAATTCAATAGACCTATAGGTTCTTTCCAAGCTGTACAACACCAATGTGCAGATATGGCTATAATGTCTAAACTTTGTACACAATTTGCAAGAAAATCAGCTTGGTATTTATCTAATCAAGAAAAGAATGATTTAGAAGTTCATAGATCTAAAGCCTATGTTTCTAAATCTTTTCATGATATTTGTCAAATCTCGCATCAATTACATGGAGCGATTGGATATACCTGGGATTATGACTTGCAAATTTATACTCGGAAAATGCAGCATCAAAAACTAGCATTTGGGGATTATAATTATCATCACAAAAAAATAAGTAAATTGTTAAATTTAACCTAAAACTTAAAAAAATCTTTTATCCCAAGTGTTCTTCACTCTCAAGAGGATTAAAGGTTACTCTACTTAGAACTGAATCTCCTGTATTTTCAAAATAATGATCTGCATTTGGAGGTATTAAAACAAAATCTCCTTGCTTTATGGGATAGTTTGTTCCGTCAACATATACAATCCCATTTCCTCTTGTTATGAACGCTTGATGTTCCCATGGATGCATATGGTGAGTACTTGTCTCTCCTGGTTGATGATCGTGATAAAGAGAAACCACAGTGGGTACTCCATCTTTGGACCCTAAGACAGGGTTCTGAGAATGTTCAGATATATTTTTTATTACTGGTTTCAATTCTTAAGTAACTTTAGATTCTTCTTTTTTAGCTTCAGCAGTATTTTCTGATGAACCATTAGAAGTTTCAACAGGAGCTTGTTCAGGTGTTTTTAGTTTCATAAATGCACTAGCAGCTATAAATGCCAAGGCAATGGTCAAAATCGTAGCTCCAATAATAGTAGACCACATTAGAGTAGGTCCATGACTTAAGATAACTGTCCCAACTTCAGAGCCATTTGTGAGGCCGAACTTTGACATTGATTCGGCAGTTCCTTCTTTATTAACAACTGTTACCACTTCATCAACTGTAGCTGTTCTTGGGAACAGAGAAACTAAAAAACCAAAAACAAAAATAGCTAAACCTACTGCAGCTGTTATACCTACCATACCACGTGATTTCCAACTTCTTATCTGTGATGTATATTCTGCAGAGATTTGTGATCCAATTTCGTTTGCACGATTTGAAACTAATTGCTCTAATTGATCGTTAGATAGATCGTTTTTTTCTTTCATAATAGTCATTTGTTCACCATGTAAATTTTTAATAGATTCTATATCTGTTTTAAGTGAATCTATTTCAGCTTGTTTTCTAGCTGTCACGGCTACTTGAACTCTCCATGCTGCAGCACCCAACGCTCCTACAACAGGAATTGATACCACACTAGTTACTAATCCTATATCCATAAAACTCTCCTCTTAAACTTAGGCTTGATTAGGAAGCATACTACGTAAAACTTCTGCAACGCTTCCTGGATTATCTATTTCTTCCATATTAATTGTCATTCTAGCACCTATTCCACTTGAAACAACAACCGTACCTCTACCAGATAAAGCTTCCACCATTGATCTTTTTTCTGATATTTGAACAATTCTAGCTATTGGAATTTCATTTGTATGAAGATATAAAAATTTATACATATAAATAGCTCTTATATTTGTAACCATATAAGTAACATGCAAATTCCTAAAATATCTCATTACCCCTTTAAAGAAAAACCATAAACCAAATAGAAAAGTTACAAAAGGGAACATGTACGCCAATTCAGTAAATCCATATAGGAATGCTGTTATTAAAAATAGTGGTATGCTTAGAGTTATTCTTGCATACGCGGGTTTCATAGTTGGATGTCGTTCTATTTTTACTTCTTCACCTTGTCCAAGGTTTGGGGTTGGGAACGCTCCTACAGCTGTCATATAGAATCCAAAAACCAATAATGTTAATCCAGTTCCTACTGTAGCAGGTCCTGTCCACATTGGGATATTTGCGTCACCTGTAGAAGCAAATATTAAATATCCACCTAAACCAATAATAGGAACGGAAACAATAAATGCTATCACCATTCTCATCATAATTCTGAAAAATAATCTTATTCCATATGGTGTTTGTGTTGTAGTCATGGTTAATTCCCTCTTACTAATGATACTAACGAAGCACCTAGTGTAACTATAATACCTAGTATAGCCAAATTAGTTGGATTAGTAAGATCACCTATAGGCAGACTTTCAGTACTAATTCCTGGGATCAAAGATCTAATTCTTGATCCAGCAAAAATATATAAATCCATTATTTGACAAGATTCAAACGTAGCCATCTCCATAGCAGAAGGAACCCTAATTCCTGATACATCAGTTAACAATTGATGATTTCCATTAAAATCACCCATAGGCATCGAAATTTCTTTTACAACAGTTTCAGCTTTTACTCTAACATCAGTGTCCTTGAAGAGATACCCAAAAGTATTTGAATAGTTTTCAATCATACAAGCTCTTTGTGCTGGAGAAGGAGTAGCTAGATAGTCAGGTTGTCCTGGTAATCCAAGCTTCATAAGTGAATTTATTCCACCTTGGCCTTGAGTTGCTGTTCTCATTTGAGAATCACATCTTGAAATAGCAGTATACTCTTTTTTTGTTGGCCTTCTTCTAGGATTCCACATAACTTCATCAATTGTTACGGTTCTTGCTAATTGAATATCTATACCCATTTCTTGCGCCAAACTAGCAGCTATACAGTCTTCAGCACCATGTGCGAGTTCAACAAGCCTAGCTCTAGCGTCTCCCATCACACCCAACCCAGAAAGAGAACCTGAAGTAGTTTTGGAAGTTTGCTGTACATTCTGCCTAAATTGTTCAGCCTGTTTTTGGAAATCTTGAAATTGGTTTCCTCCCAATTGAGGTTCGTAATCATAGTCTTCATAGTTAGTAAATTTTACCCACTCAGCTCCTGTTCCCATTTGCGATATATCATGTAAACAGTTTACTATGACATCATATTGATCATCATCAAAATGACCACTTTTGTACTCAGGGTCTCCTCCTGAAAATATAACTGCGTTTAACAGTGGATCTACACGATCAGAATTATTATGGTTATTGATCTGATTGAATCCATCATTTACACATTGGTGTGTATCATCCCATAATTCTTCAGGATACCAGAAAACATATTGTTCAATCCAAGGCCTCATTTTATTTTCGAGTTGATCGTCGTCAAATACATCACGAGTACAATCACCATATATATATGCAACTTCTTTACCTAACGGTCTATTAATTATTTCAGTAGGGTCTTGGAAATCTACAATTCCTTGTACAATCATGTCATGTTCTCCCTGTGCAGTTTGACGATCAAATTGCAAGCGATTCTCCATTTGTTTGACAACACATTGTCTGAAAGACTGTTCGCTTATTTTTACCATAAGTTTTGCTTCAATATCCATCTGCTCTTCACCAGGAGGACGGTAATCTCTTAACCATCCTAGTTCCTGGTTACAACCGATTATTCTTTCCATAGCATTTTGCGGAGGCATATCGGGGGGTTCATTTGTCTCACCAAGAATAAAATCTATTAATATAGATATATTATTTGCAGCATCTTGTTGTGGTACTCCCATTCCTACTAATGCTTGTATCATACACATTTCACCCGGTATTCTATCTTCCCATTGTTCACCTGAACCATAAACGAATCTTACTAATCTATCATTTGTTAGTGGAAAATATCCTCTATTCCAATCATTATTATTTGCCATATGGATATAGGTATCCCAACAATCATAACCAGCAAGTAGTTCTTCATAAGTTAATGATCTTTCACCTCTATTAGCATCATTTAATCTATTTCTTACTTCCTCGAAAGGGCCCCTACCGGTATCACCAACTTCTGTAGTATCTGCTATGTAAGGAATAACACAAGCATCTACCATAGCATCTACTTCTTCTCTTCTAGCCCAACCATCAGAACCTGTGTTTGACTCTCCCCAACCTCCACTTAATGCTTTTGCATATATTAGATGCATACATGAAACAACAGCATCATATAAGAAGGGTGGGTCATCAAGGTACATTACACCTACGTTCATGGCAAATTGGTCGTAAGCTACTTCGTAAGGCATATTTTGGTTATCAGCAATCCAACGTGCTATACAGTCCATTGTGGAATGTCTATCTTCAGTTATCATTCTGGTTAAGTTAATAAAGGGACCTATTGGAACATCTCTATCGTCAGGAGCTTGAAACCCTCCGAAAAGGTTTCCTATAGCATTTTGCTGTCCGCCACCGCCACCGCCACCACCGAAGATATTTTGAATTCCTCCTCCTGATGCCTGTCTAGCTTGTTCTGCTTGCCTTTCTTCTTCTTGACGTTTAAGGTCTTCTTCCATTCTTGCCAATTCAGCTAAGGCGTCTGCTTTTTCTTGCTCTCGTCTTTTCTGGTTTGCTTCTTCCCATATTGCTTCAATCTCTTTTTGTGCTTCCCAATCAGCATTATAAAATTCACCACCAGGTTGTACTAAAGGGGAGTCCATTAAAAATAATTTGAATTTGCACTGACCAAATTCTGTTCCTGGAGGGATTGGTTTATTACCCTGGAAAATAACTGTCGTAGTTTTTCTTTCTACCTCACCCCTTGATGCTGTCTGAAATACTCTATTTACCCAAGCTGCTTCCCATTCTTCTTGTCTTGTTTTTTCACTTATGCATCCCTCAGTCCAAGGATGATGTCCTTCATAAGTTTCAACAGGTACGACTGTAGTGGTCTCAAGCATATTACTGTAGTCTACTCTGGTTGTACATGTGATTTCACCTGTTGCTTTATTAGTCCTACAATCAGCTTTAGCTATACCTGCATCTCCAGCATTGGGAG
>CEWI01011168.1_pt1 | contig 16977 bp, 13 predicted proteins | sample 531271 | NCBI WGS metagenome assembly CEWI01 (sample SAMEA2622499, study PRJEB7988) | marine metagenome | biome: marine biome (ENVO:00000447); feature: mesopelagic zone (ENVO:00000213); material: "saline water (ENVO:00002010), including plankton (ENVO:xxxxxxxx)" | depth 350 m | reverse complement strand
AATTGTGGGTTAGACCATAAAACTAATTCTTCACAAATTCTAGACAAGTGCATCATTATCATAGAATTACAATAAGCAAAATCTAGAACATAATCTCTATCGCTAACAGCGTCCATAGAGTTTTTCGTAACTGCTTCAAATCCAAGTTTTTTGGCTACCATAGCTCTGTTGATTTTTAAAGATGTGCCAGAAAGTGCTGCTGCGCCTAAAGGCATAATATTAAGGTCGGATCTAGCATTTATTAATCTGTTTTCATCTCTCGAAATCATTTCTGACCAAGCTAACAAATGTTGCCCAAAAATCACTGGCTGGGCTATTTGAAGATGCGTATAACCAGGAAACAAGTTTGTAGAATGCGACTGGGCCATCTTAGCAAGAACAAATTGTAAGCCTCTTGTCTTGTCAACCAGTATGTCTAAAAAATCTCTTAGGTATAACCTAAGGTCTGTTGTTACTAAGTCATTTCTAGACCTTCCTAAATGTATTTTTTTACCGACCTCACCAATTATTTTGACTAGATTATTTTCTATGTTCATATGGACATCCTCGTAATCTATTGACCAAGGAAGCTTGCCAGATTCTGCTAGTTTTTTAATTTTTTTAAGGCCTAGCAATATTTTTTTTAATTCAGAAGTCTTTATATGCCCGCATTTGCATAACATTTCTACGTGAGCTGCAGTTACAGAAATATCAGCCTCATATAACACAACGTCAATGCTTAAGCTTTGGCTAAATTCCAAAACCTCTGAATTTATTTGTTTAGTAAACCTACTAGACCAAGTAACATTTTTCATAATATTTAATAATTTGTGATTACATTGTTTTATAGTAAGTATAGTATAAACAAATATAAAAAATTATAAATATGGAAGATATTATAAGAATAGCAACAAGAAATAGTCCGCTAGCGCTAATACAAGCTAAAAAGGTGGAAGCTATTCTAAAACAAGACGCGAAAATAAAAGTAAAGCCAATGACATCTTCTGGCGATAAAGTTTCAGATAAAATATTCAAACAGCACGGAGGGAAAGGGCTTTTTATTAAAGAACTAGAGGATTCTTTATTAAAAAAAGAAACCGACATAGCTGTGCATTCTCTCAAAGACGTCCCAGCAGAAATTAATAGTAAATTTGATATTGCGACGATTTCAAATAGAGAAAATCCATCTGATGCTCTAGTATCTGAGAAATATAAATCGGTATATGATTTACCCAAAAATGCAATAATTGGGACATCTAGTCCGAGAAGAACGGCAATGCTAAAAAATATTTCTAATGAGTTTAGGATTATAAATTTAAGAGGCAATGTCCAAACACGTCTTAAAAAAATGAAGGAGAGGGGAGTGGACGGAATTATACTGGCAGCGGCAGGTCTCCATAGGTTGTCGATGCAAGATAAAATTAAACAATATATTGAAACCGATGACTTTGTGCCGTCAGCGGGGCAAGGAATACTTTGTGTGGAATATCTCAAAACTAATAAATTAATTAAAAAAATCCTTAAAAAATATAATATTGGCATAGTCGAAAGATGCGCTAAAGAAGAAAGAGATTTCATAAAACAAATTGGTGGTGACTGTATGTCGCCTATTGGCGTTTATGCGTCAATAAAAAACCAAAAAATTAAAGTTAAAGCTTTTGTTTCATCATTAGACGGGCAAAAACACATTATGGCTGCGTATGAGTGTGGCACAGATGAAAATATAAATATTGGAAAACATCTAGCGAAGATATTTATAAGCCAAGGCGCTAGAAAATTGTTAAAATAATAAAAAATGAAGATACTAGTCTTATCTGAAATGACAATATTCTCCGAAATCAAAAAGATTTGTGAGGATAAAAATATAGCTGTTGATAAAAAAATTGTGACTAATATTAGCCCGCAAGCTAATTCTTGCCCCCCTGCTGAAACAAATTTTGACGCGGTAGTTTTCCAAAGCAAGAATGCTGTAATTCATAGCAAAGATTATTGGGATAATATAAAAAAATATAAGCCAGTTATATATTGTCTTGGCAAGTATACTAGCGGTTTAATTAAAGAAAATTTAGACATGGATGCAATCTATCCTAAAGATGAAAGCTCAAGCGAAAATTTGGCAAAAATTATTTATGCAACAATATCAAAGACAGAAAATAATCGAAAAAATTATATTATATTTTGCGGAGCAGATGGAAGGGACGTGATTAATCAAATGCTAATAGAAAATGGGCAATCTGTGCATGTTTCAAAAGTTTACAGCAGAGAGGAAAATAAAAATATCAAGATAACCAAAAAAGATTTAGACCCGAATAACACCAATTATGTAATTGTTTCAAGTAGATTTGCGTTGAAAACATTTTTAAACAAAACATCTCAGTTCATTAAAGATTATAAAATTATATATGTTGTGCCAAATAAAAGAGTGGTTTATAAAATGAAAGATATTTCTAAAACCATAATTATAAATAATTTAAATGATGCGCCTCATTATATTGATGCCATATTAAATAATGAATAATAAAATATTTAAGTCTCGAAAATGGGGTGCGGGCTAGTCTTTAATTATTTTATGCCTAGCCACCTAATTAATGGCTTCCATTCTTCTCGATCTTGCGCAGTCATTGCTTCTCCCATCTCAAAAATACCTAACCCCGACCGAGCAGATTTTAGGTAATTAGTATTATCTCTAAAAGCAGTAACATATTTTATTCCTTTTTCTTTCAACAAATAACTATCTAATTCTAGAAAAATATTAGTGTGGGCTCTACATCTGTTCGCAACTAAGCCAATCTGAACTCTATTCCTAATGACTGACCCCATGGCTCTTAAAGATTGTATAAACTCTTTTGCGGCCTTCATATCAATAGGGGATGGCAACACAGGAACAACAACAATATTGGCTTTTTTGATATACGAAGTTAGCTTGTTCCCATATATCGCAGCTGGCAAATCATATATCACAACAGCGTTCTTTGCTCTTTTAACAAGCTTGTTAAATTTTTTTGTGCCACTAACTTTAGGTTTGGACATAGGTCTTGCGTCAAGCCACTGCATACTAGATTGTTGTGGATCTAAGTCTACAATCGTTGTGGGGATTCCTGCTTTTGCATAATATGCTGCAAGATTAACTGCAAGCGTTGTTTTCCCAGAGCCACCCTTGGAATTATAAAACATTATTGATTTCATGATGTTTCCTACTTATTTGATAATATCAAAGTGTAACTTAGACTGCTATATTTAAATTACTCATTTATTATCACCCTAACTGGCGCGTGATCTGAAGTTCGCGGTTCTTTTGGACACCAAGACTTATGCCGTGTTTCCTTATCAATAATATATTCAGAACAATTAGACTGTATGGGCTTGCTTCCAAGAATTAAATCAATTCTGTAACCAATGTTTCTATGAAAGGCTCCTCCTCTATAATCCCACCAGCTAAAAGTTTTAGCGGGAAAATTAAAATCATTAAAAATATCATAAAGGCCTAGCTTTAAAAGTTCTGTGAGCGACAATCTTTCTTTAGTAGAACATAATATTTGCTCTTTCGTTTTTCCAACATCAAATACATCATCGTCAGTAGGAGCAATATTAAAATCTCCAAGAATAATTAGTTTCTTATATTCCTTTAAAGAAGATTCAGCGTATGAATTAAGCTTTTTAAGCCAGTTGAGTTTATGTAAATATTTCTCTGCTCCTACCTCTTGCCCATTTACCACATAAACATTAATAATCTTGGTATCCGCATATGTTCCTGCTATAGATCTAATTTCTGATTTATCAATAACTATAGGGTTAAACTCAACATTTGTGCACTCAGCTTTTGAAATAATGGCGACACCATTATATGTCTTTTGCCCACAAAAATAGCAGTTGTATCCCGCTGCTTTGATTTCCTCTTCTGGGAAATTTTCGTCTAATGATTTAGTTTCTTGTAGTGCGAGTATGTCAGGCCGAAATTGTTTTAAGTATTGCAAAACATTAGGCAAGCGAACTTTAATCGAGTTAACATTCCAAGTTGCTACAATCATATATCTAGATTTTTAACTGAGCTATATTCCTGTTTAATGAATTGTTTTCTCATTTCTACGTCATCTCCCATAAGCTCCACAACTACTTGGTTCCCGTCCTCTAATGGTAACACTTTTATTAGAGTTCTACTTTTTGGGTTCATAGTTGTTTCTTCTAGTTGGGGTGGATTCATTTCACCTAGGCCTTTATATCTCTGTAATGTTATAGCGTTTTTTGAAGCAGCAATAAGCTTATCAAAACACTCAGTAAGGCTGTATCGCGCAGACTCAACGCCATCATTATTTTTATAACTAAAACAGCTATTAGAATATTTATTAAGCCCAAGAGACATTAAATCTAAATACGAATCTGAACTAAAAAAATGTCTATTCAAAGGCTCTAAGGCCGATGTGACGCCATTGAGTTTTTTATCAATAGTAATGGATAGTTCGCCATCATCCTCGTTTTCCATTACAGATAAATTAAACACAACGTTGACAGGTGTATTATTATTTAAGTAATCGACAAATGTTTTGCACCACTCACTAATATCTTTTTTATTTTTAAAACATGACTGGTCTAATTTTTTATGGAAAGAAAGATTCCGTAAAAACATCTTGTCTCTTTTTGCAGAAAATTGATCAATAACCGTGTTCATTTTTGAATAGCTGAGCAAAAGTTTCAACAATGTATCTTTATTAGTAACTTTATTGTCAATAGAAACAACTACATTCGAAGCAATGTCTCCATAAATGAATCTCAACAGCTCTGCATCATCTGAAAAATATTTCTGGGTTTTCCCTTTTTTCATTTTATAAAGAGGAGGCTGGGCTATAAAAACATGCCCTAAATCAATTAATGGCTTCATTTTTGTTTCAAAAAGCGTCAAAAGCAATGTTCTAATGTGTGCACCATCAACATCTGCATCAGTCATTATTATAATTTTTCCATAACGCAAGTTTTTTACCACCCCTTCCTTAGGGTCACCCTTACAGTCCTCCCCAAAACCACAGCCCAAGGCAGTAATTAGAGTGGCAATTTCAGATGACGAAAGCACCTTATGGTCTTGTGCGCGTTGAGTGTTAAGAATTTTTCCCTTGAGAGGAAGGATAGCTTGTGTTTTGCGGTCTCTCGCTTGCTTTGCTGAGCCTCCCGCTGAATCACCCTCGACAATAAAAAGCTCAGTTTTTGTAGGGTCTTTCTCCTGGCAGTCAGAAAGCTTCCCAGGGAGATTGCCAATGCTTAACGGATCCTTGCGCCGAATTAGTTCTTTAGCTTTACGTGCCTCTTCACGAGCCTTTGCTGCCTGATATATTTTAGCAACAATAGATTTAAGCTCTTTTGGGTTTTCGGCAAAAAATTCATTTAATTTTACATTGAGAATTGACTCTACAATCCCTTTTACTTCAGAAGACACAAGCTTATCTTTTGTTTGTGATGAAAACTTAGGGTCTGACATTTTAACTGAAATAATTGCTGACAAGCCTTCGCGCGTGTCTTCGCCTGTGATATCAATTTTATCCTTGCTGTATTGAGGCTGTTTAAGGATTGTGGTGTTGATGGTTTTAGTTAGCGATGATTTAAAACCAGCCAAATGTGTGCCACCATCATTCTGTGGGATATTGTTTGTAAATGTTAATATTTCCTCTTGATATGAATTAGACCAAAGCATGGCTATTTCAATATTTATGTTCTTTTTAACTGACTGAAAAAAAATAATTTTTTCTTGGATTAAGGATTTCTTTTTTGTTATTTCTTTAATATATTCAACAATCCCACCATCATATTTAAAGGTATCTTCGGTAGATTTTGGCTCATCAACGTAGTTGATTCTGATGCCTGAGTTTAAAAAGGCAAGCTCCTTAAGTCTTTTTTTAAGTAAGTCTGAATTAAATGTTGTTAGGCTAAAAAATTTTTTACTTGGCTTAAATCGTATTTTTGTTCCGGTTAAGTCAGTGCTGCCTGTAGCTTTAAGCGGCGACACTGGTTTGCTGTTGCGGTATTCTTGGCTGTGAATTTTTCCATTTTTATAGACTGTTAATTCGAGAGTTTCAGATAAAGCATTTACAACAGAGACCCCTACACCATGCAGCCCACCTGAAACTTTATAGGAATTGTCATCAAACTTTCCTCCAGCATGCAAGACCGTTAAAATAACTTCGGCAGCTGATCGTTTTTCATCTGGGTGTTCATCAACAGGTATTCCTCTCCCGTTATCAATTACTGTAACTGATTGGTCTTCATGCACAGTAATAGTGACGGTGTCACAATACCCCGCAAGCGCTTCATCTATTGCGTTGTCTAGGACTTCAAATACCATTTGATGCAGCCCGCTGCCATCATCTGTGTCCCCAATATACATTCCGGGGCGTTTTTGTACTGCCTCAAGGCCTTTTAGTACTTTTATGTTTGATGAATCATATGTTTTTTTTGGCATTCTTTTCCTCTGCAATTACACCATTTTTGAGCTCAAACATCTTAGTCTCTTTATGGTCTAAGTTGAGCCCAGTTATTGTTTCTTTATAAAGATCCGGCGCTGTCAAAAAACATTGGATTTTTGACTCTAGTAGTAAGTTTATCACAAGCGCTAGGTTCTTATCATCAATTCCAAAAAATAAATCATCTATTAATAAAATGGGGCTATATTTTTGTTTCACGTGGAACACCCTTGCTTGAGCAAGCATAAAACAGAGGCTTACTATAATTTGTGTAGACATTGACCCAATCTCTTTGATGTTGTCAGCATTTGTGGTTATAAAAACATCGGCACGGTGAGGGCCGGCAGTTGAATATTTCAACGCCTTATCCTTGTCTAAACAAGAGGCACAGGCTTCTTTCATGGAAAGGTCTTTGGGCCAACCTCGGTAATATGAAATTTGGGAACTTTTAATGTCATCGTAGGTCTCTTTGTCAAACCCCACAATTTCTTGAATAATAGTGGCATAGGCTCTCTGAAGTTCTTGAAAATAATCGTCTCTATGTTTATTTATTATTAGGCTGTCTTCAATTATTTTATTAGTCCAGAAGTCAAGGTTCTCATATGTAGCTGTTTTCAGTAGCTTGTTTCTTTGTTTAAGGTTGTTTGAAAAAGACCTGTATATCTCATAATATTCATGTTTCACGTGAAACAGCCCCGTATCTAACAGACCCCTTCGGTATTCTGGAGGCAGATTAATTAAGTTTTCACTCCCAAAAGTTAAACACATCAGGGGCGTTTGCACCATTAAAGAAAACGTATTGGCGCTTTTATCATTAATTTTTGCCTTTTTCTGTGTATTTAACGTTTTTTCATAACTTATACTGTACTTTTCATCGAATTTAACCGATTTTAGCAGAACTTTTAGGCTTTTTTTGTCTTTTTTAATTAAAGAGTCCACGTTGGTTTGCTTAAAGCTTTTAGCATTCCCACAAAGGTATAGAGCTTCCAACAGCGATGTTTTTCCTGCGTTGTTTTTGCCAAATATAAAGTTTAGATTGGGAGATGGAAAAACTGTTAAGAGGTCTAGTGATCTAAGCCCGGTCGTGGATAGCTGCAAAACCCTCAAGGCTATATCCGCATAGGCATTATAATGTATTTGCTGTTCGCCTCGTCTTTTTCGGATGAAATTAGACACCCTGAATCTGCTGTGTTTAACATAATTTTTAATTCTTCAGACCTAATCGCATCAATCACTTCTATTATGTAACTTAAATTAAACCCTACCTCAATCTGGTCCCCTGTGTACTGGCAAGGAATAATGTCTTCTCCTTGCTCTTGCATGGGGTTTGTTGCTGACAACCTAAGCTCGGCTTTATCAACATTCAGCTTCACCCCCTTGTATTGCTCGCTCGAAAGGATGGACATGCGCTGCAGCGCTAGTTTAAGGTTTTGTTTGTCTACAGTAAGCGTGTTGGGAAGGCTTTCTGGAAAGACTTTTTTGTAGTCGGGGTAGTTGCCCTCTATTAACTTGCTCGTAAGAGTGTACCCTTCTATTTTAAGAGAGAATTCTTTGTTGCTCACACTAAATTCGGCTAATTTCTCTTTATTGTCGTTAAATGTAGCTAAAATCTTCTTAAGCTCAACAATACATTTTCTTGGAATTATACACGTTGCTGGTTCACTCACCTCGTTTTTTTGGTCTATTGCTGCCATAGCAAGCCTGTGGCCGTCTGTTGCAACCGCGGTAATCCTTTCGCCCCCTATTTCAAAAAATAGGCCGTTTAAAAAATGCCTGGCGTCTTGGTGTCCCATCGAGAACGCTGTTGCTGCGATAAGTTTTTCAAGCATAGTTACAGAAACCTTGTGGCTGTGGCTGGTTTCTTTGTTTTTATAAGGGAAGTTGTCCGCAGGCAGCGTTGAAACTGTAAACTTGCTTTTCCCTCCCTTAATGACAACCTTGTTCTCCAAAAACTCCAGCTTTACCTGCTCTGAGTCTAGCGATTTCAAAATGTCAAAAAACTTTCTAGAAGGCACTGTCGTTTCAAAATCCTCTAAGCCAGGGATTTCCGCAGAATAGCTAAACTCGACCTCTAGGTCGCTAGCTACCAGCAAAAGAACCCCTGATTGAACTCTAAACAGAAGGTTCCCTAATATAGGCATCGCCTGTTTCTGTTCAGACACCCCGGTTATATTCTTTAGTGGTTCGATTAATTGGTTTTTGTTGATCTCTATAATCATATATAAATTATATATTATTTTTATTATTAGTTTTTAAAAAAATTTGCTGAAGGGCAGGCGCATAAGGTTTTTAGTGTTGGCCCAAGGTTTGCGGCCGCTTGGTTTGCGGTTGTAAGGGTGTTGAGAGAGTGTGGATAAAAACAAGGCTCAAAAATATTAACATTTTTTTAACAGTTAATTATGTAGGCTGTGCACAATATTTTGGTAGTCTTGCTCCAGAGAAGGTGATTTTAACCTTAAGTCCTTAATTTTTTTGCACGCATGCAGAACGGTTGTGTGGTCCCGGCCACCAAAAGCATCCCCAATACTCGGAAGGCTGTGGTTTGTTAGTTCTTTTGCTATCATCATCGCGACATGGCGAGGAAGAGTTATTTTCCTGTCTCGCTTTGCAGACAAAAGGTCAGCAACTCTAACCTTATAGTAGGCAGCAACAGTTTTTTGGATTTGCTCTATAGTAATAAGCCTTTCCTGCAGGGATATTAAATCTTTAAAGGTTTCTTTCGCAAAAGCCAAATTAATTTCATCTCTTTTAAAATGCGCTGTTGCAATTAATCTTCTCAAGCTCCCCTCTAGCTCTCTAACATTTGAATAAACGTTTTTTGCTAAAAAAAACGCCACATCATCAGGAATTGTTTCCCCAACCAACCCAGCCTTTTTATGGAGTATAGCCACCCTTGTCTCTAAGTCTGGCGGATCAATCATCACATTCATTCCCCAAACCAGTCTTGATTTAATTCTTTCTTCTAGACCGCTTATTTCTTTCGGGTATTTATCAGAAGTTAAGACAACTTGTTTTTTATATTCAAAAAGAGAGTTAAACGTATGAAAAAACTCTTCTTGAGACCTTTCTTTGTTAGCAAAAAACTGGACATCATCTACTAGCAACGCATCAACAGAGCGATAGAAGTTTTTAAACTCTTCAATTTTGTGCGTTCTCAACGCAGTCACCATCCCCTGAACAAACTTTTCAGAGTGTAGGTACGCGACATGCTTGGAGGGCTCTACCCTAAGTATTTCATTCCCAATGGAGTGGAGAAGATGTGTTTTTCCTAAGCCAACACCACCATAAATATAAAGCGGGTTGTATTGACCCAGGGCCGAAACAACAGAAACACAGGCAGCTTTTGCAAGCTGGTTAGACTTACCCTCGACAAAATTATTAAACGTTAAGTCTTTGTTTAGGGTGTTTTTAAGAGGCTTGCGTTTTTCAACAATTTTTTGTTTTTGTGCGGGCAGGTCAGGCAACGATAGCAGAATTTCAGATACTTGGTTCAGGCTTTTGTTTATCACGGTTTCTTTTATTAACAAGAAATACTCGTTTTCAATTTCATCTTTAATAAATTTGTTAGGAGCAACAACTTTTAATGTGTTGCTGTCCCTTTGAACTTCCAGAGGGTGAAACCACGTCTTCATTTGTTTGTCTGAGAGAACGTCGTTAAAGGCCTCTAGGCATTTATCCCAAAGCGCTGATTCATTCATAGTGTTTACGTCAATAATGCTTTTTATTGCGGTAAGTGTTATTATCTCATAAAAATAATTTATTTACATATTGACAAAGAAAATTATAATTACCATTATATTAGACCGAGAAAGAACACTATGAAGAGAACATTTCAACCCAGCAACCTAAAACGCAAAAGAAAGCACGGTTTTAGGGCCAGAATGAGCACTGCGGCGGGCAGAGCAATACTCAGCGCTCGAAGATCAAAACGCAGAGCGGTGCTAAGCGCATAATCTTTTGTCAAAAACAGACTATTCAATAAAAATTAAAAGCACAACCCTGGCTAATTTTAAGCGCCACAAAAAAATTATAAACCAAAACTCTGTTTTTTATCACAAAACACAAACCAACAAAGCTTCAAGGCTCGGGATATCAATATCTAAAAAAGCAATTAAATTAGCGGTGATAAGAAACTTAATAAAAAGAAGGATTATGGAAGATTTCAAAATTAAATCTAAAAATTTAAACAATGTTCAAATTTTGATGGTAATTTCTAACAAAATCTATTCCGAAAAAAACGAAATAAGTGATATTCTTATGCAAGAATGGACACAATCAATAAAATCGCTATTAAAATCGCATCAGTAATAATACATTGTTATCGATATATTATGTCACCACTATTAGCGCCAAGCTGTAGACACCTGCCAACTTGTTCAGAATATAGTTTGGAGTGCATAAAACACCATGGTTTGTTTAGAGGGGGCTGGCATTCTATTAAAAGAATAGCCCGCTGTAGGCCAGGCGGAACAAGCGGGTATGACCCTATTCCAAAAAAAGGCAACAAATGAATAGCAGGCTTTTTCTATATAGTGCTCTTTTTTTTGTGTTAATACTAATTTATGACGCGTGGGAACAAACAAGCCCCACCAGCCAAATAGTTGACCAACAACCATCTTCGATTCCTGCGACAGAAAACGCAAGCAAAAAGCCAAGCGAAAACAATCATAGAAAAGAGCAAGACGCTCCATCTACCGAAGCCTTAGAAGCCGAAGACTTTATTACGATTACAACAGACACCCTTAAGGTTAAAGTTAGCCTAAAAGATGGCTCTATTGTTTCTTCAGAGTTACTTAATTTTAAAAAAGAATTTAAAGCCGGCAGCGAAAATATTTTTTTGCTTAACAATAAAAGCGAAGAATATATTGCAAGAGCAGACATACAAAGCAAAACAGAAAAACAACCAATTTCATACAGCTCAAATAAGACAGAGTATATTATGGATGGCGACAGCCTAAACGTTACCATTAAATCAGAAACTAAAAATAATATTAATATTGAGAAAAAATATATATTTAATAAATCTTCGCATCTAATTAATGTAGAGCAAAAAATCAAAAATAATTCAAACTCTAATGTTGAATGGAGACAATTTAACACTCTGCATAGAGGGCCAGAGTTAAATGGCAACACTATGTTGTACACGTATACTGGAGCAGCCTATTATGATGATGAAACAAAGTTTAATAAAATAACTTTTGAAGATATTGAAGAAAGCAATTTTCTTTATAAAACAGCCTCGTCATGGATTGGAATGATCCAGCATTATTTTTTCACAGCCTGGATTCCTGGCAATAATAATTTAAAACAAACAATATATACTAGAAAACTAAACAATGAGACTTATCTTATTGGCATAGTGACTGATTATCTCCTGGTTGGGCCAGGAGAAAGCGCCATTTTTAATAGCAGACTTTATGCGGGACCAAAAACAGTTTCTGAAATTTCTCATATCGCGCCAGGCATAGATCTTACTGTTGATTACGGAGTTTTAACTTTTTTAGCGGCCCCGCTATTTTGGGTTTTAGACAAACTACATTATATTTCTGGTAACTGGGGATGGGCAATTATCTTGTTGACAATATTAATAAAGATTTTGTTTTTTAAACTTTCAGAAACCAGTTATAAATCTATGGCAAAAATGAAAAAGCTAACACCAAGAATGAATGCGTTAAAAGAAAGGTATGCGGATGATAAGAAAAAATTTAGCGAGGCCCTTATGAAAGTTTATAAAGAAGAAAAAGTAAACCCTCTTGGTGGGTGCCTTCCTATATTAATACAAATACCCGTTTTTATTGCATTATATTGGGTGATAATTGAAAGCGTTGAAATGAGACATGCACCATTTCTAGCCTGGATAAATGATTTATCAAGCCAGGACCCTTATTATGTTCTTCCAGTTTTGATGGGCGTATCAATGTATATACAGCAAAAACTAAACCCTCCGCCAACTGACCCGATGCAGCAAAAAATATTTTTAGCTTTGCCATTTGTTTTTACAGCTTTGTTCGCCACATTCCCGTCCGGACTAGTTCTTTATTGGTTTGTTAATAATATACTATCAATTACGCAACAATATGTTATTAACAAAAGACTTGCCGTATAAAAATGAAAACAACAGAAACCATAGCGGCGATCTCTACAGCATACGGCAATGCAGCTATTGGTGTTATTAGAATTTCAGGCAACCACGTACAAAGCATCATAACTAAATATATTGTAGGTAATTTATTACCAAGGCTAGCCACAAATACATCGATTAAAGACAATGGGGGGAAAGTTATTGATAGCGTTATAGCAATATTTTATGAAAACCCCAAATCATATACGGGCGAAGATATGCTGGAAATACAATCTCATGGTAACCCAGTTATTTTAAATAGCATTATGGAATGTCTGTGCGGCGAATATGCAAGACTTGCTAACCCGGGAGAGTTCACAGAGAGAGCTTTTTTAAATAATAAAATTGATTTAATTCAAGCAGAAGCAATTATTGATATCATAAACTCAACTAATAGCAATGCATCTAAATCTGCAATAAAGTCTTTGCAAGGCAGGTTTTCAGAAAAAATTAATAATATTAAATCAATGATTTTAGATTTAAGGGCAACGATTGAGGCCAGCATAAATTTTCCTGAAGATGAAGTTCCAGATATTCAGTTGAATAAACACAAGCAATCTATAAATGTTATTATTTCAGAGTTAGAAAACATAATTAAATCAGCAGTTAGCGGCATTGCTATTAATTGTAAAACATCATTTGCTATAGTGGGTAAGCCAAATGTTGGAAAATCATCATTATCAAATTTGTTGTTAGGAGAACAAGGCTCTATAGTGTCATCGCGCCCTGGGACAACACGAGACACAATACGGCATGAAATAAATTTTAAAAAAAACATTGTTACTTTTTATGATACAGCAGGCCTAAGAAGCCCAGCCAATAAGATTGAGTCTGAAGGAATTAATTTAACCAAAAAAACTATATTAAAATCTAGCATAGTTTTATATATGGTTGATGACACATGCGGCTTTGATAAAGCCGATGCACAAATAATTACAGATAATGATATTGATAATTACTGGCTTATAAACAACAAGATTGATAAAACAAATAAAAAACCCTCTTTTTGTGAACAAAACAACATAAAAAACTTTAATGTTTCTGTTTTGGAAAATCTAGGCGTTGATTTATTAATTAATGAAATAACAAATTTAAATTCAATTTCAGATGAAAACATAGGAACGGCACGACAAAGACATTTAGATTTGCTAAAGAAGGCGTTAGATCATCTTTACATGGCAAAAAAATACAATGATAATCAAGGACTAGATATAGTCGCAGAAGAACTAAGGCGTGCCCACCATATTATCGATGAAATTTTAGGTGGGCAAGTTAATAAAGAATTGCTGGATAAAGTTTTTTCAGATTTTTGCATAGGAAAGTAATGGTATGAAATATGATGTAATTGTAATAGGCGGAGGACACGCAGGGTGTGAGGCCGCACACGCGGCAGCAAGAACTGGTGCTTTAACATTATTAATAACAATGAAGATTGACTCCATTGGTCAAATGAGTTGCAATCCAGCAATTGGAGGAATCGGAAAGTCTCATTTAGCAAGAGAGGTAGATGCTTTAGATGGGTTATTGTGTAAGGTTGCTGATAATTCTGCATTACAAAGAAGAAAATTAAATTCAAGAAAAGGGCCAGCGGTTCAAGCAACCAGAATACAAACATGCAGGGATACGTATAAGATGGTGATGCAAAGCACCATTGCTTCTCAAAAAAATTTATCAACATTAGAGGGGGTTGTTGCTAAACTTTTAATTTCTGATGGCATTGTTACAGGTGTTGAGTTAGAAACAAAAGATAAAATTATTTCTAAAACCGTTGTATTAACAACAGGCACATTTCTTGGAGGGGTGGTGCACATTGGCGATAAATCTTTTGAGGCTGGAAGGTCAGGCGACAAATCATCCAAAGACTTAGATAATTTTTTTAGAGAAAAAGGGTTTAATGTCAAAAGACTCAAAACTGGAACACCCCCAAGAATATTTAAAAATACCATCAAGTTTGACAATCTTGAAAAACAAGACAGCGACGTTAACAATCCGCATATTTCTTTTTTATATGATCAATATAACCAAACGCCAGAACACATAACACCAATACCCTGTCATATAACTCATACAAATGGGGAAACACACGAAATAATTAAATCATCTCAGCATTTATCGCCACTATTTAATGGCAAAATAAACTCTGCTGGCCCTCGTTATTGCCCGTCAATAGAGGATAAAGTTGAAAGGTTTTCAGATAAAAATTCCCACCAAGTATTTTTAGAGCCTGAAACATTATCTGACAAAGAAATTTATCCAAATGGCTTATCAACTTGTTTGCCAGAACAGAAACAATTAGAATTTCTTCACACAATAAAAGGTCTAGAAAATTGTATAATTTCACACCCTGGTTATGCCATAGAATATAGTTACTTTGACCCCCTTGGTTTAAACAAATATTTACAAACTAAAAACATAAGCAATCTTTTTTTTGCTGGGCAAATCAATGGGACCACTGGTTACGAAGAGGCAGCCGCCCAAGGCATTATTGCTGGGTTAAATGCCGCATCTTTCTCTAAGAACAAAGAGATGTGGTGTCCTTTAAGAAGCGAAAGTTATATAGGAGTTATGGTTGATGACTTGACAACATTAGGGGTTACAGAACCTTATAGAATGTTTACGAGCAGAGCTGAATATAGATTGAAACTAAGAGAAGACAATGCAGACGAAAGATTAACAGACAAGGGTTATGCGATTGGCTTAGTTTCTTCTGAAAGGTATAAACTATTTATTAACAAGGCAGATAAAATTAAAAAAGAAACAATTCGCCTAGACTCAATTAAAATTTTTCCAGGAACAACAACCTCTACAACGATTGAAAAAAAATTTAGTTTAAAAATACAAAAACCACAAACTATGAAGACCTTGTTGAGAATGTCTGATATTCAATATTCTGATTTAATAGAATTAGACACTTTTGGGAAGACATCAAATTCAGATATTGGTCGCCTAGTTGCAATTAATGAGAGATATGCAGGTTATTTAAAAAGACAAGACGTTGAGATAGAGATGATTTCAAGTTCTTTAAATAAAAAAATTCCAGCTTCTATAGATTACTCTAAAATAAAAGGACTATCTAATGAGGCAGTTGAAAAATTGAAAATGGTTTTGCCCTTAACACTTGGCCAGGCATCAAGAATACCTGGCGTTACACCCGCTATTATTTCTTTATTAAAGATTTATATTAAAAAACACGCTCTTCAATAAGAATGTTTCATAACAAATAATGTTACAATAAGTTATCCGGTTTAACTTAAATGATCAAACTAAAAAAACAACTTGAAGATGTAATTTTGATAACTGGCCAAGACGTTTCAAATTACCAGCTTAGCTTATTCCATGACTATGTTGATATATTATTTAAATGGCACGAAAAACATAATATTCTTTCAACAAGAAATGTAGAGTATTTTCTCAAGAGAGATTTTTTTGACACAGTTTCTTTTGTTGGGCATTTGCCTGATGGTCTTCATGTTGATGTTGGGACAGGTGCTGGCATACCAGGAATTATTCTTAGCATACTAAGAAATGATAATAATTTTATACTAGTTGATAGAAGAGAAAAGGCCATACGTTTTTTAGAGCATGTTAAAATTAAATTAAACTTACAGAATATTGATATTGTAAAGACTGACATAAATAATCTTAACGTTGACAGCATACCTAACAGCATCCTCATTAAAAATTTTAGCAACAAAGTAGTTTCAAAGATGAATTTTATTCAAAAAGTAAAGTATCTATATAAATTAATGAAATCTAGGATAAAGGGCAGGTATAAAATATTAATGATAACAGGGTCTAATGCGCTTGTTATACCAAATATTATAAAAATAGATGACAGAATAAACGCAAAATGCACTATGCATAAAATTGAAACTCCTTTTTTCCCGACAAACCGCTTCATATTGGAGATTTTATGATTTCGAATATTTTGTCAGTAGTTAACCAGAAGGGAGGTGTTGGCAAAACTACAACCTGCATTAACCTTTCTGCAGCGTTGGCTAAAACTAAAAGAAAAGTATTGCTAGTAGATTTAGACCCACAATCTAATGCAACCAAAGGCTGTGGCCTTGACCCATACTCTTTAGATGTTTCTGTAAACGATGTGCTATTGGGCAGAAATGACTTGTCAGAGGCAATCATATCTCTTGATAACTATGGATTTAATATACTCCCAGCCACACCAGAGCTAACAGAGGCAGAGGTTAAATTACTTTCATTAAATGAAAAAGAATTTACATTAAGAAATTTGCTAAACACTATTAAAAAAAAATATGATTACATAATTATCGACTGCCCTCCTTCATTAAATATACTTACAGTAAGTTCATTAACTGCTTCTGATGGAGTTTTAATCCCCGTGCAGTGTGAGTTTTTTGCGCTTCAAGGTTTAAGTGAATTAATAACAACGATCGAGACTATCAAGGAATCCAC
>CEWI01139150.1_pt1 | contig 17501 bp, 16 predicted proteins | sample 531271 | NCBI WGS metagenome assembly CEWI01 (sample SAMEA2622499, study PRJEB7988) | marine metagenome | biome: marine biome (ENVO:00000447); feature: mesopelagic zone (ENVO:00000213); material: "saline water (ENVO:00002010), including plankton (ENVO:xxxxxxxx)" | depth 350 m | reverse complement strand
CATTTCCACTGATTGGAGGGTCTTCAACAATATCAAGCCATAGCCTCTCAAGTTCCTTTACTCGATCGAAAGTCGGGTCGCATGCAAACCAAAAACCATTAAGAGCACCTATAGAAACGCCTACTATTTCATCCGGTTTTATTCCAGCTTCAGATAAAACTTTTAACATTCCTATTTGTGCAGCACCCCTGACAGCACCTCCCGAAAATACGAAAACCGTTTTTGGTTTTCTCTTTGGAACCCAACGAGGTCGATTAGGAAACTTCATAGATGAGTATCAAGGTAGCTTGCTTGATGGGAAAAATGCGATTACTTGTTTCTGTAGCGATCAGAAAAAGCAGCTATCACAGATGTAAACCCAAAAATAACAATAAGAAATAAAACAGCTTTTGTTTCTATAACTCCTGTGACACCTAAAGTAACTGAACCAAACAACAGCAAGAGGGTTAATAAATAAGATCTTTTCATGCTTTACCCTTAATCAAGGAGCTGATTGGGTGATTTAATTTTCCCTTGGCCATGCTTCAGATATACGAGTCCAGGTATCTGTAAGAGCCTCAGGTATCACCCGAGTGTTAGCTGTAACAGTAGTGAAGTTTGTGTCTCCTCTCCAACGAGGAACTACATGCACATGTAAATGATCCGGCACTCCTGCTCCAGCTGCTTCACCTTGATTTAAACCGACATTTACTCCCTCAGGAGAAAATACTTCCTGCAGTGTCGTGGTCGCGTCTGTAACCATTTTCCATAAAGATTCATGCTCTTCGCTGCTTAACTCTGCAAGAGTCTCAACTGGTCTTCTTGGAACAATCAGAAGATGCCCGCTGGTATATGGATAAGCATTAAGTAGAACCATTGTTAATGTTCTTTTCTCTATAACAAAAGTTTCTTGATCTGGTAGCTGGCTTTGGTCAATAGCTTCAAACAAAGTTTTTTCTGAGTTATTTTTATAATTGTCACTATTTGTGAAAGCCAAATATTCTTTTCGCCATCCAGCCCACAAATTTTCTAACTTATTCAAATTTTCTTCTCCACCTCTTCATTTAAGCGAAGTAGAAAGTCCTGTATTGATAAACCTCGTTCAGGTTCATCGCTATTTCGCATGTTGTCAGCAACAGTATTATTTTTTATATCTTCATCTCCCACTACCAACAAATGTGGAATTTTTTCAACTTTTCCTGCCCTAACCCTCTTACCAAGAGGTTCATCAGCAATATCTATAGTGGATCTGAAACCTTCATTCTCTATTTTGACTAAAAGTGACTCTGCATAATTTTGATGTTCTGCCGCCACAGGCAATATTCTTACTTGCTCTGGAGATAGCCAAGTAGGGAACGCACCTGCATAGTGTTCGATTAAAACTCCAATAAATCTTTCAATCGAACCCAATAAAGCTCTATGTATCATCACCGGTTGATGTCTAGCCCCATCAGTTCCTATGTATTCAAGACCGAAACGATCAGGAAGGTTGAAATCTAATTGAAGGGTGGTCAATTGCCATGCTCTGCCAATCGCATCATTCACGTCCATATCAATTTTAGGACCGTAGAAAGCACCCCCTCCTTCTTCAATGATGTATGGAAGTTCTTCTTTTTCAAGTGCCTGTCTTAAGCCTTCTGTGGCAAGATCCCATAGTTCATCATCACCCACAGATTTCTCTGGAGGTCTTGTTGAAAGTTTTGCTTGAAAGTCCGTAAAACCAAAATCTCTGAGCAGAGAAAGACAGAAAGCTAAAAGAGAAGATAATTCTTCCGGAACCTGCTCGCGGGTACAAAAAATATGGGAATCATCTTGAGTAAATCCTCTACTTCGAAGGAGTCCATGAACGGCACCCGAAAGCTCGTACCTGTAAACAGTTCCAAGTTCAAAATAACGTGTTGGCAAATCCCTGTAACTGCGTTGTGAACTTTTATAAACCATTACATGAAAAGGACAGTTCATTGGCTTCGGATAGTAAGTAGTTCCGTCCATTTCCATAGGTGGATACATGCCTTCAGCATAAAAATCTAAGTGTCCACTGGTTTCCCAAAGAACTGATTTAGCTATGTGAGGGCTGAATACAAAGCTGTAACCACCATTTTCATGTCTAGTACGGCTGTAATCTTCAATCACCTTTCGGATCAGTGATCCTTTCGGATGCCATACAGCTAGTCCTGGTCCTAAATCTTCTGGCCATGAAACTAAATCAAGTTCTGCTGCTAATCGGCGATGATCCCTCTTCTCTGCTTCAGCTAATCTCTCCAAATAATCTTCTAGATCCTTTTTGCTGGCCCAGGCTGTTCCGTATATGCGCTGGAGCATTGGCTGTTTTTCATCACCTCTCCAATATGCTCCAGCAACCTTTTGCAAGGCAAAATGGCCTAGTTTCCCAGTTGCTGGCACATGTGGCCCTGTGCAGAGATCAACAAAGTCTTGGCCATTCTTGTAATAACTGATAGTTCCTTCCGCTGAAGCTTCATTCGAAATTTCACTATCTATCTCACCAGTTGAAACTCTTTCAATAATTTCTTTTTTGAACTTATGATCTCCAAAAAGCTCTAAAGCTTCTTCAGATGAGATCTCGTGTCTTTCGAAATGCTGATCTTCTTTAATTATCTCGCGCATACGCTTTTCAATATTTATCAAATCATCTTCCGTGAAAGTAGCCCCGTCTGGGAGCTCAAAATCGTAATAAAATCCATCCATGATAGGTGGACCTATTGCATAGGTTGCTCCTTCCCAGATACTAAGAACAGCTTGGGCTAAAACATGTGCAGTTGAGTGTCTTAAAACGTATAAACCGTCTGCAGTGTCTGGAGTTATCACCGATACGGCATCCCCATCAGAAAGGGGTTTACTCAAGTCTTTTGTTTCACCGTTGATATTTAAAGCAATAGCTGCCTTAGCTAAACTTCTGCTTACATCAGCTGCTAAATCTGCACCTGTAGAACCTTCGGGCAAAGCACGAGTTGACTCATCTGGAAGAGTAACTTTTATTTCAGCCATACAACGAGGTTAGCTAATCAGAGAGTAAAGATTCAGTGTTTTTAGTACTTGAAGCACTAAATATCTAATTTTCTTCAATACCTATGAACCGCAACGCTGCTCTTGTCTTATATCGACTATTCAATTGGAGGATCACAGCACTAAAAGCTTCAATAGCAGTTGCATTCGACAAACCTCCAGCATCTAGAGGTCGTATCCCAGGGATCTTGGTTAAAAGTTCTGAAGTTTCCTCTGTCGCGTTCTTATGATCAGAACAAACCAACACGTCACTTTCGACATCTTCACTTAAATCACCTAATTCATTAGCTGGAACATGATGCATAGCAGCCGCTACATATGAATCCTGAATTACAGATTGGACTGTCGCTGCTACTGACCCGCGAGGTGGAACTAAAGGTTGGAATTCCCCTGCAACTCTAGCTATCGCATTAGACATGCAAATAACGACTTTCCCATGAAGGTGTTCTGCGACAGAACGAGCAGTTGTAGCAGCTGCATCCCACGGAGTCGCTATAACGATTAGATCTGCTTTTGCCGCATCAATATTTTCTGCTGCTGTGATTTGTAGTTCTTTTTCCGGCCATGCGGAAACTATCTCATCTCGAACTTCCATGGCGCGAGATTTACTTCGAGAACCTACCGTAATTTCATACCCCACTGATGCAAGTCTTGCCGCTAAAGCTTTTCCCGCAGGTCCTGTTGCTCCTAATAAGCCTATTTTCATGGTGATGATCCTAGGCAATATTGCTCTCCGAAACACTGATGGAATGTTTTTTATATACATCTGTCGAAGAATTCACGAATTATAGTTATAACACGTAGTCTTTTGTTGAGAAAGGAGCTTTCACTTTGGGTTTATTGAGCGGTAAGAGACTTCTCATTACTGGTGTGTTAACAGACTCTTCATTGGCTTTTGCGGTTGCAGAACGTTCAATCGCAGAAGGCGCTGAAATCGTTCTCACAGGAGCAGGCCGCGGATTGAGTCTCACTCGTAGAACTGCAAGAAAATTAGAAAGTCAGCCGGAAGTTCTAGAATTTGATGTCACGTCAGTTGAACAGGCGAAAGACTTAAATGCATGGCTTAAAACAAACTGGGGTGAAGTGGATGGAGCGCTTCATGCGATTGGTTTCGCACCTGAGGCTTGTCTAGGGGAAGATTTTATGTCTGCGACATGGGATGACGTGAAAGTAGCAATGGAAATTTCTGCTTACTCTTTGAAAACAATCGCTGAAGTAGTTTCCCCATTGATGCCCAGAGGAAGCTCGATAGTTGGTCTAGATTTTGACGCACGTTTCGCTTGGCCGGCTTACAACTGGATGGGAGTTGCAAAAGCCGCACTCGAATCAACTTCTCGTTACCTAGCTAAAACCCTCGGGCCCGATGGTATAAGGGTAAACCTTGTCGCAGCAGGTCCTATAAGAACCATGGCAGCAAAAAGCATCCCAGGTTTTTCTGAATTTGAAGACGCTTGGGACGGGCGCTCCCCTCTTGGTTGGGATGTTGAAGATCCCGATCCCGTGGCGCGCTCTTGCGTAGCATTATTTTCCGATTGGTTACCTGCGACTACAGGAGAATTGCTTCACGTGGATGGTGGATATCACTCCATTGGTGCTTAGTCCCACTCAAAATTTCCATAAGAAAACATGTACTTCCCTCTTTCTTCCTCCTCAGTGTGATTTAGCGGCATTTCAATGGGAATCCGATTTGTGCACCTTCGATTTACTATTTGATACGGATTAACTTCATTGCCTCTACCTATTGGTCCGGCATGAAATTCAAAATGTAAATGAGGGCCCGTGGCATTTCCTCCAGCTCCTAATTGGCCTATTACATCTCCAGCTGAGACTTTTCCGGATTTTTTACCATAATGGTATAGATGAGTTCCAAAATAATAGTCGCCAGTTTCAGCAATAAGCCTGAACGATTTACCTCCTACGGAGTCCCAGAAAAAAGTTATTTCTCCATCTACTGGGGCATAAAGATCTGCACCATAAAAGCCGACTAGGTCTACTCCCCTATGAATTCCTCTAGGTCTATTTTCATTCCATGAGTCATAAAATTTTATGGTATTGGATACAGGACAAACCCAGTCGTTGGAATTGGCTAGTTTCATTATCGTTTCTATATTTTCGTATTTTTTCTTATCTTTCTGAAGGCGTACCTTGTCGGCCTCTTCGATATTTTCTAGTTTTTCAGCACGACCAACCATTATCTTCTCGGCTTCTTCGATCCGCTCAAGTAGGAGCACTGCAACGTTTTCTAAAGATTTTTCTATTATCTCTTGACGTGAACGTATCGATTCGAAAGTTGTTGCCAAGTCCGTAAGGGCAGTTGTAGTTGCTTCAATACGATTTTCGATGATTGATATAACTTTCGAAGCTTTAGAAGTGAAAAATGGAAGCGTTAGCTTGCGTTCTAACAAAAACGGTGAATCATTTTCTCCCACTTCAATGAGTGCAGGTTGATTTTCTTGTGCACTTGAATAGCCACTAGGTAACAATGCAAGGAGAGAAGTAATACTAAGAACGCAAAAAATTCTGGACATCAATTAACAGTACATTTCCAGGCTGCTTGTGTCTCAACAATCGAGCTGAGAAAATTAAGTTTATTCAGTCTCGAGGTCAGATTCATCTTCAATCTCTCCTACAAGTTCCTCTATCACATCTTCGAGTGCTACTAGACCCACGAGTACCTCTTCAGAATTCTTGACTCCGGCTAAATGACTTCGTGATCTGCGCATCTGTAAAAGCAAATCGTCCAAAAGCAAATCAGGTGGCACGATCAGCATTCTACGCATCATTTCCAAAGGCACCGGTTCGCCTTGTGATTGTTCTGGTAGCCGCAAAAAATCCTTAACGTGCATAAACCCGAGAAGATCATCCTCTGTGTTTCCAACTACGGGAAGCCTCGAATGGCCACTTGAAAGCACGACTTTCTCAATGGCAGACAAGTCCATTTTTCTGTTTATTGTGACCATCTGAGAGCGGTTTATCATAATCGACGAAACAGGTCTTCTCCCTAGATCCAAAGCACTGGTCAGAAGTTCATGTTCAAAAGTTTCTATAAGTCCCTCGTCTTTCGAAACTTTTACAACTGCTGAAAGTTCAGTTATTCCTAAGGCTTCATCACTTCCGACTTTTATTTGATGCTTTAGTGGTCTAACTGCGAAGATCACTATCGTGTCTAGAAGCCAAATAGCTGGTCGCATTACTTGAACAAAGAATCTTTGTATGGGCATAACCCAAATAAGCGTTCTTTCCGGATCAGCGATAGCCATATTCTTTGGGACTATCTCTCCGAACATCATCTGCAACACGGCGGCAATAGCTATAGCTGAAATCCAGGAAATCGTTTCTGTCGCTGAGATTGGAACACCGAGACTATCCAAAATGGTTCTTACCAATTCACCTACAGAAGGTTCAGCAATAATTCCAAGTAGAACACTACTCAAAGTAATTCCTAGCTGCGAACCAGAAATTTGTTTCCGTAGGTCTTTTCTTGCTTCTATTGAGTATTTAGCAGCTCGAGATCCCTCTTCTGCTAGTTCTTCTAGTCGTGACGTACGACTTGCCACTAAAGCAAATTCTGTTGCTACGAAAACAGAATTTATGAGAATCAATAAAACAGCGGCCAAGAATATTAAAAAGAGCATCTAAACGCCCTTCGCTTTAAAATCAGCCGGTGAGACAATACGAAGATTGGCTACTCTAAGTCCTTCTACTGCCAAAACTTCTATTTTCCAGCCTTCGGTTTCTATAATTTCACTTGGTTCGGGGAGGTGTCCGAGTCTGAAAAGAACATACCCGGCGACTGTCTCATAAGGGCCTTCTGGGATTTTTAACCCTGTTGATTCTTCAACTTCATATAAATTTAACTTTCCGGAAATGATCGTGCTTCCTAGACTTTCTGCACGTGTCTTTACTTCCATATGGTCGTATTCGTCCCCTATTTCACCCACTATCTCTTCGATGACATCTTCCATGCTGACTATGCCAGCGGTCCCTCCGTGTTCATCTGCGACTACTAATAACTGGTTGCGACTTTCACGCATGTCTGTCAACACATCATCTAAGTCTCGTGTCTCTGGGACTATTAGAACTTCGTTCATTAAATCTTTTACAGACAATGAGAATCTTTTCTTTATAGAGAAGTTATATAAAGACTTGACATGCACTACTCCTTGGATGTCGTCCAAATCAATGCCAAAAACCGGAAATCTTGAAAAGCCCGTATTCGCTGAGAGGTCGACAAGTTTTCTTACAGAGTCTTGCTTTTGGAGGGCCTTCACTTCCCCACGTGGGACTAAGACATCTGCAACTGTTTTATCAGCAAATCTTATTGATCTTCGAAGTAAATTAACCTCTTCGGAGTCTAGAACACCTTCATCACCCGATGCCTCAATTAGATGTTCAAGCTCTCCAAGGGTGTGAGAAGCGGATATTTCACTCTTTGGTTCTATTCCTAATCTGTTAACTATGCGATTAGCGCAATAATTGAGAAGCGCTACTACTGGAAAAAAAATCTTTCCGTAAATTTGAATCAGAGGAGCTAAAAGAAAAGTGATTCTTCTAGGAACTGCCAAAGCTAAGTATTTAGGAATCTGTTCACCAAGTACAAGATGTAAAGAAGAAGCAAACACAACCGCTAAAAAAACACTTAACCCCGAGTGGTTAGTCTCGCCAGTGAGAATCTTCGCCACTGTCGGTTCAGCTACAAAACCTAATAACAGCGCAGAAACTGTTATTCCGAATTGAGCTCCAGAAAGATAGACAGTCAGATTTTCTAAAAGTTTGCGCACCCTGGAAGCCCGCAAACTTCCACTTTCTGCTTCTGCTTCCACGCTGGCCCGATTAACTGCGACAAGGGAAAACTCTGCAGCGACAAAGAAGGCGTTTAGCAACAAAAGAGCAGCCGCAATGAACAAGCCAGACCAGATTGACATCGTCCTTACACTCTAGCGAACTCAAAAACTGCTTATACCTTGTGACACCGAAATCATTTGAACATCAATCCGATACTGTGAATCAATGGATTATGCGGGTCGTGTGAGCTTCGAACGAAAAAATCAAATTATTTCTGAAATCTCCATAGATCCCGATGTAAACAAACGCTGGTTTAAGCGTTTATACCCGCTTATACGAGAGCAGAGAACTTCTTTTTTAATTACTTCTTTTTGTGGAATCACAGGTCTCATTATTCAGGTATCAGTGCCTATGGTTATCCGCGAAGCCATCGACAACCCTCTTACAAACGGTTCTGGAAAAATCAGTTCGTATGCGTGGACGCTAGTTGCAATGGCTGTTTGTGCCTTTCTTCTTAGATACACGTATCGTTTTCTGCTTTTTAGAACTGCTTATCGAATTGAGACTCAACTGAGGTCTTTAATTTATAAACATCTGACTAAACTCTCATTTTCTTTTTTTGATCGAATTGCTAGTGGACAGGTTATCTCTAGAGCCAACTCGGATATTCGCTCAATCCAGCTGCTTTTAGCTTTTGGACCTTTAGCGATGCTTTCAATACTTAGTTTCTTTTTGGCTCTAATCTTCATGCTTTCTATCCATCCACCTCTTACTTTCGTAACTGTTGCTTGTATGCCGTTCGTGTACGTTCTAGCGCAGAAACTGAGAGATAAAGTTTTTCCTCTTTCATGGGTCACACAAGGACGCATGGCAGATTTAGCAATGGTCGTTGATGAAAATATTAACGGGTCAAGAATTGTAAAATCCTTTGCTGCTGAAAGGAAACAGATCGAATTGTTAGCAGAAAAGGCTCAACGGTTACGCTGGTCTTCAACTGCTCTGATTGATACACGAGCACGTTTTAATCCCCTGATAGAGGCTTTACCTCGTTTAGGTATGGCCAGTGTTTTAATGTATGGAGGCTGGCTTTCTATAAACGAAAAAATCAGTATCGGTGGACTTATCGCTTTCAGCAGTTATGTGATCATGATCTCTGTCCCTTTTAGAATGCTAGGATTTGTTCTCCTGCAAGCACAAAGAGCTGCTGCTTCTTCTTTACGTATTTTTGAAATCCTCGACGAAGAACCTGCCATAACGAACAAACCATCAGCAAGTAAAATTACTTCACCGTTAGGTAATTTGAGTTTCAGAAATGTCTCTTTTTCCTACCCCAATGGTGAGAATCCTTTAGTTCTGGACGACTTTAATCTCGAAATTGTAGCCGGGGAAACCGTTGCTTTGGTTGGACGAACGGGGTGCGGAAAGTCAACTGTAGCAAGACTCCTACCTAGGTTTTATGACGTAACTGGTGGATCCATTCTTCTAGAAGGTACGGACATAAGAGATTTATTAGTTGAAGATTTACGAACTCATATAAACGTGATCCCTGATGAACCATTCTTATTTTCGGAATCAATCAGAAACAACATTGCCTTCGCTCGCCCGAGTGCGGGAAAAGAGGAGATAACCGCTGCCGCTAAAGCAGCCCAGGCAGATGATTTTATTAAAGATCTCAACTTCGGGTATGAAGAAGTTGTGGGTGAAAGAGGCTACACACTTTCGGGAGGACAGCGTCAAAGAATCGTTATAGCCCGAACGCTTTTAGCAAATCCTAAAATCCTTATACTGGATGATTCCACCAGTTCTATAGATGTAGAAACAGAGTCCCTCATCCATACTGCTTTAAAGGAACTTTTACAAGATCGAACAACTTTGGTCATTGCTCATAGGCTCTCAACTATTGCTTTGGCCGACAGGGTCGTACTTATGGACTCAGGCAAAGTTAAAGCTGAAGGAACTCATGAATACTTACTAGCCAGCTCACCGGAGTACGAGTCAATATTGGCCTCTGGTGCAATAAGCACAACGGAGTAACAGATGGGTTTTGGTGGTGGAATCGGAGGTTTTTCAATTGGACCTTCTTCAGTTCAATCTAGCGCTGAAGCAGGTTTACCTTTTGCAGAGTTGCATGATGATCTCCTCGAAAGAACCGACAAAGTCTTAGAAAAAGAACCCAACCACCCTGATCCAAAAATTTCTTTTTCACACAGCAAGTGGGAACGTTCGCCTTTTACTCTTAAAACATTTCTTTCATCCCACGTTTTTTTACTTTGTCTTGCTCTCCTTTTGGTCGTCTTAGAATCAGGACTTCAACATCTTGGACCTTTGCTTACACAAATTGCTATCGATGAAGGTGTCGCTAATAAAAACACTCAAGTACTATTTATCACTTGTATTTGTTATGTAGTTTCTATAGCAATATCCGCAGGAGTTTCCTTTGTGCGGACTTCTTTTACCGGAAGATTAGGAGAAAAACTTGTTTATAAATTGAGAATACGAGTTTTCACTCACCTGCAACGACAGTCATTGAGCTTTTTTACAAATGAAAAAGCAGGTGTTCTTATGACGCGCATGACAAGCGATATCGAATCTTTGACTGTTCTTTTTCAAGAGGGCCTGGTAAATTTTGCGGTTCAAATAATAACTCTGCTTGTAATCACTGCTTATCTGATAGTTCTTAATCCAAATCTGGCACTGATATCTCTTCTACTAGTAATACCAATAAACATAATTCTGACTTTGTGGTTCAGAAAGGTTTCCATTTTCGGATATCTAAATGTTCGGGACAAGATTGCCGATATCCTCTCGAATCTTTCCGAAAGTCTTGCGGGCATGCGAGTAATAACTGCTTTCAATCAACGCAAATACCGTTCAGAAATGCATGACAAAATAACCATCTCTCATTTTGAAGCAAACCTTTATACAGGTCGAGCGCAAGCACTCTTCGGGCCTGGCACAGAGTCAATAGGGATCATTACACAGGCAACAATTTTATTTATCGGTGGGAATATGGTCTTAAAAAATGAACTAAGCATTGGAGAATTAACCGCTTTCATATTATTTCTAACCTCTTTCTTTGCTCCAATCCAAAGTCTCGTTCAGTTATACAACCAGTACCAGCAAGGTAATGCATCAATTGTAAAACTCCGGAATCTTCTTTCTACTGTTCCGAGCGTTTGTGAAAAAGAAAATGCTATCGAGATGCCGAAACTTGTTGGTTGTGTTGAATTGAAATCGGTTGATTTCAGCTACGAAATAGACAAACCAGTTCTAAGAGATGTTGATCTAAAAGTTGAATCCGGAGAGATTCTAGCTTTAGTGGGTCCGACTGGAGCAGGTAAATCAACTTTAGCGAAGCTTATTTCACGTTTTTATGATCCTGATAGCGGAAAGGTTCTAATTGATGGACACGACTTACGTAATGTTCAACTTGAGTCTCTCAGGAGACAGGTTGCTGTAGTTCCCCAAGAACCTTTTCTTTTCAATGGGAGTATCAAAGAGAACATAATCTTTGCTCGACCTGATTCTAATGAAAATGATATTCAGAAAGCTTGTGAAGCAGCAGGATTAACTGATTTGATTAATCGTCTTCCAGATGGAATAGATAGCGCTGTTCATGAAAGGGGGGCTTCTCTCTCAGCGGGAGAGCGTCAACTTCTTGCGCTTGCTCGTGCCTTCCTGTGTCAACCTCAACTTTTGATTTTGGATGAGGCAACCTCAAATCTAGATTTACTTTCCGAGTCTTTAATAGAAGCAGCTTTGGACAATTTACTTGAAGGACGTACAGCCATAATAGTTGCTCATCGAATTGCTACTGCTATGAGAGCTGATCGTATAGCGGTAGTTCATAATGGTTCAATACTTGAGGTAGGAACTCATCAAGAACTAGTGGAGTTAAAAGGAAAATACGCAACTATGTACAAGACTTGGACTGAGCAAGGCGGAATGGAGTCAAGTCAACTATGAGTGTTTTTGAAGTACTCGCTGGCTGTTTTGTTTATGCAGTTGGTTGTACCCTTCAAGGCGTTTTAGGGTTTGGCGCAAATCTTTTAGCAGTGCCAATTCTCGCTTTAATAAATCCAGATTTTGTTCCTGGGCCCGTTCTTTTAATAAATCCTTTACTTTCAGGTTTTTTTACTTTTCGAGAACGAGGCAATGCAGATAAGTATGGTTTGACATGGACTGTTCTGGGAAGGCTTCCTGGAATCGCTTTAGCCGTATTAGCACTTAGTGTCGTAACTGAGGAAAGAATCGGAGTGCTTTTTGGCTCTCTTCTACTTTTTGCCATTGCCTTGAAAGTAAGTGGTTTGAAATTCGAAAGATCGCAAAAAAATCTGATGCTCGGTGGTTGTGTAAGTGGCTTTATGGGCACCGCGGTCGGTGTTGGAGGGCCACCGATTGCTTTGCTTTACCATGACGTTCCAGGATCTGTTCTTAGAGCCACTCTTTCTCCTTACTTCTTGATTGGAACTGTCATATCTGTAAGTGCTCTTGCACTAACAGGAAATTTCGATTCAGGAGATTTACTAATAAGCATTTATCTTCTTCCTTCAGTGCTTATAGGGATGGTTATATCAGGACCTCTCAGAAAAACACTTGATCACAAGTGGATAACTCCTGGTGTTTACTTCTTGTCGGGCACAGCTGCAATTACGCTCTTAATAAGATCATTGTTCTAGTGTCAATAATATGTCTCTACTAAAATTAACTTCAGTCAGTAAAACGGACTCAGGTGCAAAAATACTTCACAATATTGATTGGGAAGTTAACCCTGACGAGAACTGGGTTGTCCTAGGGCCTAACGGTTCAGGTAAAACTTCATTACTTAATATCGCTTCTTTAAATCTGCATCCGAGTAAAGGGGATGTAGAAATCCTTGATCATATTTTAGGTAAAACAGACTTGCGTTTGCTCAAACCAAAAATTGGTTTCATGTCAACTTCGTTGAATTATAAATTCAGATTCAATATAAAAACGATAGAAGTGGTAGTAACGGCTCTTACAGGAGCAATCGAACCTTGGTGGGATACTTTTAGCACATCTGACTGGGAGCAAGCTCGTCAAATATTAGAGAATGTAGGCTGTGGAAAAAAATCTGATCAACCATTCGGTACTTTATCTACTGGAGAAAAGCAGAGAGTTCTTTTAGCTAGAGCACTCATGCCGGAACCCGAAATACTATTTTTAGATGAACCAACTAGCGGTTTAGATTTGGGGGGTCGTGAAGAGCTCTTACTAGTTCTTTCAAATTTAGTGAATGAAGAAGAATCGCCCCCGATGGTTCTAGTAACTCATCACCTAGAAGAGATACCAGTTGATTTCAGTCATCTTCTTCTACTAAAAAATGGTGAGACCGTTGCTTCAGGAAAGATGAACGAGGTAATGACATCAGAAAATATCTCTAAATGTTTCGACTTGAATGCTTCTATAGATAACACCGCTGGACGCTGGAACGTTCATATTCGCACGGACGAAAATCAATAACATGCACGCACTCATCATTACTGGAGGCCCCTTACCTTCTTGCAAATTTCTCCTTCCTGAAGCACAGTTGGTAATTGTTGCCGATTCCGGCGGTGATCATGCTGAAGAACTAGGCCTCGAAGTTGACCTAATAATTGGTGACTTTGACTCTTGCTCGGAGGAAGCAATTGAGAGGGCTAAAGAAGTCCGAAAATTTCCAATAGATAAAGATGTAACAGACCTGGAATTGGCACTTGCTGCAGCTATTGAAAAGAACTGCTCCTCAGCGACGATTATCACTTCATCACGGGGAAGATTCGATCACACTTTTGGAAATATCGTGGTGGCAAGTTCAAACCGCTGGAGCGAACTTGAAATCGATCTGTTTGTTGATGAAAGCTACACCAAAGTAATCAGAGACAAGGCAAAATTAACCGGCAACCCTTCTGACACATTGACACTACTCGCTATGGGGGGCACTGCTTTTGGTATCACCAGCAATGGGCTGAAATGGGAATTAGATGGAATTGATCTTAGTGCTGGTTCAGGTTTAGGTATTTCTAACGAATTCACAGCCCATGAAGTAGAAATTTCTGTTGATGAAGGAACTGTTCTCTCAATTCAATCATTCGATAGCTCTTGAAGCCCCTCTTTTTTTGATTATTGATTAATGCGACTTTCACGGGATTATCCGCTATGAGCTAGATTCAATTTGTGCGCAAACATCCAAACAGGCTTTTTCGATGACAATCAGCGAGGAAGTATCGGAACTCTCGACTCTATTGAATGATCCGAGTACTGTTTTGCGCCCACCAGAGATTGTAATGAAACCCACAAGTCTCGGTGCTGCAAGAATGACTCGATTTAGTTTCAGCCGATCATTGATCCGTCGAGCATTTATGAATCAATGGGAAATTAAGCGCCTAGTTGTCGACTTCGACGAATTTGGAAGAGGACATATTATCTATCGCATTCTTGCCGAGGAGAAACTATTTCACTTCGTGGCCTTCACTTCGACTATCGATGAAGCTCTACATACTGACCGTGTGATAGCGGACGTGTGGGAAGTAACTGCAGCATTGGTAGAAGGCGAAATAGATAACGAATTTCTGCAGTTCTTAAGCGATGAAATTCCGAAACAAGAACTAAGCCGACTGGACTCTCGAGTGCTTGTATTAACCAGAGGGAACCGAAGTGTTCGATTTTATGACTATTTGGTGGAACGTTTAGCGAATGGCAAACAACCAGAGTCAAAACAACTAGGTGATGCTGGTTACATCATGCGGAGTACAGCCTTCTATGGAAACGGAAAATTTGGCATGCGGTCGTTTTTAGGTTTCGAAGATCAACATCCACTTTCTGCGCCTTACAGGGCACAGTTTCTCGCGGCATGGCTTTTTAGGGAGGTTGGTTACGAGTCAGTAGAACATTGCGCTAAAGCAAAGAACCCTGACGCTACACATTTGAACGATGAATGGAGTTGTTTTTTTGGTCTAGGTAATGCGACAGGTTTAGGGTTGGTCCCTTGGGCCATGAAACATCCTGGAGAATTGAATTCCTGGGTCGCTATAAGAGAATTGGCTCTTTCTAATGTTCGCTCCCTGAAAGGTTCAACCTCAAATAAGCAGACTCTTGAGGAATGGTTTGATAAGGCTTACCAATATTTCTCTTCACTGGGTGGTGATGACCGCTGGCCTTGGATGGGGCCTGATTCTCTAGCAAAAGCGACCTTACTCATCCATGACATCTTCGGTTCTTTAAGCGAAAATGACTTTCCTTTCAACGATCTTTACTTGTGGGCTGAAAAGCAAGACGTTGAAATAACCGAATTGGTGGTTTCATTATTGTTGGAACTAGACGACACAGATGACGAAGTCATCGACAGCCTTCTAGTGGTCGCAAGTGAAAAAAAAGACAACTTCAATGTCATAGTTGAAGACCTAAAAAAAATAATCAACGAAAAGTATTTCTGGTTAAACGAACTTAATCTGGATGAATCAGAAGCTAAGCACTACTGGTGGGTTATGTCTGACAATGCTGAGGAACCACGTCGTGCCGAAAGGTCTGTTATTGACCCAGCACACAGAGAAATACCAATAGATATATCTTTGCGAATCAGCAAATTAATTGGAGATCTATACGCAACAGATGAAAAAACTTCTGTAAGCGAATTTCTTCACTCTTTTCCAGAACACGGGATTGCAGTTAAACGCCTCCTCAATGATTCAGGGCCATACAGCGAACCCAGAGAAAACGTTTGTGATTTTAAACACCTACCGTTAAATCTGCAACGGTTTCAACTAGCCATGTATGGAATGGACAACTTCTCTCCACAGTCGACAGACTGGCTGAGGGTAACACTTTTTCAGGGAGCTCCTAGAGTGTCAGAAATCGGATCAAAAGATTCAGATAAATGGATTTTACCTAGACAACCGGGAGGTCTCATCTAATGCTTGTAGACGGTCTAGAAATAAACAATTGGAACCGCTCAACAGTAAAAGAAGTCAAATCTGGCGGGATTGACGTAGTCCACGCTACTTGCGGAGTTTGGGAAGACTTGGCAGGAGCAGTTACCAAAATCGGAGATTGGCGGCACTTTGCTCGTGAGAACTCTGATCTCGTCAGAATCGTAAGAAACGTTCAAGAAATGCACAAGGCTAAAGACGAAGGGGTTCTGGGAGTAATTCTGGGTTTTCAAAATAGCTCCATGCTGGGTGATGACCCTGAAATGGTGGACATTTTTGCCGATCTCGGAATACGGATAATTCAACTTACATACAACATTTCAAATCATCTTGGATCCAGTTGCTGGGAACCTGAAGATGGTGGACTAACTAGAGTGGGTCATCGCATGATCAGTGCCTTCAACTCATCCGGAATACTTGTTGACATTTCGCATGTTGGAAATCGAACTGGTCTCGAAGCTATAGATAGTTCTGAGAAACCTATTGCAGTGACTCACGGTAACCCCTCCTCTTTTTGTGACTCCCCGCGTAATAAACCTGATCATCTCATAGAAGCTCTTGCAGGTAGAGGTGGCATCATCGGTTGTACTCTTTACCCTCTTTTTATGGGTGGAGATACGACTACACGTCTTGATTGGTGCCGTATGGTCGCAGACACTGCGGAAAAGATCGGTGTCATGCATGTGGCGATTGGCAGTGATTCAGTGGTTGGCTGGGCACCTGACGCCTTGGGTTGGATGCGGAGTGGACGCTGGGACAGGCCAAAACAAGCTGAAGATGTACCCACTTTCCCAAATTGGCCTGAATGGTTTAAAGGTCCAGAAGATTTTGACTCATTATCTGAAGGGCTTTCTGAGGTGGGTTTCTCGTCAGAAGAAATCACTTCAGTTATGGGTTCTAACTGGATTCGTTTGTTCGAAGATGTGTTCAATGAATAAAGCAAGCATTCTTGTGGCTCCAAGAGAATTAAAGGACCAAGTCGAAAGAGCAAATCGTGTTCTTGGCTGTGAGGCTAGTGTTGCTGATCATTTGGCCGAAGATGTGACTTTCTGTGAAATTAACTATGGTCAAGGAATTTCTTCTTGGCTGGAAATAGCAACCTTAGATTCAATGGCCTTAGATGAGGTTTTGAGAAGTTCGCTTCGACTAGGACTGCCAACAAGCACTAAGTCTGTTGACGTGCATTTTGACTCTCCTGTCTTATTTGTTTTACTCGCGCGCACTTTACACAATCAAGAAAATTATGGAATTGCTTGGTCCTGTGATAGCGAAGTGACTTCTGGTCGTTCTCCAGTTGTCTCTGTTTATCTAAGATCCGATACTTCTCTCTCTCCATCAAGAAATCAGAAAACAGTCGATGCTTTATCAACTGGATTAAAGATTTCACTTGATGAATGGGACCAGTTAAACAAAATTGCTTCTAAGTTCCTTATGTCAGAGGAGATTTTAGATGCCTCTTAAGACAATGACTTCATCGATAGAAATGACCTATAACAATGGGTAGAAACTTGCTAATATCTCTCGATGAAATAGAGGCAACCACAAAAAAAGCACTTACTGTTCATGGTGCTTCTCTTGAGGTTGCCTCTCTTGTTGCTCATGCAGTTCGCACTGCTGAAGAAAAAGGAAACAAGATATGTGGCCTCTATTATGTCGAAAGTTACTGCCTTCAATTAGAAACTGGTCGAGTTGATGGTGTAGTTGAACCGATTATTACTAATAACAAAGCCGGAACTGTAAGAGTAGATGGGCGATTCGGTTTCGCTCAGTCGGCTTTTGCGGCAG
>CEWI01140424.1_pt1 | contig 19074 bp, 25 predicted proteins | sample 531271 | NCBI WGS metagenome assembly CEWI01 (sample SAMEA2622499, study PRJEB7988) | marine metagenome | biome: marine biome (ENVO:00000447); feature: mesopelagic zone (ENVO:00000213); material: "saline water (ENVO:00002010), including plankton (ENVO:xxxxxxxx)" | depth 350 m | reverse complement strand
GATGCCACCGAGTCCACCCGCACCACCCAGCGAGGCCGGTAGGACAGAACTCATTCCGCCCGCGAGGGACCCCAGGCCAGAACCGACGGCTCCCGGGATTGCCCCTAGCGCACTCCCGACCCCAGAAGAAACGGCACCGCCCAGACCCGTCGTGCCAAGGACCGACCCCAGCGCACCCGTAACAGCCCCACCGACTCCACCCAAACCACTAGCCACGGCAGCAAGGATGGGGGCCAGGAACCAGAATCCCTCCGGGAGGCCCGTGTCCGGGTTCCGGGGTAGCGGGCGTCCGACAAGGCGAGAAAGACCCTCGACCTCTATGGGGTTAACGTGCATAAGCATCGTGTCCCCATTACGACCCCGGCTCGCAAGGCTAGTAGCCATGTCTGAATACTCGGCATAATTAGGCATCAGGACCCCTCCCGCCTGTAATCTCTATTCCCATCACTGTAAAAGCACAGTCGTTCGTCGCGCACGTAGCACTGATCTTGTCCCCGGGAGAAAGTGTTAAACAAAGTCCAAGCACCTTCGTATTGTTCTTTCCCAGCGGGTTTGACTTGAACAGGTAGCTCGTATCTGTTGTCGAGGCGCATTCGAGTTGAATATCGAAAGTCCCGTCATCGGCATCCGTGTTGCAAACCACAATGCTTGTAACAAGGGCCTGGACCAGCAAGGAAGATGCTTTCGGGGAAACCTCAACCGTATCGCTAGCAACCGCTGTCGCGGCAGCAACGGGAACAGAGTAAAGCTCTGTGAGGCTCGCCCCCGCACTGATATCTTTTTGGCCCAGTATCTTATACCTGTCCGACACCTAGAAACTGCCCCTGCAACTCATCGCATCACCCATCCCGTATGTCCAGCAGTGCCGATATGACACAATCCAACTCGTGATCGACCAGCATGGGCGACACCTCCACGAGAAGGCCCCTGATCTCATCCAGCTTGGCCCTCAGTCCATCATCAACCATCTCTAGCGAGGGGTTGTCGAACCCCATCAAGATAGAGTGTGCGTAGCGGATTGCCAGCAGATCCGGAAGCGTGCAGCTCACGACGAAAGATCCACGGGGACAATCGAAATCGTGGGGCCATCCGTATCACCAACAACTTGGTTGGCAATCGTTGGGGTTCCAGCGCCGGATACGCTGTTTCCATACTGGAACGCGATGCAATCCCCATCGGATATCTCGACAATCACGCTGCTCGACAGCGTGTGATAGGAGAAGTAAACATAAAACGCATACGCAGACGCATAGGGGTTCGTGGCCTGGGTAGACCCGAGAACCACTGCGTGAGAACCGCCAGGAGACTTCTTTGTAACCCTACCAAACATGTTCCAGAAGGTTATCGAGCTGTACCCGGTGATCGAGAAAGAGTAGCTCACGAGAAAACGGCGCTTGCCCGAGGGCGGGAAAGAGCCCGTGTAGTATATGTCTCCAGTCGCACCGTCTTCAGCCCAATACTCCTGCTGAAGCTCTGTCCAGTCTTGAATCGTGACCCAATTAACCGACCCGCCACCCGGCATCGTGAACGGAAGCGCATAAACTGCGAGCTTCCGCGCCATGTAGTAAGAGCTGTCCAGCGGGACACTCTCCCCATACGTCTCCACCCCAAGGCGGGGAACAATCAGAGACTCTCGCTTCGACGCCAACGAGGCTTCCGTTGAGTGGGAAGAGGAGACGCCATTCACCTCGGCAGAAAGCCGAAGCAGGTAACTCTCCAGCTCCCTGCGGAAGCGCCCCTCGGATTCCATCGTGTAGAACTCGGGTGCTATTTCGAGAGGTCTAAAACGTATTGACATTATCGCCTACCCGTATTGACATCAGCGCCTGCCATCGGGCTGTATGTCTATCCGAATATCCCCAAGCCTCCAGCTAAAACCACCAGAACTACCGCTAACCCTGAGCGAAATCGAACGGCCCCTGCCCCGGACAGACGTTGCGTTGCCCACCGGGGTGTAGGTCGGGAACGTGTTGCTTCCATCAACATCCACTATTGAAAAGTCAACGTCCGTTGTTGACAACTGGGAAGCGGCATTCCCCGGGAAATCCCTGCCCATCATCTCAATGGTCACCCTAGGGTCTCCTGTCGCGCCAGACCCGTTGAATATCTGAATGTCCGGGATGACGCGGGTATAGAGAGACAACCTATCTCCATCGGAGATGTCATACTCACCGCTCTCAATGTAAGCGTCCATGCTCCCACCGCGAGCAGTCGTACCACTCTCATGGATCATTACAGCAGTTTTCTCCACCACCGGGCTTTCCGCACCCGACGTGTCCGAGGATGTCGGGTCATAGCTATAAATATAGGTGGACATTGGGTTCGGAAAGACAACCGAATCTCTCCATGACGTTCTGGAATACGATGTACTACCACCGGAACCAGCGGGGAGCGCAGACATCTCGAAACTTCCGATCCCCCAGGTGTCCTCTTCGTAGTTGAAAACAACATATCTATCCGGCTCAAACGATGTCCGACTCGGGTAAAACCACATCACCTCAGAGAAGCCAGAATTGACAGCAGCGAAACACTTCTCTTTCTGATCCGAATTAAAGTCATCGAACACGTACTTCGAAACAGTTGAGGGCAACGGAGAAACGGAACCGTTATAAACGTAGAACCCGTCATTCCCCATAAAGAAGACCGAATTTGCCGCATTGGCCGCAGCGCCCCTTGCAACCACCTCAACGCCCTCTGTCACGAGGGTGAAGGAGAACACGTCGGGGGGGCCGACAAAGCGCATCGCGTAGACTGCGGAATCGGTGAACACTAGAACCTCGTCCTTCGTGCTCACGCCACCTATAATTCTGGAACCCACCCTTAGAACCTGACCGCCCGAAGTGTTCGTGGGGGAAGGCGTCCAGTTGAACGGGTTGTTTTGGTCTGACCAGCGAACCAAGAGAGAGTTCTGGGTGCCGTCCTCTACCCCGACATCGTTACACCCGAAGGCAACGCAATGACCATCCTTCTTGGAAACCAAGAAGCTATCGAGAACCACCGGGGTGTCTGCGCTACCGGCGAAAGTAGAGAGCTTCTTAGCCACGCCATCCTCCCCCCCGGAGGGCTGTCCAGATGTCGTGTTTTCGCTGGTGTCCCAATAATAGATTGGACCGCCACTGTTCGCGAAAAGCACATCTTCGCCGTAGTTGTCTATATACACCCTCCGGATCTCCCCGGTCTCCACCGAAAGTTCGGATGCGCCCCCCCAACCGCGCGACGCGCCAGTCACCACACCATCAGAATCTGCAATATAAAACGTGACCGCAGCGCCACCGGCAGCAACGCCGCCAGAGCTAAATGTGTATGGGATCGTTATGTCGATAGTGCTACCAGCGCTAAACGCAGTCACCGGCCACCAGTTGTTATTCAACAGTGACAAATCGACACCATCAGCAAGGGCCGACTCTATACCCTGTAGATACACGGAACCCCCGACCTCCGGGTTCGTTCCAGAATTATTGGCAATCTGTGCGGTTGTCGTGGCCCCAACGCCGGAAATGGGATCTTCCGCTAGCGGCCCATACGGGGTAGGCGTCGCGGATCCACCAAACAGACCAGCACCCCAACCCCTTCCCTCAACAACCGCAGAAGATCCGGAAGCAACGTGGTAGTAGTAGGTAACGCTACCACCACCAGTCCCACTCTTTGTCGCCCCAACAGGATCCCCGCTGCTCCAATCGACAATGTACAACTTGTAATTGTCAACATCTGGAACCTCGGCAACCTGAAAGCCCTGAACCTGAGTCAGTATCGCGACCGACATGTTGTCCTCACCGACAAGGGCAGATCCGATGGCCTTGAACACGACCCAATCGTTCACCGACAATCCGTGCCCCGTGTCCTCGACACTCAAGAGCCTGGAATTCGCTACCGTGGTAAGGGGGTTGGTCCCATCGGTTAGGGTGCCCGACTTTCGTATCGGGGTGATATCTGTGGCGGCATTCCCAACGATCGCGTAATACTTCCAACTGGTACCAACAAACTGGTAGTTGTTGCCAGAATAGTCCCTTGAGCTGAACGACCTCCTGCCGATACCCTCCAGTATGTATGTACCATCCTGGCCCCACCCGCCGATAGTCTCGGGCACGCCCCCCCTGAAACGCATGTTATTTGCGTCGTACCACCTCCCGGTGGCTGCATACTGGGTCGATTCCCGGCTAATACCGGGGGGGATCTGAATTCGCCTTAGCACTCTACTTCCATGCTCGGACTATGACCTTCCAGGAAGCCAAATTTTCAACAATCCCAAGATCCAACCAAGTCCCGACCGCAGTGAATATGTAAACAACTGAGCCATCCACTTGGCAAGCGTATCCAATGCTCGAAGCAGTAACGAGCCCGGAGATCCCACCCTGATTATAGTCGCCTGAATCATCGTCGGGGGGCTGAGCCCAGGCGTTAAATTCCAACTCTGTGCCAGCGCCGTATCCGGCAGTGGTGTTATCTATGTTTAAAAGATGCCACGTAGCCAACCTGGGTACCGTGCCGAGGCCGTGCGCTGTCAGGGCGCCGTTGGAAGTGCTAATAGGTGTCGCACCCGGATCATTGATGGGTCCGAAGGTATACTCGAAATACGTCCCATCTCCACTGCCCTGATTGGCAGCATAAAACCCACCGTAGGTGCCAGCATCCTTGGTCTTAACCTGAAGGACATTGCTGCTGACCCTGATCCCTGCCGTACCCGCGGTGCCCGGGGCAGCGCCAAAGACCAGCTCGGCACTGGCATCGCTCAACCCAGCAGCGCCAGCAGACGTAGCCTCTAGCGTGGTGAATTTCCCGGTTGTCGCCACGGCTGAACCAATCGTTGCATTGTCGATAGTGCCAGCATCAATGTCCGCGCTGCTGAATGTAGCCACACCGGAAAAGTCCGACGTACCATCTACATTCAGGGTGCCATCCAGCTCCAACTCAACCCCTGACGGAACAATTAGCTTTGGAGTGCTGGTATCGAACGTCAGCATCTTCTGGCCGCTTGTGTTGGTTTCATACACTTCCAATGCGGCAACGTCGTCGTCAAGGAAGAAGTCGGACGGCTGCGTAACAAGGTCTAATGCTGTACCCGTGTTGATATCAATGGTCTTACCAACAGCCACAACATCATTACTCGTATCAATCGTGAGGAAGCTATCCCCTCCAGACTCCCTGAAGTCCAGGGCGGCAGCGGTAGCAGTCGCGACATTTACAGGAGTTGCCTGATTTGTCGTAACGATGGCAGCCGCGCTCAGATCCAACGTGTCGGCTTCCAGCTTGATAACCGAGTCGGCCCTGGAGTCGATATCTATAAAGTCAGTTGTTCCATCTTTAACAGTTAGAGCATTCGCGGTAGTCGTTGGAATCGTCACATCTGCCGCGGCAGGGAAGACAAGGTTGTCAATCTGTAGAGCGGAAAGCAGATTTCGGACATATTGATCAGAAGATGTGGTAGCAAGGACCGCATAGGCACCGTCCTCAACCGCATAGGTGTTGTTGCCGAGGGTACCATTGCAGTTGAAGGTCAGGGTTTCACCAGAAGCATTCCAGACAAAAAACACCCTATTGGGATACTCGGTTTCCACTGAGCCACGAACCCTTACCGTGGTTGCCCCGGCAGCATTTGTGAATTGAACAAATAAACACCTACCTTCTGAACCCGCAGTACCCGAATCGGACGTATCGGTAGTAATCCACAAAAGCTCATCCGGTGTACCCTCCGTGTATTCCGAATTGCCACCCGGATCCTGCACATCAAAGGCCAGCTTGTTCCCTCCAAGAACCTGCTCGATTCTCTTCAGGTTCTCATTCGTGGATGTTCCCCACGTACCAGACTCCAGGCCCGTACCAATCAGCTTGATTTGGTAATTACTTGTAAAACTTGTCGCCATGAAATTTCCCTACTGTTGAGCTGGCGGCATGGGAGCACCCATACCGGGCCTGTAGCTGTCCGATTCCTGTCTGGTTTCCGCAAGATTCTTAACGAGAGCCACACCTTCCGTGAACTGCTTCTCATACAGTTGAATCAAATCCGGCTCCCCCTTCATAAACGTGTACGCCTGAACCAGCGATCCGTACAGAAGAACGTCCGGGAATGTCACGGAAAGCCAAGTCGTATTGCCCTCAACACTTCCGGACGTAACCGAATCAGAGGAGGTCTTTCCGTAATACGTGGTCGTCATCGGGTAGGTTGCATTCGGGGCAGGACCCAGGCGAATCGTCAAATCCGGCTCGCTTGAATCCAGAGCCGCGAAAGAGATCCCGTAGTATTTCGGGACTCCCGTGCTCAGAGCACTGGACGTTCCGGGATATGCCTCCAGAAGAAAGTCATAATCCTTCTGGATCAGGTATCGCACCGGGCCGTAATCTGCCGTTGAGGGGGTTGCGTCCTCCGCAATGCGAACGGAAAGAATGTCCACGACACCCTGGCCAATCGCATATTCCGCAACGCCCACGCTCAGATCTACCAACGTGGTGGACTTCCAAAGTGAGGGAAGCTCCACCGCAGCAAAAACCTTGTCCTCCGCAGCAATGATGAAATCATTGATGTGGGCGACAAATGTAGATTCCGCGTTCTGGCAGTAGTCCTGAATTGCCGTCTTGAGACTGCCGTAATCCATCGTTAGCTCTTATAGAAATCGAGGCCCCTCGTGGCAGCCCCTGTCCAGCGAGTCTTTTCCCGCTTTCGGGACGAAGAGCGATGCACTAGACCACCCGTCTGGTAACGCTGCGTCTTCACCACCTGCCAGTTGGGATCTTCCGCCTGAAGGCGCTGACCCTCCTGAATCCCGCCCATATCGTAACTTAGCTCCCTTTGTTCGCCCGTCTTCTTGTTCATTGCCTTCGGCATCACGTACCCCCTAAGTTTGTTCGTTATCACTCTCGAATCGTACATAGTCGATTTCCAGGGCTCCGTTCGTGTAGGAACCCAATGATTGGAAATCGAAGAAATCAAACCGGACACCAGCCACCGTACCGTCCCAGTCCGTCACACCATTTAGATCCCATGTAACCACATGGGTCTGGCTCCCCATCGCAATCCACACGGGGGCCGTGGCAAGCACCTTGCGACCCGCCACGTAAGCTGCGCTGTCCGTTGTTCTGTACCAGTAGAAGGCACCCTCCCAGGTATCCAGTGGAACGGGCTGGGTCACCAGCTTCACTTGGCATCGAACCTTGTCGTATGTCGCCGCGTCCACGGACAGCGCGGAGCTACCCCCCTCCACACCATCTCGGATCAGCCTGGGATTATTCGATGCTCCCGTAAACTTTATTGTCTTGTCGGACTGCCAAAGAACGGTCGCGCCCGAACCCACGAAATACTCCGCGTCGCTATCGAAATCGTACCGGAGCGACACGCCGAACCGGCTCGCCGCCTGCGCGGTATCTGGCCTGGGGTTTCTCAGGGCCTGCGGGTCATTGAACTCGTACCGCCCCAACTGCAACTGGGGCTGGTCCGGGTCGAAGCACTCTGAACAAACCTTGATCGATGTATCCTGCAAATCCACCACCTCAACACGGAGGTCAACCAGCAGGTAACGAAAACCACAACGATCACAAAACCCAAACGCCTTCTTCCCTACAGCGAATTCGCTTCCCATCTCAGCGGTACGTCGCGGCCCTCGGAACAAACCGGGCCGAAGTCTTTACTCGATCCTCTTCCGAAGCCTGCGTAAACAACTCCTCGTACTGCTCCCTCAGGAAGGGAACCCTACTCGCAACCTCCGGCCTCTTCGTGGCAACCTGATAAGCAAGGCCCGCAACGAGCGCCGGTAGGAACCGGTCAGGAACCTGCATCGTATTCGACGCCAAGTCCCCAACATCGGATATTCTGGCAATTCTCCAGTAGAGTATTTTGTACTTGCTCCCCTCATCCGGAACCGGCCAAAGCGTAATCGTGGAATTCTGGTTCACGCCTGCGCTGGTATCCAGAATCTCCTTCCTTTCGAAGTAATACTGGAGCGGCCTACCCTCCGTGAGCTTGTTGGGGATATTCGCATAGGTCGGCTGTGCGATTCGATTAAGGTGGTAATCGGCCTGGGTCGCTACAACGCCATCGTTGATTCGCAGAATAAGATCCAGAAGCGAAATGGTTCCCGTATCGATATTGTAAGACGCGGCCGACTTGTTCAGATAGTCACCCGTCAGGGACACGCCCCCGTCAGTCTCTGAAACCGTCTTCTCTTCAACCGTCCACAGGTTGATCCCGCGGTTCTGCCACTCCAGCATCAAGAGGTTCAGGCTGCGGCGCGCGGTCCTCAGGTCATAGCCAGAGCGAAGCTCCAGACCAGCCCTCTCGTAAGCCTCCTCTACAAGCTCGGATACATCGGGGTTAAAAGTATATGTTCCGCTGATCGCCATTTCTGTTGAACTTTCTAGGGGTTGTTCCTGATCGCTTCGAGGATCTCCCGGTTAGCGATAGATTGAGTCTCTCGCATCTCCCGGAAATCACCCTTCAGCTCCCTGAGTATCTCTTTGTTGTTGTCAACGCCTGCGCCAATGCGCTCCACTTTCACCTGAAGGCTGACAACCTCCTCCTTCTTCGCCGCACCGCCGTGAGCATCCTCTACCGCGTGGCTTGAGGTCATCGCAAATAACCCACCCATCGCCGTACCCACTATTCCGACAACGGCCCAAAACGTAACCCGGTTGACCTGATCCATCAGAACTCTCCACCGGAATCAACAACCATTCCACCCAAGAACAACAACCGCATTTCAACCCCCATCAGGCGCAGCACAGAAGAAACAACAATCAACAAACATAAAAGACCACAGGCGTCCAGAAGATCAGGAAGTCCACTCGGAAGCAACGTCACCTAGCGGGGCCAGTACCTGTTGGGCCTTGCCGAAGCGCAGCCATTCCAACAACGGCCCAGAATGTCATTCGGTTAATCTGTTCCTCGATATATGACCCAAACACTACTCAGCCCTGCACGACCTCTGCCCAAACAAATTGAAGGAAAAACGCTGTATTCGCGGAACCAGACACGGCACTAAAAAACCTATCTGGTCCCACATACAGCGGTACTTCAAAACGCACCGACATGGAGACGGAGGTTCCCGCAGGCCATGCAAAAAACGAATCGGTCTCGGAATCCGGAACGGCAGCGTGCCCCTTTTGAACCAAGCTATTCGTTGCCACAGAACCAAACTCTGTTTCTGAATTTGCCGCATTCGCAACGGGCGCAGTGGTGGTGCAATTCGTTGCAGAGCGGTTATACAGTTGAATGTCTCTATCCGCACCGATATCTGTTTGCATTGAGATCACATAAAACGGCCTGCCCTGAGAGGCAATTTCCCAGCAACCGTATTTGGCACTTTCGGCTGCCATTGTTCCGCCGGCCCACCTCACCGCAAGCGAGGGACTCCCGTCCCTATTGAAATAAGTAGGGGGTCCAAAGTAATTCATAGGTTCCATCACACACCTCTCTGGGTGAAAACAATAAGGTTCCGGGTAAGAGGGGGCACCCGAAGGTGCCCCCAGTGGATTCTAGTAATTGCCCGTGCTGTAGGGGAAGGTCAACCCAGGTCGAGTCAATCCGCTAACAACATAATCCACTGCCATGTCCATGTTGAAACCAGCAGCGCCGTTCAGGTACTCGAAAGCAATCGAATAGGCTTCCGTTGAATCCATCGGCATCGTGTCGGTAATCGTCGCCGACTTCCTTCCGTTCACATAGAAATCGGTACTACCCGTTCCCGCCGAGGCATCAATCCATCGCGTCCTGAACCCGAGCGTGTACCAAACGAAATCGCCCGCAGTCACACCCGCGATATCGGTTAGTACGTTGACTCCGGTATCCGTCGAGGACGTAACCGCAGCGTTCGTCGAGAACACTCCAAGCGTCCCGTCTTCCGCAACATGGAAGCCTGTGCCGCCACCAGCAGCGATGGTCAAGGCACCAGTAGCGGGAGCCATGAACGACGTATCAGTCGTGATCCAACCGAAACATGCCTTGGCGCCCCAGGTCGTTGTCTCACTTGAGAACCCAACCCTGAAGTACATGATCATCTCGCGATTATCCATCAGGGTTGCGGTAGAGGTGATCGGACCCAAGAGCTTTAGCTGTGGCTCCGCAGTGGTCGTTCCGGTCGGAGCCGCGTTATACGCAATCTGCGTACCGTCATCATCCCCTGCCCCGGGATTCAGAAGAAGATACCCAGTTGCAGCATCCACCACTTCGGACGGGCTGGATGCTGACCCAATGTCGGTAAGCGTCCACCCGGACCCAGCAAGTTTTCCATCAGCAACGGGATAATCAAAATCCTCTACCTGAAGCTGGTACGGACTTCTCACTGCATCGACGGTCCCCAATGCAGCGTCATCGAAAAGACCCCTTGCAGATTCGCCACTCCCCAAAAGGGGACCCTGGAAATGTGTTCCTGAAGTTCTGCTACTCATTTTCTCATCCTAACTGGCCCCGAAGGGCTGGCCCCGAAGGGCTGGTTAAAACGCACGCAACTAACCCTGACAGTCCGCGTGCTGTCGTTTAAGTCTGTCAGGTTTGGCTTGAAAAAAACGGGGCGAGGACCACTCGGCCCCCGCCCCTCGGCAACATAACTAGCGCGACGCTACGTGATGTTGCCACTCCCGAAGATACCCAGGAAATCGCTGACGCCGAAGCTGTACCGCTCCCGCGCCTTGTAGCGAACATTCCCGGTGTCGAAGTCACCGTCCATGCCCGTCTGAAGCGGCGTGCGCTGGAAGTGCTTCATCCCATTCGGAACATCGGTCATCACAAACCAGAACTTCTTGTTTGTAGTCGTCAGGAAGTGGTTGACCGAATACCCATCCGGGATCGTCCCGTTTGTCCGAAGGGCATTGATGTCGTTGTCAGCCGTTCCGGGACGGAGTTCCGTGTCCAGAATACGGGTGGCAACAAACTGGTTGTACGGGGCCACAATGAGGCGCTTCGGGCGGGCCGCGATGATCAAACCGCGGTCGTCCGTGAAGGCTGCAATGTCAATCACAGCCTGCTCAAGCGAGGTCTCATTGAGGTCGGAGGCGGTCGAGAGGAGGTTACTGTTCGTACCCCCAACAACCGTCGTATGGCTCGCGCAAAGCGCGGCATTGTCCCCGGCAGTGAAGTTGGCCGACGTGTAGGCATTGTTCAGCGGGAACGCAGCCTTCACCTGCTTCGTATGAGCCATTGCACGGGCAAGCGCCTTCGTGTAGCGCGCCGACACGGAGTCATAGAGGTTATCTTCGACAGCCTCTTCCGTGATCGAGAATCCCATTGCAATGGTTTCATGGTTGTACCGGGCCGTGAAGTGCTCTTGTGCGGTGTCATACGTGATCGCAGACCCCTCACTCTTCACGGGAGCGGCACCGAAGCCAGACAGCTTCACCTCTTCCTCAAAGGCTCTCTCTGAGGATTCCGTCTCGTACACTGCCCCAGACTCATCATCGTAAGTCTGGTACTCCAACCCAAACAGAGCATTCAGCCCAGGAAGGAGTTCCTTCATCATTTGTGCGCGTGAAATCGCCATGATTTATTTACCTCCTATCCCTGGCCGTTCCAGATGCTTGCAAGCGGGGCAAACGAGACGAGAAGGTTGGGGGTAGAACTATCTTCGTTCTTCCCGTCCTTGATAACGCCACGAATAAAAACACCACCCGCTGTATCAGCAGAGCTACTGTTTGCAACATACCAACCGGAATTTCCGGTACTGGTACTTCCAGAAGCAGCAACAAGCTGATTCTGGACACCAATCTGATCTTGTGCCCAAGAGGCATTCCCTTGAACTTGGATCAAAACATTCGGATCAGTACAAATGAATGCGTAAGCATCAGTATTTCCGGAATTCCCAGCATAATACTGCGACCACTTAAGGTCACCACTTGCGTCCGTATATCGGCATCCAACAAAGAATCCGATAGTCGCATCTGCACCGTCATCACCCTGAGGAACACCGCTGGAAACAATCACATTCCCAGAACTAAGCTCACAGCAATCACCATTGAAGATGTTTGTCGCATATGCATCGGCAATACGCATCTCAGAAAATCCGCCGGTATTGTACCCGTCGCCTTCTTTCGCTGCGCGCCGTAGTCCATAAGCCATTTTGGCTATCTCCTATTCATTTGAGCGATAGCCTTCAGTAGACCTTCTACCGTCAATTATCGCCAAACGTGATCCGTGTATTCCGCTCCGGTCGGAGCATCGGCATACGCGGATCCTGCTCTCTGAAGTAGTTGTGGTCCACGGCTTCCATCTGATCCCGCACCTCTTTGTTGGCATGTTCCTGAATCTGCTTACCGATTTCAGTCGGACGTGAGCAGAGGAGCAAACCACCAATCAGAACATTGTCCGGATACTGGCTTCCTCGGTCGGAAACCACCTGAAGCTCGGGATAGTCGGAAGCCAAAACCGGCTCCCAGCCTTCCCGGAGCGCCTGAGAGACATTGATGTTGTCTGCCTCTCCCCGGGTGGATGCTCTGACATACCGGAACTCCAGACCCTCTCTGGGGTTGGGTTGCGGCAGCAGGGGCGCGGGCTTCCATTCCGTGGCCCGCTTTTCCTGTTCGCGGGTCTCGGTCTCACGCTCCCGACTCTCGGGTGCGTCGCCGATCCCTTCCGTGCGCGTTTCTTCAGGCATGGCCGTGCTCCTTCAGGAGTTGCTTGGCGTATTGCTCTGGTGTGATACCCAGTCGCTTCGCGAGGGCTACTTGAGTGGAGGTAAGCTGCACTTTGCGAGGTTTGCCAGATGACCGTGCGGCCGGGGCAACTACCGTCGTTGACCGGGAACTCGCAGCAGGCTCCTCCGCGCCCGTTTCGTTCCCAGCATCAAATACTTCACTAATTCTCTTATCCAATCTCGTGTAATACTCGTCCGTTCGAGGATCTACACCCTCCTTGCGTACCAGCTTCTCGTGAACCCCATACGCAAAGGAGGTTCTCTCCTCATCCTGACCAAACCAAGGATTCTTTTGCAACCAAGCCTGAAGCTTGGGATCCACTTCCTGGGCCCTGGGAACCGCTGCTGGCTGCTGCGGAGGAGGGGGGACGGACGCCCCGGTACGCTCCGCAATCGCCTGTTCGTACTGCGAACGTGTCAGCTCCTCTTGGGCCTTGAGGAGGCTGTCAGGATTCCCCTCCTCATACGCTGCCTTGTAGTCCTTCCTCGCCTTCGCGAGGTCGGAATCCGTTCGGCTCTTGATCTCTGAGAGAAGAACCTTTTCTCCCCGGTGCAGAAGACCTTTAAGCTCGTGATTCTCCGCGGAAATCTTCTCTGCAAAAAGAACCGCCTCTTCGCGCATTCGTTCCGCAGCTTCCTTGGCCCTTCTCTCCTCGTGATAGTCGTACTTGAGCTTCCTGATGCGGCCCCGAGAAGCCTCAGTGACCTCCTCGACCTCATCCAGCCCAGGATCCTCTTGTTCAGCGGGGACACTGATGTCCAGATTCCGCGGAGGAACCCGATCCTCCTCAGGGCGGTCATCAACAACGTCGATCTCGAAATCCCCAGACTCCCGGGCATCCACGATCGGCTCCGTCAGGGCATTCCCCATCAGGTCGTCTAGCGGGGCACTCATGCTCTTGCCACCCCCCTCGGATCTTGCACAACAGATTCCACCGAATCATCATTGATGATCCGAAGCTCTTTCCCGTGGATTCGGATGCGAGTTCCCGAATATGCACGCATCACCACCCAATCCCCTTCTTTGCACCAGGGACCTGTCGGGAATCTTTTGGGGTCTCTATAGGCATCCGGGCCTACCTTCATTACAAAACCAACAACACTGGCAACCGTCTCTGCTTGCCGCCGCTCGTCAGTAATGTAAATCCCCGCATCCGTCTTCTCCTCCACCTCGGGGAGTGCCACCAAAATCCGATAGCCTGTGGGCTCCGGAAGCTGGGTCGCTACCCGCGGCTCCTCATCGCTGTAGTGAACAACTTCAGACATTTATTCCTCGAAAGTGCAGCGGTGATTACGGGCACCACAGAAACCCGACTCACCCCCAAGACCTGAAATTGCCAGGATCTATCTGGTGAGGTTTTGCAACAAAATCCGGTGTGTCGTTGTAATCGATAGTGAGTTCCGTGTTCGGCTCAATACCAGACAACGATCGGAAATAATACTGATCCGCCTTGCTGGGGACACGCTCCATTCGGCCGTTCGGGCGGCTCTGGTGGTTCACCAGCTCACCCAGCTTCGACCGGCTACCACCCAGCAGGCCACCGCCCCGGAGTCCAGTAACCAAATAATCCACCATCTCTCCACCGGGGATCGGCTCGGAAGAAAAAGCCCCAGTTCCGTGAATCTCGGAAGGGGCCGGATGCCACTTGCGACCCACCCCTAATCCTCCGTCATCCCGGAAACAATCTCCTTGAATTCTCTTTCCGCAATAGAGAGTCCCTGGATCGTACCCGTAAGATGTCGGTATTCGTCGTGCCCCGCTACAGCACCCCCCACTACGTGGTTGATGTGCTGAAGTTTCAACTCAGCAAGGCGCTTCAAGTAGGCGTCCTCCCAGCTCCCCATGCTACTCCTCTTCCTTCTTCAGGGCCTCGTCCAAGACGCGCTCGTCCGCGCGGGAAGCGGCGTCCACGGCCCCCTTCACCAGGGTTTCCGTCATCTTCGCCGCGGCGCGGCTGCTCTCGGTCCCCTCTCGCGAAGCAATCTCGCGACCCTCCATTTCCATATCCATCAAGTCCGAAGTCAGCTCCGCACCGATCTTGGCCCCCGTCTGCCTCTCCTGGGATGCAATCCGCTCGCGCTCCAGATCCCCACGATCCTTCGCCTTCTGGCTGTCGAGAACCAAGCGCGCCACCTGATTGGCAATCCGCGCCTGCGCCTCCTGCTCCCGGATCTCCAGCTCCTTCTGGCGCATCTGGATAATCGGATCCTCTGCCTGCTCCTGGGCCTGCTGCTGCGCCCGCTCTGCCTGATTCCCCTTGAGAACCCTCTCGGCAGCCTCGGCCACCAGCCTCGAAAGCTGATACTCCACGTCTTCGGGAAGCGGATCCTCCGGGTTCGGAAGCTCCACGCCCAGTTGCTTCTGGATCTCCTTCCGGTACTGGAAGGCCACATGCTCCGTTACGTGGGCCGCAAGGGAAGACTGAATCGAACCGGCCGATGGAGACTGCATCACCAGCTCCTGAATCTTCGGGTCCTGCGCTGCCGCCATGTGGGCAATAATGTGAGCCTCTTGGTCCTGCCACAGGAACGCACGTACCGGCTTCCCATTCAAAAGATCCATGTTCTCTGCCGCCGGGTCCCGCGGCGGAATCTCGTCCTTCAACGGGATGATCTTGTCGGGATCATTGATCCCAAGAACCTCCAGCATCTGCCGGTGAAGCTGGGGCATGTCGTACATTTCCGGGGAAGTCCCGGCAAGCTGGAGCGCAGCCTGGTACTGCATGATCCGCTGGGCCATCGTCGCCGAATTCGGATCCGACACCGGAAGAACGTCAATCCGGTCGTCGAAGTCCTCTAACCGCATCTCCTCGTCCCCCGAAAGATCGTAGGGATACTCGTGGGGGGCATTGTCCCGGACGATTTCAGCCAGGATGCCGAATTCCCGCTTCATCGAGGCGTGCAAACGCGCCTGAACTGCCGCCATCACCTTCATCGACCGCTCCAGCAGCGCCAAAGTCGTCCCCACCGGGGCCTGCTGGTTCATGTCACTGATCTGGAGATCCGTCAGGGACGCAAACCGACGCCCCTCCTCAACAATGTTCCCCAAAAGCTGATAAAGAACGCCAGAGGGCTCCTTGTAGGGCAAAAATGTAATGTTGTCCCGAATTGCACCGCTCGGAACGTCCACGTCGCGAAATTCCCCGGGCGAAATCGGCGTATCGTCCCCACGAATCCTCAACCCACGCGCTTTTAGACCGCCGGGAAGGTTCGAGAGCGTCCCGGCGTCCACCAACTGCCGCAAAATCGACGTTGCCGACTTCGCAAGTCCACCAATCATGTGAATCAGGCCAAATCCATAGAATCCAAGGCCCGGAACATACTCGTAGTGAACAAAGTGGTCTCTTCGGAGACGCCGGGGGTCCCCCTCTTGCCAGTTTCGGCGAATTGAAAGCACTTTTCGGGAACCCAGCTCGACCGTAACCACGTAAGGGAGGGCAACACCCGTATCTTTGCCGTCCTTCTGGTCCTCGAAACCCTCAAGATCCAAGTCTACGTGCATTTCCAGCAAGAGATAGCGACCATCGAACTCGTAAGTGTCGTGCTCTCCCGTAAGATCGTCGTATTTCTCCTGAATTTCGCTGGAATCCGGAGTCGGATCGCCCAATTCCACGTCCCGGTAAAAGCCATCCACCTGCATCTTGCGGACATCGTTCCGGTTTCGACGCATCCGGTGCGTCAAACGCTCGCAAGTCTCCAGGGAAGAGGCCCCGTAAGACACTACAAGGTCCTCAGAGGGCACAAACATCGCACAGGGACGCCCCATGCTGGGGTCCCAGTAGATTTTCCGGAAAGCAGAGCCCGCCAAGGGGAGGCTGAAAAGGAGCTTTTCCGTCTCCGGGCGGTATTCGGTCATCACCTCCGTGACCAAATAATTCATATAGTTCTCTACCCGGTGGGATTGCTTCGTCTTCGCGCTCGTCATCTTCCCAACGATCTTGGTCCGTACCGGACCACCAGGGGGGAAAATCTCCCCGATCGCCTGGCTCTGGAAACGAACCACCGCCTCCGAAAGAATCGGGTGGGTCACCCCGCAGGCCCCGTCCCAGGGACTCGTCCGCTCCTCGACCTTCAGGCCCAACTGGTTGAGGCCCTTGATGTAGCTCTCCTCCCAGTCCCTGCGACTCGTCTTGTCGGACAGGTAATGACCCACAAGCTCCGAACACAAACCGGAAAGAACATCCTCCTCCATGAATTCGGAGAGGTTCGCCCCGAAGTCTTCAACCTGCTCGGTCTCGGGGCGGAAATCAATCGTCATCCCCCCGTCTTCCGTTTCGATTGAAACAGCCTCCGGGTTGAGGATCTCGATCTCCACCTCCTCCGGAGACATGACATCCCTCGCGGAGAGCGGCCTTTCTGTCAGGGCTTGCTCAATCGCCAAGCTACTTCCTCTTCCTGCCCACAGGCTTTTTTCCATTCCTCTCCACGTACCCCATACTCTCTAATTGCCGCCGTTGGTTCTCGTTCAACAGAGGGATAGAACCACCGTGCCTGGGCGGCTTCCTGGGAACCTTCTTCCTGGCAACCGGCTTCCTGGCAACCTTCTTCCTGGCAACCTTCTTCTCGGGAAACTTCTTCTCGGGAACCTTCTTCCTCGGCATCAGCTCTTCCCCCCTGACCGCTTGCGGCCTTGTATCTTCTTCAGTGTCTGGGCCAATCGAGCCCGCTGTCCCAGCTTCCCCGGCTTCTTGGCCGCGGCAGAGAGCTTCTTGGCCGGAATCTTGCTGCCCTTCTTGACCCCCAGGGCCTTCCGGAGAGATCCCGGCTTCTTGATCGCACCCGCAATCCAATTCTTTCGCGCCATAACTACTCCACCCAGGGAGCCACAATGCTCACCACAAACCCGATCACGCTGGCAAAAATGGCTGCCACCGAAATCGTTGTATAGATTTTAGTGCTGATGGAACCCAGCTTCATCTCCAGCTCGCGGTTCTCCACGGAAAGACTATCCACAACCATCTTGATGTTGCGGAGATCGTGCCGGATCTCGCGAACCTCTCGGCTCAGATCGCCCCATTCTCTCCCAGTGGGACCGTTCTCTGACATGCCTCAAACCAGAAAATCCAAGTAGAACACCACACGATCCCCGCTTGTCCAATTCCACGCATGGTGGGTCCTGTTGTCATCGAAAAGGATCCAGTCCCCGGGCTTCTTCCAATGATGAACACGCGAGTCGCCGCCTCCATCCGAAGTCCGAATCCCTACATCCCCCTCCGGGATTTCCACTCCCATGTGAAATATGAGGTGCCCCCTGTTTTCATGTGCATGGGGCCTCAACTCATTGTTCGAACGCAGGCGACTGAACGCTACCAACGAAATCCGCTCCGCGTCGCAATTTTCAAAAACAAGCCGCAACGTCCGGGGCCACTTTCTCGCCAGAAGGGACATCACTGACTCCCAGGCATGTCCGGACCCGTAGTGCGTATCTGCCCAGGATCTGGAAGCAAAAACCGGGAGCACCTGCCAGTCCGCTCCGTGGTAGAAATCAGACCCCCAGTCAATCCACATGTCCGGAGAACTCGAAACCCCGTACTCCTCGGAAATTTCCCCGGCGCTTGCCACCAAGGACCCGAGATTCATCCGACCCCGTTTGCCCAGGGGCGACTCCCCGCTACGGCACCCACGCCGCGCTTTGCCTTGTCCGATGCGGACTTCATGGAATCCGATGCGGACCCCCGGGACTCGTCCCGGCGATCCTTCATGGACTGCTCGAAGTCCCTCTCCGGTCCCCGGCGCTCACCCAGACTCTCGTCCAGCCTTGCATTTCTACCCTGAACCTTGCCGCCCCTCTTCATCCCAGCGGGCGTGCCTACCGGGAGTTCTTCCTCCTCCGGAGGCTGCTTCCCGTGAACGATTTGGCGCATGCGCTTCTTCATGCGACCCACGGGTCCTTTAAACTTTCCCATCTTCCGTCCCCTATCGAACCCGACCGGGAGCGCGTCTCCGCTGCCTGCGGTACCGCTGGGTCGGTGTTTCCTTCTTTCTGCCCGGAGCGCCACTCGTCCCCACTCGCGGCCCCGGGGTGGCAACCTTGTTCTCGGCGACCGTCTTGGCAACCTTGTTCTCGGCGACCTTCTTGGCGACCGTCTTGGCGACCTTGTTCTTGGCGACCTTGTTCTTGGCGACCGTCTTGGCTTCCTTGTTCTTGGCGACCGTCTTGGCTTCCGTGCCCCTCCCGGAGTTCTCGGGAGCTGCCTTCTTCATACCAAAAGCCTGCTTCCCCTTCCGGGCCTCCCGGGGCTTGCGCCCAGCGGTCGCAGCTCTTCTCTTCGCCGCAGCGGAAGATGCACGCCTCTGCTCGGCCGCGCGACCCGTTGTGGGACTAGCAGCAGTGCCCTCTTTCAGTAGCTTTGATGTGCGACCCTTGGCCCCGCGCCCGCTGCGCTCACGCTTGACAGGCTTGTTTGCGGCCCGCCCGCGAGCGGCGCGCTCTTGTTGGTACTTTCTTGAAACCCCCATGCCG
>CEWI01067675.1_pt1 | contig 19842 bp, 19 predicted proteins | sample 531271 | NCBI WGS metagenome assembly CEWI01 (sample SAMEA2622499, study PRJEB7988) | marine metagenome | biome: marine biome (ENVO:00000447); feature: mesopelagic zone (ENVO:00000213); material: "saline water (ENVO:00002010), including plankton (ENVO:xxxxxxxx)" | depth 350 m | reverse complement strand
CCATTGACCTTTAAAATTATAATGAAATTAATAAAACTATTTCTTTTCATACAAATAATTTATATGTCTAAGTTTTATAGGATATAATGTCTGTTTTATAGGATATAATGGAGTTGGAGTAATATATGCTATTAGAGTACCTGCCAGTATTAATATTCTTAATTTTTGCAATAATTTTTGCTGCTATAATGCTGAGCATCGGTTTTACGCTTGGCAAAAATAATCCTAACACAGAAAAGAATTCACCATATGAATGTGGCTTTGAAGCTTTTGAAGATTCTAGAATGAAATTTGATGTCCGATATTATTTGGTTGCAATTTTATTTATAATTTTTGATTTAGAAATAGCTTTTTTGTTTCCATGGGCTGTAGTTGTACATGAAATAGGCTTTATTGGAATTATATCTATGGCGTTATTTTTATTAATTTTAGTTGTTGGATTTATTTATGAGTGGAAAAAAGGGGCGCTAGAATGGGATTAGAAAATATACATAAGGATGGTTTTGTTTTAACAAAATCCTCAAATCTTTTTGATTGGGCAAGAACCGGTTCTTTATGGCCAATGACTTTTGGGTTAGCTTGTTGCGCTGTAGAAATGATGCATGCAGGCGCTTCAAGATATGACTTGGATCGTTTTGGCATGTTATTTAGACCAAGCCCAAGACAATCTGACGTAATGATTGTTGCTGGTACACTTGTAAATAAAATGGCACCAGCTTTAAGAAAAGTCTATGATCAGATGGCAGATCCTAAATGGGTTATTTCTATGGGTTCATGTGCAAATGGTGGTGGTTACTATCATTATTCTTACGCAGTAGTTAGGGGTTGCGATAGAATTGTTCCAGTTGATATATATGTACCAGGATGTCCACCAACAGCTGAAGCTTTATTATATGGCATCTTACAATTACAAAATAAAATTAAAAGACAAAATACATTAGTAGTAAATAGCCCTGTGTAAATTATTCCAATGCAAGATATTATTTCTAAATATATAACTGAACCGTATGATCTTATTTTAGATTCAGATATTGTGACGCTTAAAATAAATAAAAATTCACTATTAAAAGTTATGACAATTTTAAAACATAACAATGAGCTTCTATTTACTCAATTATCAGATTTATGCGCAATTGATTATAGTATGTATGGAGAATCAGAATGGGAAACGAGTGAAGCAACATCAACAGGATATAATAGAGGTATAAAGTCAAAATCACACGGAAGAATTAAATTTGGAGATAGTATAAAAAATAAAGATAACGCAAGTAGGTTTTGTGTTGCTTATCATCTATTGTCTATAAAAAAAAATTTTAGAATTAGAGTAAAAGTTTATTTAGATAACAATGAAATAATAATCCCGTCTGTAGTTAATTTATGGTCTGCTGCAAATTGGTACGAAAGAGAAGCTTTTGATTTATTTGGCATTTTGTTTGAAGGCCACCCAGACCTAAGGCGTATACTGACAGATTATGGATTTATCGGACATCCTTTTAGAAAAGATTTTCCATTAATTGGTAACACTCAAATTAGATATGATCCTACTCTAAAAAAAATTATATATGAACCTGTTGATATAGAACCAAGAGTTCTAGTGCCAAAAGTAATTAGAGAAAATAAAGAATGAAGGAATTTAAAAATTTTACGATGAATTTTGGGCCACAGCATCCAGCAGCGCATGGAGTCTTACGATTAGTTTTACAGATGGATGGAGAAGTAATCAAGGATGCTGACCCACATATCGGTCTTTTACATCGTGCTACCGAAAAACTAGCTGAATCAAAACCATACAACCAGTCTATTGGTTATATGGATAGATTAGATTATGTTTCCATGATGTGCAATGAACATGCTTATGTTCTAGCAATAGAAAAATTACTAAATATAGACATTCCTGATAGAGCTAAATATATAAGAGTAATGTTCGATGAAATTACAAGGATACTTAATCATTTACTTTGGCTTGGAGCGCACGCACTTGATATTGGAGCTATGTCAGTATTTTTATATTCTTTCAGAGAACGTGAAGATTTAATGGATAGTTATGAAGCTGTTTCAGGAACTAGGATGCATGCAACATATTATAGACCAGGAGGTGTTTTTAGAGATTTGCCTGAAAGCATGCCTAAATATGAAAAGTCTATTATTAAAAACAAAGATGAGTTAAAAGATTTAAATTATAACAGAGAAGGAACTTTACTAGATTTTTTAGAAGATTTCGTTTCTAGATTTCCTGAGTGTATTAATGAATATGAAAATCTGCTAACAGATAACAGGATATGGAAGCAAAGAACGGTTGGCATAGGAGTTGTTAATCCTGAAAGAGCACTTGAATTAGGATTTACCGGACCAATGTTGAGGGGCTCTGGTATTCCATGGGATTTAAGAAAGAAACAACCTTACGAGGTTTATAATAAGCTTAAATTCGATATACCAATTGGCAAAACAGGTGATTCTTATGATAGATATTTAGTAAGAATTGAAGAACTAAGACAATCCAATAAAATTATTAAACAATGTATTGATTGGTTAAAAAATAATCCAGGGCCAATAATGATAAATGATGCAAAGGTTGCTACTCCAAACAGAGAAAATATGAAAGAGGATATGGAGTCACTAATACATCATTTTAAAATATTTACTGAAGGCTATTGTATACCTGAAGGTGAAACTTATACAGCAATTGAAGCACCAAAAGGGGAATTTGGAATTTATCTAATATCTGATGGAGCAAATAAACCATATAGGCTTAAAATTAGAGCCCCTGGTTTTCCACATCTTTCAGCTTTAAATGAAATGTGTAAAAATCACATGTTGTCAGATGTAGTAACTATTATAGGTACGCAAGATATTGTTTTTGGGGAAATAGATAGATGAATCAAAAATATGTTATTAACGATGAAATTATAAACCAGATAGATCGTGTTAAAAGAAAATTTCCTGAAATGGAATCGAAATCTTCAATCATTGAAAGTTTATTAATAATACAACATCATAACCAAGGTTTTGTTACTAAAGAAATAATTCAAGCTCTAGCAAAATATTTAGGGATAAAAGAGATTGATGTGTTTGAAGTAGCCACATTTTATACAATGATTAACATCAAACCTGTGGGAAGAAATGTAATTGCGGTTTGTAATAATATTTCGTGCATGCTTAGAGGCTCAGACAATATACTCAATTATATTGAAAAAAAACTAAATATAAAAGTTGGAGAATCAACACCAGATAAAAAATTTTATTTGAAAGATGAAATAGAATGTTTAGCCGCTTGTAATGGGGGCCCAATGATGCAAGTAAATCATAAAAACTATGAAAATTTAACTCTGAATAAAGTAGATAAAATTTTAGAGGGAATAAAATGAATATAAAACTTTGTACGGAAACTTTTAATCTTAATAATCCAGCATCTATGGAAACATATATAAGTCTTGGCGGTTATGAGGCATGGAAAAAAATAGTAGAAAGAAAATCATCTAAGTTAGAAATAATAAATAAAATTAAAGAATCAGGATTAAGAGGTAAAGGTGGAGCAGGTTTTTTAACAGGATTAAAGTGGTCATTTATACCACAGCAAGCAAAACAAAAATATTTAGTATGTAACTCAGATGAAAGCGAGCCTGGAACTTGCAAAGATAGGGATATTTTAAGATATAACCCACATGCAATTATTGAAGGAATGTTAATAGCCTCTTATGCAATTGGAGCTTCAGTAGCTTATAATTATCTTCGCGGTGAGTTTTTAGATGAACAATGGAAAGTTTTCAATAATGCGTTAGAAGAAGCGTATAAAAATAATTTTATAGGTAAAAATATATTATCTACTAATATTAGTATAGAAATTTATTCTTTAATTGGAGCAGGAGCATATATTGTTGGCGAAGAAACTGCAATGCTTGAATCTATTGAAGGAAAAAGGGGAATGCCTAGAATTAAACCTCCATTCCCAGCAATAAAAGGACTGTTTGGAAAACCAACCATAATTAATAATACAGAGACTTTAGCTAGCATTCCTAAAATTATGTTAAATAACGAAGGTTGGTATAAAGATATTGGCATAGGAAATTCTGAAGGAATCAAGATTTTTTCCATGAGTGGGCACATAAACAAACCAAATAATTATGAAATACCTTTGGGCACGCCATTTTCAAACCTATTAAAATTGTCTGGAGGAGTATTAAATGGAAATAAATTAAAAGCAGTTATCCCAGGAGGTTCTTCTGTGCCTGTAATTAAGGGAGAAGATATGATGATGACAACAATGGATTATCCATCAATTGCAAAAGCTGGATCAATGTTAGGGTCTGGCGGAGTTATTGTTATGGATGAAACCACTTGCATGGTTTCAGTTCTTCATCGTATTTCAAGATTTTATTATTCCGAATCATGTGGACAATGTACACCATGCAGAGAAGGAACTGGTTGGCTACATAAGATTTTATCAAATATATTAAATGGAAAAGGTACATTAAATAATCTTGATCAGCTTAATAAAATTGCAAATCAAATCGAAGGACATTGTATTTGCGCATTGGGAGATGCAGCAGCTATGCCTGTTAGAAGTTTTTTAAAACATTTTTGGCATGAATTTGAATATTATGTAGAAAAAAAAGAGTCTATGGTTTCCTAATATGAAAGTTTTTATCAATAACAAAGAATATAAAGCGCGAGAAAATGAGACAATTATTGAGCTTGCAGATAGAAATGGAATTAATATTCCAAGATTTTGTTATCATAAGCACTTATCAGTTGTTGCTAGTTGTCGGATGTGCTTAGTTGAAATCGAAAATATAGAACATGCACAGCCAGCATGCTCTACACCAGTACAAGAAAATATGAAAATATTTACTCATTCTAATAAAACTAAAAATGCTCAAAAAAATACAATGGAATTTTTATTAATAAATCATCCGCTAGATTGCCCTATTTGTGATCAAGGTGGAGAATGTGAGTTACAAGATGTCTCTATACAACATGGAGAAAGCCATTCAAATTATTTAGAATTTAAAAGAGTTGTTATTGACAAAGATGTTGGCCCCTTAATTTCAACAGAGATGACTAGATGTATACATTGCTCAAGATGTGTAAGATTTGGTGAAGAAGTCTCAAATAATAAAGAGCTAGGCTTAGTAAATCGTGGCGAACATATGGAAATTAGAACTTTTATAGAAGAGGGAATATCTTCAGAATTATCAGGTAATATGATTGATTTGTGTCCTGTGGGGGCTCTAAATAATAAACCATATAGATATAGAGCTAGAACATGGGATTTACAACAACATGGTGCTATTTCCCCACATGATTGTATAGGTTCTAATATTTATTATCATACTTATAATAATGAGATAGTTAGAGCAGTCCCTAAAGAAAACCATGATATTAATCAGACTTGGTTATCAGATAGAGATAGATTTGGGTATGAAGGTATTTACTCAGAAGATAGGGCTACAAAACCTATGATTCGTAACAATAAGAAGCTTGTAGAGTGTGAAAAAGAAATATTGTTAAATAAAACAAATGAAATAATAAAATCAACCATTAATGATTTTGGATTAGATCAGATTGGGTGCTTAATCTCTGCACAATCTACAAGTGAAGAATTATTTTTATTTCAACATTTATTTAAAAGTATGAATATCCAAAATATTGACCATAGAACAAACGAGTGTGATTTCAATTATCAAGAAAATTATCCATTAATGCCATCGCTAGGTTGTAATATAAATGACTTAGATAAATTTGATAATATATTATTAGTTGGTGTCAATATAAAAACAGAATTCCCTATTCTAACAATTAGATTTAACGAGGCATCTAAAAATAATACAAAGATATTTTCTATTCATTTCGATTCGTTAGACGAAGATTTTGAGCTTGCTGGAAAAATTGCTTTAAACAACAGCGATTTAAGTAAGTTTTTTGATAAAAAGAAACCTGCAATTAATACTAATAATAAAACATTAATAATTATTGGTCCAAATATAAATTATCTTGTGAATCAATCTCAAATTTTAGATTCAATTACAAAATATTCAAAATCCATTAACGCTCAACAGGGATATTTAACGGATTTCTGTAATTCAACATCTGCTTGGTTATTTGGAAATATACCGCATAGAAATTTTGGCGGTCAAACAACTAACAAACCAGGACTAAACGTATCTGACATGATTAAATCTGGTTTATCTACATATGTATTCTTTAATTTAGAGCCTGAACACGATTTTTGGAATGCATCAGCAGTTACTGAGGCGTTAAATAAATCTAAATATAATATTTTTTTTACATCTTATGTTACACCACTAATTGAAAGATATGCAGATGTAATAATACCAATTTCAACATTTGCAGAAACAGATGGTAGCTTTATTAATATAGAAGGAACATATCAAGCTTATAATAAAATTGTTAACCCGAATAAAAATATTTTTGAAGGTTGGTCAATATTAAATAGTCTTATAAAAATGAATAATCTAGGGGATTATAATATTTCTTCTATTCGAAGTTTTCTTTTAAAATCATTGCAAAACATAGATTTTAATTATTCAAAAAATAAAAAATTTAAAAATATTAATTCTAAATCCATTACAAATAATTATATATATAAGAATACGCTTAGACATATTTATGCTTCAGATCAAATTGTGCGTAGATCAAAATCATTAAATTTAACAGAGCAGTCACATAACAAGTTTATTTATATTTCATCAGACTTAGGTCAAATTCTTAACAACAAAGACACTTTAGAAATTAGAGAAAATAATAAAAATTATAAAGTAAAAAATTTCCTTATAAAAAAAGAATTACCAATCAATACAATTGTGTATACTTCTAGTTTTAATAATACATTAAACGAATCTAAATCAGGCCATATAACTATAAAATCATGAATATTATTTTTATTATACTTAACTCATTAATAGACATTCTTTTGGTTGTAGTACCATTATTTTTAATAGTCGCATACACAACATATTCAGAAAGAAAAATTATTGGTTTTATGCAATCTAGGATGGGACCAACAAGGGTTGGACCTTATGGTATGTTACAACCTATAGCAGATATAATTAAATTATTAACTAAAGAAATCATTATTCCGTCAAATGCAAACAAAGGTTTGTTTTTAACAGCGCCAATAATTATGTTGGTACCATCATTATTGGTATGGTCAGTTATTCCATTATCTGAATATTTTGTAATTGCCAATATTAATGCAGGATTACTTTTTATCTTAGCCTTAACTTCGTTAAGTGTTTATGGTGTAATTTTAGCAGGATGGGCTTCTAATTCTAAATATGCATTTTTGGGTTCCATGAGATCTGCTGCTCAAATAATAGCTTATGAAATTGCAATGGGTTTTGCTTTAGTCGGGGTACTCATGGCTGCTGGTAGTCTTAATCTGCAGGAAATTATTATTTCTCAAAAAGGAGGAATTATCCATTGGTATTGGATTCCGTTATTTCCGCTCTTTATTATTTATTTAATATCAGGAATAGCGGAAACAAATAGAGCTCCATTTGATGTTTCTGAAGGAGAATCTGAAATTGTTGCCGGCTTTCATGTTGAATATTCTGGCGTTACTTTTGCTATGTTTTTCTTAGCAGAATACATGAATCTTATTCTTATAAGTATATTAGTAAGCATAATGTTTTTTGGTGGTTGGTTATCACCATTTGAGTCAACTTTCCTAGAACATTATTTTAATTGGATACCGGGTTTTATTTGGTTATCTATAAAAACATTATTTTTTATTTTTTTATTTTTATGGTTAAGAGCTACTTTACCAAGATATAGATATGATCAAATAATGAGATTAGGTTGGAAAGTATTTTTGCCAATTACTTTAGTATGGATTTTTTTAGAAGGCTTTATGATATATTACAAAATTCAACCATGGTTCTCAGTATGATAAATAAAATTTCAACAATATTTAAAAGTCTTTTTCTTTTAGAAATATTGAAAGGACTATCAGTAACAGGTAAAAAACTTTTTAAAAAACCTATTACAGTTCAATACCCAGATGAAAAAACACCTCAATCAGCTAGATTTAGAGGGTTACATGCATTAAGACGCTATCCAAATGGCGAGGAAAGATGTATTGGGTGTAAATTATGCGAAGCTGTTTGTCCAGCATTAGCAATATCAATAGATACAGAAATGAGAACAGATGGAACAAGAAGAACTACAAAATATGACATAGATTTATTTAAATGTGTTTACTGTGGCTTCTGTGAGGAAGCGTGTCCTGTAGACGCTATAGTTGAAACCAAAATTTTTGAATTCCATTTTGAAAACAGGAATGAAAAAATTGTTAATAAGTTTGATCTTCTTAAAATTGGGGATATTTACGAACAAGAAGAACTTAAAGATAGAAAAAATCTAGGATAAGAAAATGAATGCAGAACTTATAATATTTTATCTATTTTCTATTTTTTTAATCATTTCTTCAATGCGAGTGGTTATAAGTAATAACCCAGTTAAGTCTGCTATATATTTAGTTTTCTCTTTTTTCTGTTCAGCCGTATTGTGGCTGCTATTAGGCGCAGAGTTTTTGTCCGTCATTCTTATATTAGTATATGTTGGGGCAGTCATGGTTTTATTTCTTTTTGTTGTAATGATGCTTGATATAAATTTATCAGAGATTACAAGTGGGTTTGTTAAATATTTAAATGAAGGCATATTTGTTTTTATAATTATGTCTGCTTTATTAATTTTATTTTTTCAAAATCAGTTTGCAGATACAAATAAAAACATTATTACAGAAATAATTATAATAAGTGATAGCAATACTAAAAACCTAGGATATATTTTGTACACAGAATATATATTGGCATTTGAAATAGCTGCTGTTATTTTATTATTAGGCATTATTTCTGCAATAACTTTAACCCATAAAAAGAAATCAGATAATAAATTCCAAGACCCTGATATGCAGGTTAATGTTAAAAAGGAAGATAGAATATTTATAGTAAAAGACGAGGATTCAAAATGATACCTATGTCATATTATTTATTCCTTAGCTCAATACTTTTTAGTATTTCCTTAGCAGGTATTTTTTTGAATAGAAAAAATATATTAATCATGCTTATGTCTCTGGAGTTAATGTTTTTATCTATAAACTTTAATTTTATAATTTTTGGTAATTACCTTGGTGATTTAACAGGTCAAATATTTGTTTTTTTTATTCTTACTGTAATAGCAGCGGAATCAGCTATTGGGTTAGCAATAATTGTTGTGCTTTATAGAAATAGACATAGTATCAATGTAGATGATATAGGAAATTTAAAAGGATGATGTATTTTTTGATTACTATAATTATCTTTTCCCCTCTCCTTGGGTCACTAATTCTTTTATTTAAAAACGATAAAAGCAACTTAAGCACTGCCATAATTGGCAATATTTCAATAGGAATATCAATGATATTATCTTTGTTTTTATTAATATCTTATTTGTTTGACCCTACACCCATTGAAAACTTTACTCTTTTTAAATGGTTTTCTTCTAACAAATTTACATTTGAATTTGGGTTACTTGTAGATAGTTTATCTGTAGTAATGTCCTTTATAGTTACTTTTGTATCTTTCTTTATTCATATCTATTCCATTGGTTATATGGAAAAAGATTTAGGTTTTAATAGATTTTTTATTTACACTAATTTTTTCACCTTTTCTATGTTACTGATTGTTTTCTCAAATAATTTTCTTCAATTATTTGTTGGGTGGGAGCTAGTAGGACTTTCTTCTTATTTGCTTATTGGTTTTTGGCATGAAAAAATAAGCGCAGTTAATGCTAACCTAAAAGCATTTATTGTAAACAGAATCGGTGACATAGGATTATTATTAGGCGTGATACTTATTTTTGTGTCTACCAAGAGCCTAGATTATAATAATCTTTTTTTATCTCTTTCTGCATTGAGTGAAAAAAATATAACTATTTTAAATTATTCTTTTGAAGCAATACCATTAATTGCCTTATTACTTTTTATTGGTGCTTCAGCAAAATCAGCACAAATACCACTTCATTTTTGGTTACCTGACTCTATGGAGGGCCCAACACCTATTTCAGCGTTAATACATGCAGCAACAATGGTTACCGCAGGTATATTTATGATTGTTAGGCTATCACCTCTATATAATGAATCTGGATATGTTTTAGATTTAATTTTAATTATTGGCACATCAACAGCTTTCCTTATGGGACTCGTTGCTTTGGTTCAAAATGATATAAAAAGAATCATAGCTTATTCAACCATATCACAATTAGGATATATGACAGCAGCTCTTGGAGCGTCTTATTATTCCTTTGCAATATATCATCTATTAACACATGCCTTTTTTAAAGCATTGCTATTTTTATGCGCAGGATCAATTATTTTAAAATGCCATCATGAGCAAGATATTACAAAGATGGGAGGATTAAGAAAAATTATGCCTTATACATTTTTTGCTTATTTAATAGCAGGAATATCTTTAATGGGGGTTCCATTTACGTCTGGTTTTTACTCAAAAGATTTAATTATTGATATATTTAAAAATAATGGAAATAGTTTTATTTATTATTTCTTAATTGCAGGAGTGTTTATAACAACTTTATATACATCTAAAATATTCTTTAAAGTATTTTTTGGTGACAACAAACTTAAAATTGAAGATAGCACAGAATTAGAGCATAAGGATGTAATCCTAATGCCTTTAATTGCATTAGCAATACCAAGTATGTTTATAGGATTAGCTCTATTTGATTCAATGCTTTTTAATAATTATTTTGCTGGTTCTACGAGTGATTTTAATATAACAAGTAACTTTTATAATAACTATATTATAAGTGCTTTCAGTTTTACAGTACATGCTTTCACAAGCTTAAGTTTTTTCGTTCTCGTTATAGGAGTTATTACATCTTATCTAATTTATTATAAAGAAATAGATTTATCGAAAATTTTCGAAGGTAAGTTAAGTTTAATAAAGAAAATTCTTGAAAGTGAATATGGTTTCATTAATTTATCTAACAATTATATTCCATTATATTTTAAAAAAATTGCAAATATTTTATGGATTAAATCTGATGTTAATATTATAGATAATTTAATTGTAAATGGAATTGCTAATCAAATTAAAAAAATATCAACTAGAATAAGGTTAATCCAAACAGGATATATATATCATTATGCATTTACTATGATAATTGGTTTAATGCTATTTTTGTTAGTTTTCTTTAATTTTTAATTATGTTTATACATTATTTTCCAATTTTAAGTATATTAATATGGACCCCAATAATAGGTAGTCTTTTACTTTTACTTATCAAAGAAAATAATCTACCTCTAATTAAAATTGTAGGATTCTTTTTCTCATCTATTACTTTAATATTTTCAATAATTATTTTATATAATTTCAACCCACATGATTTTTCATTACAATTTGTTGAAAAAATACCATGGATTTCTAATTTAAATATTAATTATCATTTAGCTGTTGATGGTTTTTCTGTAATTTTCATTATTCTTACTACAATTATCACCTCTATAATTATGTTATTTAATTTTTCAGAAGAACGTAGCCAGAATAATAAATTTATTTCATTATTTTTGTTACTTGAAGGACTACTTCTTGGAGTGTTTTGTTCATTTGATAGTATATTATTTTATATTTTTTTTGAATCAACACTTATACCTCTTTTTTTAATAATAGGTATCTGGGGTGGACCAAATAGAATTTATGCAACTTTAAAATTTTTTATTTATACGCTTTTTGGTTCAGTGTTACTGCTAGTATCATTAATATATCTTTCGTTTAAAGCTAATAGCTTTTATATTTTAGATTATTATCATTTATTATTAGATCTCGATACCCAAATATATTTATTTTTAGCTTTCCTTATTGCTTTTGGTGTAAAAATTCCAATGTGGCCTGTTCATACATGGCTACCTGATGCACATGTCGAGGCACCATCATCTGGGTCCGTAATTTTAGCTGCAGTTTTACTAAAAGTTGGAGGTTATGGAATGATACGTTTTTTATTGCCAATAACACCTGATGCTGGCATATATTTAAACCACATAGTTATAACATTATCATTAATAGCAATTATTTATATTAGTTTTGTTGCTCTAGCTCAAAAAGACATGAAAAAACTTATTGCTTATTCTTCAATTGCTCATATGGGGTTTGTCACGCTTGGTATTTTTTTAGTTTTTAATATATTAAGTCAAGATTTTGGAACAGACAACGACATCATTTTAGTAGGGCTTCAAGGAGCAATTATGCAAATGATTTCTCATGGTTTAATATCCGCAGGACTTTTTATTTGCATTGGAATTATTTATACAAGAACTAAATCAAGAATGATAGATGAGCAATCAGGCATTGCTCAAACTATGCCATTATTTTCAGCATTAATGATGTTTTTTTTATTAGCAAATTCTGGATTACCAGGAACATCTGGTTTTGTAGGTGAATTTATGGTATTGATATCAAGCATTGAGATTAATCCATTTTATGCAATTTTAGCATCCACCACATTAGTTCTTGCTGCATCATATTCTTTATGGTTGGGGAAAAGAGTGCTTTTTGGATTAACTACTAATGAAAATGTTATGAAAATGAAGAGTTTGAGAACAGATGAATTTTGGTCTTTATTCATATTAGTAATATTAATTTTATTAATTGGCATTAAGCCTAATTTAATTTTAGATATAAGTCATGAGGCTTCATATAACATAATTAACTCATTGGTTACAAAACTTTAATAATGATAAATTTTCTTTATATAATACCTGAAATCATAATAATGACAGTTTTATCCTTTGTGATTGTGTTAGATTCTTTTTTCTCAAAAAATAATAAAAAGATTTCTTATTATTTTGTACAACTTTCTTTATTTTTGTGTTCCTACTATATTATTGATAATTTTAATTTTCTTAATAAAAATACATCAAACCTTTATAACACATCTATATTTTCTAATATTTTTAAATTATTTATTACTTTAAGTTTGGCTCTTATATTACATTATACCTACAAGTTCTTACAATATTTTAAAAAATATGAGTCAGAATATTTTATGATTGCGCTTTTTGCTCTTATTGGAATGATGATTATGGTTTCATCAGAACATCTTTTATTACTTTATTTAGGCATTGAATTATTATCTTTATCATTGTATTCCCTTATATCATTTAATAGAGATTCTATTTTTTCTTCTGAGGCAGCAATTAAATATTATATTTTAGGAGCCATTGCCTCAGGATTTCTATTATTTGGTATTTCTTTGATATATGGGTTAACAGGAAGCCTTTATTATGTGGAAATATCAAATCAAATTAGCTCGTTAAATTTTTCATCTAGTGAGTATACTTTGCATGCTGTAGGTTTAATTTTTGCTTTAACTTTTATACTAATAAGCTTGGCATTTAAATTTGGGGCTGCACCATTTCATATGTGGATTCCAGATGTTTATCATGGCTCATTAATAACTACTACTTTATTACTGAGCACGGTTCCCAAAATAGCTGTTTTTATAATTATTATAAAGATAATTAACTCTATTTTTTCTAATTTATATATTTTTTGGGCTGATATATTATTTATACTATCAATATTATCTATTATAGTTGGTAATGTTACTGCGATTGTTCAAACTAATATAAAAAGAATGCTTGCATATTCTACTATTGCGAATATAGGTTTTATATTATTAGGTATATTTACTGGATCTATAGAGGGGTATAAAGCAGCTATGTTTTATACTATTACCTACGTATTATTTACAATCGCGGCTTTTGGATTATTATCAGAATTAAAAAATGGAGAATCCCCTATTGAAGAAATTACTAATTTAAGTGGATTAAATAAACAATATCCAATATTAGCTTTTATTTTTATGTTATTAATGTTGTCTTTTATTGGCATACCTCCTTTGCTAGGTTTTCACGCAAAGCTTTTTATAATTCAATCATTAATTCTTACAAGCAATATATTTTTAAGTATATTTGCTGTACTGATGACCGTCATAGGATCTTATTATTATTTAAGAGTTATTAAAGTTATGTATTTTGATAATTTAGATAATAAACTGAGTTGTATATCAACTTCATATATTACTTATCTATATGTCTTCCTTCTTGTGCTCCTAGGCCTGTTTCCCGATATTTTAGGTCAAATAAGTTATTACTCAATCTCAAACCTTTAAAGGCTTGAAAATTAACTAGAGAGACTATAGACTCCTTATACAGTGCGGGGTGGAGCAGTCTGGTAGCTCGTTGGGCTCATAACCCAAAGGTCGTAGGTTCGAATCCTGCCCCCGCTACTAGCTAGCTTACAATAAATAAATACATAAATTTTTTGCCTAGATATAAAAAACACCTATTTTTTTTCTATTTATATGAAATAAAGTATTATACAATATGCATACCAGGCCCCATTAGGGGCTATTTTATTGGCTGAATGACAAATGAATGAAATTGAGGAAAAATTAATGATATCTATTAATGAAATTATAGGTAGTAAAGATGTAAGAGTTTTGAATATTAGTATTAATAAAATGAGTAAAAACCCAAAAATAGATATTATTATTGATTCAGACAATGGAGTGAGCATAGAAGACTGTGCATTTGTTTCACAAATAAGCAACAATTTAATAGAATTGGAAAGTGATTTACAAAAAACATACACATTAGAGGTATCATCACCAGGTATTAATAGAGAACTTTACAATATATCGGATTTTTGTGCGTTCAAGGGTTTTAAGGTTAAAGTAAAATTAAAGAAAACTATAAATAAACATAAAAATATTTTAGGAACTATAGAATCTATTAAAGGAGATTCTATTTTGATAAAAAATGAAGAAGGAGAAATTCAAATTAACTTCAATGATATAAAAAAAGCAAACCTTCAAAGAGATATAGAGATTAAAAAGAAATGAATAAAGAAATACTTTTGGTTATTGAAACAGTATCGAATGAGAAAAACGTTAGCAAAGAGGTTATTGTTGATGCTGTAGAGCATGCGTTAGCAGGAGCTGTTAAGAAAAAATTTAGACTTAATCAAAAACAAGATATTGAAGCCAGGGTAACCATAGATCTTGAGACTGGAAATTATACGACATATCGAAGATGGCTAATAGTAGATGAAATTGAAGATGAACTAGAAGACCAACAAATACTTTTAAATGATGCAGTTTTAAAAAATAAAGACCTTAAAATAGGAGATTATCTTGAAGAAGAGGTTGCATCAATAAAGTTTGGTAGGATTTTAGCACAAGCAGCTAAAAACGTAATAGTTCAAAAAGTTAGAGATGCTGAAAGAAGCAGAATCGTAGAGTTATATTTACCAAAAATTGGTCAATTAATTTTTGGAATTGTTAAAAGAGTAGAGAAGGGTAATGTTTATATTGATTTAGGGATGCCTGATAAGGAAGGATCTATGGAGGAAGCAATAATTTTGAAAGAAAATTTAATTCCAAGAGAAGCTATAAGACCAGGAGATAGATTAAGAGGTTTTTTAAGTGATGTGCAATCAGAAACAAGAGGACCTCAATTATATATAACAAGAAAGGCTCCAGAATTTTTAGTTGAATTATTTAAGTTAGAAGTGCCAGAAGTCGGTCAAGGGCTAATTGAAATACTTGGTGCCGCAAGAGATCCAGGGCTAAGAGCTAAAATTTCTGTTAAATCAAATGATCCAAAACTTGACGCCATAGGAGCTTGCGTGGGAATGCGTGGATCAAGAGTACAATCTGTTTCAAATGAACTTGGTGGAGAAAGAATAGATATAATTATGTGGGATGAGGATCCTGCCAAGTTTGTAATTAATGCTATGTCGCCAGCAGAAGTATTATCAATTGTTGTAGATGAAGAGAAGAAAATTATGGATATTGCTGTATCTGAAGATCAATTATCTCAAGCTATTGGAAGGGGTGGACAAAACGTCAGACTTGCAAGCGAACTAACCGGATGGGAATTAAATGTAATGAGCAAGGAAGAAGCTGATGATAAATTAACAGAGGAAAATAAAAAACTCAGCTCTTTATTTATGGAAGAATTAAACGTAGACCAAGATGTTGCTGATGTTTTAGCAAAAGAAGGGTTCTCATCTATAAATGAAATAGCATACTGTTCTTTAGAAGAATTTAATTCTATAGAAGATTTTGATACTGATATAATAAATGAGCTTAGAAAAAGGGCGTTAGATAAATTAGAGCTTAAAAAGGGTAAATTAGATAAAGATAATTTATTATCAAATATTAAAGAATTGTCTGAAGAAGACATTATAAAGCTTAACAACCATGATATTAATAGCATTGATGATGTAGCGGATTTATCTGTAGCTGAACTCTTAGACGTGATAGAATTATCTGAAGACATTGCAGGTAAGATAATTATGGAAGCAAGAGAACGATGGATTAATCAAGAATAATCTAGGATTTGATATGACGGATAATGATATTAAAAAAAGTTTGTCGCTAAAAAGTCATAAAAATACATCTGTAAAACAGTCTAAGTCTACATCAGCTAAAAAAAATGTAACCATACAAGTTAGAAGAAAAAAAATACTTAACGCTCAAAGTCTACAAAATCAAAATAATAATAAAACAGACGAGCCAGTAAAAACAACTGCTAAAGTAGATGCAAATTATAAATCAACAACAACCCTATCAGCTAATCAAAGCAAATCAAAACCTATTGAGACGATAACCGCAAAGAAAAAAACTAAAATTGACAAGGATGCTAAGGTAGAAAGTTTTGAAAATAAAGAATTACATCTAAAAGAACCTAAACATAAAAAAATTAATAAAAAAGAATCTAATATTGATTCAGATTTAATCACTCAACATCAATTTGAGAAACCAACAGAACCTATAAAAAAAGTAATAGAAATACCTGATTCAATAACTGTAAGTGACTTAGCTCAAAAGATATCTATGAAGTCATCAGAATTAATTAAAGTTATGATGAACATGGGTGTTATGGCAACAATTAATCAGCTCTTAGATCAAGAAACAGTTATATTGATAGTAGACGAGCTTGGGCACGAAACAAAAATTATTAAAACTGAAACAGAAGAAAAATTATTACAACCTGAAGCAGAAATACAAGGAAAATTAGAACAAAGAGCGCCAATAGTTACAATAATGGGTCATGTTGATCATGGTAAAACTTCCTTGCTAGATTACATAAGAAAAACTAAAGTAGTTAACTCTGAAGCTGGTGGAATTACTCAACATATCGGCGCTTATAGGGTAAAAACAGACAAAGGAAATATAACTTTTCTTGATACTCCTGGACATGCAGCTTTTTCTGCAATGAGAGCGCGAGGAGCTAAAGTAACTGACATTGTTGTTTTAGTTGTTTCTGCAGATGATGGAGTGATGCCACAAACTGAAGAGGCTATCGAACACGCTCAAGCATCAAATGTCCCTCTAATTGTTGCTATAAACAAAATTGATAAAGAAAACGCAGACCCTAAAAAAGTTTTAACAGATTTAAGTAAAAAAAATGTTGTCCCTGAGGAATGGGGAGGAGATACAATTTGTATAAAAATATCAGCCTTAACTGGAGAAGGTATAGACCTTTTGCTTGATGCAATATCTTTACAGTCAGAAATGCTGGAGCTAAAGGCTTCTTCTGATGGTTCTGCAGTAGGGTCAGTAGTCGAATCATCATTAGATAAAGGAAAAGGACCAATAGCAACGGTTCTTATCCAAAATGGCACTTTAAATAAAAAAGATTATGTTTTAGTTGGTAAAGAATTTGGAAGAATAAGAGCAATGTATAATGAATTTAACAAGGAAGTTTCATCTGCTGGACCGGGATGCCCAGTTGTTATAACTGGATTATCTGGAGCACCAAATGTAGCTGATCAGTTAATTGCAACAAAGGATGAAAAGAAAGTTAAAGACATAGCATCATTAAGGGAATCTAAACAAAAAGAGATTGAGATGCAATCTAAACAAAAGACCTTTAGCATAGAAAGTTTCAATCAAACTAACACCCCTAAGAAAAAAATTATTAATTTATTAATAAAAAGTGATGTTCATGGTAGCGCAGAAGCTATAATTTCTGCATTAATGGCAATTAAGAATGAAGATGTTGGGTTAGAAATAATTTATAGTGGAGTAGGAGCAATTACAGAATCTGACGTAAACCTTGCTACAAGTTCAGGTTCTAAAATAATAGGATTTAATGTTAGAGCAGACGCTAAGGCAAAAAAAATAATAGAAAGCAATAATCAAGAATTATATTATTTCAGCATCATTTATGAACTAATTGATAATGTTAAACAACAATTGTCAGGCTTATTAGACCCAGACATTAAAGAAGAAATTATTGGTATAGCTGAAGTTAAAGATGTGTTTAGATCCTCTAAAATTGGGGCAATAGCTGGATCAATAGTTAGCGAAGGAGTTATACAAAAAGATCAACCAATTAGAGTGCTACGTGACAATATTGTAATTTACGAAGGAGAATTAGAATCTTTAAGAAGATTTAAGGAAGATGTAAAAGAGGTTAAAAGTGGAACAGAATGCGGAATAGGCGTTAAGGATTATAACGATGTTAAAGCTGGCGACCAAATAGAAGTCTATAAGAGAACTGAAATACGTAGAACAGTTTAATATATGAGTTCTAGGATTTTCAAAGTACAAGATTTGCTGCATAAAGAAATAGCTAGTCTTATTATAAAAGACATCCATAATCCAGTAATTTCAAAATCTGTGACAATATCTAGTGTAAAAATAAGCAAAGACTTAAGATATTCTGAGGTTTTTTTTACATCATTTAATAAAGATGTTAAAAAAATTGAAAATGAATTAAATAAGGCATCTGGTTATATTCGTAATGAGTTGTCAAAAAGAATACATTTAAAAAGACTTCCTCAAATAAAATTTAGTTACGATACAACAGCTGATGACAGCCAAAAGATTGATAATCTAATTAAATCAATTAAAAATGATTAATGGTTTAATATTAATAGACAAACCCAGAGGGATTTCTTCTAATAATACTTTAAAACAAGTTAAAAAAATATTGTCTGTTAAAAAAGCTGGTATAGTTGGAATACTAGATCCATTAGCAACAGGCATGCTACCAATTGTAATAGGAGAGGCAACAAAATTTTCAAAATATATAGAATTGTTTAATAAAAGTTATATAGTTGATTGTAAGTTAGGATATAAAAGCTCAACAGGTGATGACGAGGGCATAATAGAGAAGGATAATAGATGTATTAAGGATTTTAATATATTAGAACTTAAAAATAATTTAGATTCATTTGTAGGAACTCAAGAACAAATTCCACCCATGCATAGTGCTATTAAAATTGATGGAGTAAGACTTTATAAGTTAGCTAGACAGGGAATAGAAGTAGAAAGAAAAAGTAGATCTATTAAAATATTAAGTATAAATTTTTTAAATTATAGCTCCAACATACTTTCATTTGAAATTATGTGTAGTAAAGGCACTTATATTAGAACCTTAGTGGAAGATTTAGGTTTAAAATTGAATATTTTTAGTTATACAAAACATTTAAGGAGAACAAAGATAGGATTTTTTGAAGAAAATCAGATGATATCATTAGAAAAATTAAAAAATTCAATAAACAATAATTCTGATTATTTAATCTCAATGGACTCTATGTTATCTCATATGAAGTTATTAACTATAAGTGATGATGATGAGCTAAAAATACGTAATGGCCAGTCTATTTATTATGATTCAGATGTTCAAGATGCAGAAATTAGAATGCAAAATAACCATAAAGACCTCATAGGGGTAGGTTTTATAAAGAATAATTATATATCGCCAAAAAGATTGGTTAACTTTAAGTAATAATCGTTTGTATAAAATTC
>CEWI01029598.1_pt1 | contig 19858 bp, 29 predicted proteins | sample 531271 | NCBI WGS metagenome assembly CEWI01 (sample SAMEA2622499, study PRJEB7988) | marine metagenome | biome: marine biome (ENVO:00000447); feature: mesopelagic zone (ENVO:00000213); material: "saline water (ENVO:00002010), including plankton (ENVO:xxxxxxxx)" | depth 350 m | reverse complement strand
CCACTATCAAAAATTTCTTTTGGCATACAATAAGCACATCTAAAATTGCATCTATCAGTAACAGAAATTCTTAAATAATTAAATGGTCTATTATATTTATCAGTTATATTATTTATGAGCATACCTTACATTTTTTATCTTGTTTTAAATTTACAATTCTATAATTAGAATACTTAACATCGATGAGTAATAATTTACTTTCCAAAGTTTCTCCAAAATTTAGGAGTAGTTTTATAGATTCAGTTGCTTGAATTGATCCAATTATACCAGTGAGACTTGACAATACCCCCTGGTCTAAACATGATTTATTTTCATCGTCCAAATCATTGTATAAACAATTATAACAAGGCATGTTAGGTAAATCATTTCTAAATACGGCTACTTGTCCTTCCATTTTAGCTGCTGACCCCATGATTAAGGGTTTCTTATTATCAATAGAAATCTTATTAATTATAGTTCTTGTTTTAAAATTATCCGTTGCATCGATAATTAAATCGCAATTTTTAAAAATTACATTATTTATATGGCTGTTAATCTGTTTATCTACTTTATTAATTTTTATAGTTGGGTTTAATTGAGTTAGTTTTTCAAATGCAACTTCTACCTTTTTTTTATTAACATCTAAAGAATTAAATAAAATTTGTCGTTGCAGATTAGTTGTATCTATTCGGTCATAATCAATTATAGTTAACTCGCCAATACCTGATGATGTTAGATAATATGCAATTGGACAACCTAACCCACCAAGTCCAATTAAACAAACATGTTTCTCTAAAAGTTCAGATTGCCCATGTATATCTATCTCCTCAAGCAATATGTGTCTATTGTATCTCTCTAGTTCTTGATTAGTTAAAGATTTAAGATTATTTTTTATCTTTGTTTTCATTAAATTTTTTTAATTGCTCTTCGGTTGCTTCTTTTTGATATTTAACCTTATACTCATTGTATGGCATGCCATAAATAATCTCTCTAGCTTGATTATAATCTAATGACAAACCTTCTTTTTTTGCCTCTTCCACATACCACTTTGATATACAATTACGACAGAAATTTGCTAAATTCATTAAATCAATATTTTGCACTTCCGGATTATCTCTTAGATGTGAAACTATCCTTTGGAAGGTTGCTGACTCAATTTTTGCTTTACTATCGCTATTTTCTGACATTTTTATTACCTCTAACTTGTATAATAATATTAAATATAACATGTATATAAAATTTATATAACATGATTAATTTTATTGAATAAGAAGAAATAACTATATTGTCTTATTTTTTATTTGAGAAATATGTATTCCTAAAACTATAATGAAAAGGCCAATAAGATAATTCCAAACAATTTTCTCATTATAAAATAAAACTCCGAAAATTATAGCCCATACGGGAATAAGGTAATTCATAATCGAAATAAAAGAAGCTCCTGATGTTTGTAAAATATGAAAATATATAATTGTTGCTATTGCGGTACAAAAAATACCAAGTAATAACAATGAAGAAAAATGTATTTCATAAAAATTAATTGAAACATTAGACTCTGATGAAAAAAGATAAGCTAACATAATAATAGCAGAAAATAAAATAGTACCCATTGAAGCATTCAAGGGATCAGTTATTTTATATTTCTTACCGAAAACAGCGGCACAAGAATATAATATTGCTCCACCAATTACCATAAGCTCAGATTTAATATCATGAAAAAATGAATTAGTAATAAATTTAGAATCTGGCATAACTAAAACTATAATTCCAAAAAAAGCTATAATAAAACCTAATATTTTTTTTACATTTAATTTTTCATCATCTAAAAAGAAGTGGGATAAAATTAATGTAGAAATTGGCATTGTTGACATGAGTATTCCTGCAAGAGAGCTATCAATTCCTTTTTGCCCATAAGCAATTAACAAAAAAGGGGCAACTATTCCGACAAGGCTCATATATAAATAATAAGGCCAATGTTTAAAATATAATAAAACTTTTTTATGTATTAAAAAAACTAAAATTATCAAAACAATAGCTCCAATTATCAATCTTCCTGATACTACTAATTGTGGCGTATAAGCCTCTAAAGCAAATTTATTTAAGGTAAATGCCCCTCCCCAAATAGCAGATAGAGTTAATAATAATATCCAGTTTATTGTATATGAGTTCATCTTAAGTTATCCTTTCATCTAAGAGAAATTAAGTAAAATACAGAGTCCTGAAAAACATATGAAAGTTTTGTCGATAAATATTTCAGAACCAAAAAAAATTGTATTCAATGGAAAAGAGCTTACCACAAGTATATATAAAATGCCTGTAGAAGAATCAGCAGAAATTTCTGAGCATGGAATTAATGGTGATAGACAAGCTGATTTAAAGGTACATGGTGGTTATGATAAAGCATTGTATGGATATTCATTTAAACATTATAAAAAATGGTCTGAAGATTTAGGTGTTAATTTTAAAAATTTTGGGTTGGTAGGAGAAAATTTAACGATAGATAATTTTGATGAAAAAAAAATAAATATTGGGGATGAAATTAGAATAGGAAATTGTGTTTTTCAAGTATCGCAACCAAGAATTCCTTGTTATAAATTAGGGATTAAAATGAATAATCGTGAATTCCCAAAAATGTTCTCCCAAAGCTGTTTACTAGGGATTTACTTAAGAGTAGTTAAGACAGGAAAAATATCTGTAAACGACACTGTTGAAATTATTAAACAAGAACCAAATAGCTTGTCTGTATTTAAAATATCAGAGCTATTATTTAAAGACTTAACAAATAAAGGAAAAATGAAAGAAGCGTTAAATTTGAAATATTTATCCGAGGAAATAAAAGAGAAGTTTAGGGAAAGGCTTATGAAGTTAGGTGATTTTGAATCAATATAAACGCATGAAAATATCAAATATAAAAATAATTGAGGATAATGAAAAATTTGTTATTTGCACTGGTGACAAAAAAACAGGCTCTCACCCAAAAATATATCTTAATCTACAAGGTGAAGATAGCTCTATAGAGTGTTATTATTGTGGTAAAACATTTATACACAAGTCAAAATATAAGAAAAAGTAATCATGTTTGAAGAAAGAAAAACAGTAAAAGAAGTTGAAGAAGGCATTAAATTAAGCCCAAAATTTGATGAGCATGGGCTGATTCCAGTTGTAACAACAGATTCTAAAAATGGGGTATTATTAATGCATGCTTTTATGAACGCAGAAGCATTAAAATTAACATTGGAGAAAAAAGAAGCTCATTATTATAGCAGGAGCAGAAAATGTGTTTGGCACAAGGGTAAAACAAGCGGTTTTATTCAAAAAGTTGATAATATATTAATTGATGATGATCAAGATTGTATTTGGTTAAAGGTATCAGTGACTGGAAATGCTAGTTGTCATGTTGGGTATTATTCTTGCTTTTATAGGGAAATAGAATTTGATGGTAAAAAAATTAAATTAAAGTTTACTGAAAAAACTAAGGTTTTTGATCCGGATGATGTATATGGAGATGCTCAGAATCCAACAATATTATAAATTGTTAAAACTTAAATTTTGACTAAAAAATTTCGCCAATACACCTGTTAAATAACAAATAATTATGACATATATAGGACCTACATTATCTCCCATTGTATCTATAAAATATCCTATCGAACCAAATACAAAATTATAAGGTGATACATATCCTTGGGTTAATAAAATGAAAATCATAATAGGAACAAGAATTAATGACCCAATTATTATATTTTGTATAAAATGTTTTAAAAATGACATATCGTAAAAAAAATATATTCAATAAACATAGTATAACAAAGAAATGTGCTTGGTCACTAATTTTAGAGGCCAAACAAGTAATTAGTGATGCTAATATTTTGACTAAATCAATTTCTATATCTAAATTAATTAATAATAATCTTTATAAATATTCCTATAGTCTAGAAAAAAATAAAATAATAAGAAAAAATTTTAATTTAGATGCAGAATTACAAAATCTATTCGATTTGTATATGCCAATAATATTTAATGGAAAAAATAATCCGTATTTAATAGCTCATATTGCTCAAACATTAGATGGTTATATAGCCACTAAATCAGGTGAATCAAAATATATAAGCTCACCTAATAATCTGGAGCATATACATATGCTAAGGGCAATATCGGATGTAATTATTGTAGGGACTAATACAGTAAAGTTAGATAATCCAATGCTAACTACCAGATTGGTAAAAGGGTTAAGCCCAATGCGTTTAATACTTGATAAAGGAAATGTTTTAAAAAATAATTATAATGTTTTTTCAAATAGAGATGGTAATGGATACAAGATAATTTCAGATAAAATAAAAAATTATAGTAATAATGTTTTTATTCTCCCTCTATACAAAAATAAATTTGATCTAAATGATATTATATCTTTACTTAGAAAACTTAATAAAAAAATTATATATATAGAAGGTGGTGGTTCAACTGTATCTAATTTTTATAATAATAAATTATTGAATAAAATGCATTTATGCATAAGTCCCATTATTATTGGTCAAGGACATAGTAGCTTTATATTACCAAAAATAAAATCTTTAAAAAATATCAAAGATAATAAAATAAAATATTTTAAAATGGGAGAAGATATTTTATGTGATATAGATTTATCTATTTCTTAAATTTAAAAATAGAAATAAACCTGGCAAAGAACAAATTAAGTTTAATATTCCATAAATTATTGAAACACTTATGCTTGCAGATGCAGATAATCCAATAAGGAATGAAACTAACAATGCTGTAACCTCTCTTACGCCCCATCCTCCAATACTCACCGGCAATGTCATAGAAAAAAGAATAATAGGTGTAAATACTAAAAATGCTAGATAGTCAATCTCCAAACCAAGAGATATAGCTGAAATAATATAAATTAATATATATGAGGCTACTACAAAAAATGACAGTATAATATGATTCCAAAAAATTGGTCCTGTAAATAGCATATGGAAATTTTTTGTTATATCCTTTGTTCCAAAATATTTTTTGATGTTATATTTAATTAAATATTTCATTAAAAAAAATATTAATGCTGTAGGCAAAATTAAATATAAAAAAGCTATATATTTCTGATTAGTTAAAAAATAAATTGTAAGCGAAGCAATAAAAACAAAAAAAAGCATTATTTGTCCAGATAACCTTTCAAAAATCACTGATTGAAATGATTTTCCCATTTTGAATATTTCCTTTTTATTATCTGAAGTACAATAAATTCTATATAAATCACCAGGAATGCCTCCTGGAAGGATATTATTCATAAAGCCTGCAATATAATAATATTTTAAGGAATTTTTAAAATTAATATTTAAGTTTGTAAATTTAGAGACATACATCCATCTGTATGCAGATAACAAATGTTGCCCAAAACTAATCCCTATAATTAATATAATATATTTATAATCTATTATATTTATAATCTGTAGAATCTTATAACCATAATTATCAAATATTATATAAATTAAAATAATAGAAATTATATATCTTATAGTGTCCTTGATTCTCATTATGTTAAAACAAGTATGTCTTCATGGCCAACAACCAAATCAGATTTGTGCAAATCAATCTTTTTCATTCTAAATTTATACCAATTATATAAAATATCATAATTAGTTTCTTTATCCTTTTTTAAAGCATTATAAATAGTTTTTAAATATTGTTTTTGAAACATTCGATCAATATCTTTTTTAGATGGAATAACCCATGAAGAGTCTTTATTGGATGAGTTAAAGTTTTTTATTTTAGATATATTTTTTATAAATTTTATACTTTTAGATCCCATAGTGTAAATATCATTTTTGAAGGATGCTTGATGTTTATTGAATTGCGAAACAATATACTTGTCGTGTTCATTAATTATATTCCATTTAATTTTCCCATTAAAACAGATTGAAAAGTATATAACCTTCTTTGATGCTACAGATGAAAATAAGTTCTTAATAAATGTCTTAGACAATATATCAGTAATTGCCGAAAAGCTTATTAAATTATATTTATTAATGATTGGCAATACCATTGAGATGTCTTGTCTCTTTAACGTTATCTTATCTTTTTTGGAGATATTTTTTTTTAAAATTTCGAATCTGGTTTCAGTATTCTTTATAATTTTATAATTATATTCCTTCAAAAATTTTTTAGTTATTATGGGAAAATTACTAAGAAGTTTTTTATCATGATCTACTAATAGCATTTCATCAAAAGCTATTTTGTTATGATAACACCACCTTAGGAAAGATCCTGTGCCGCACCCTAAGTCAATAATTTTAGCAAAATTTTTCTTATTATTTTTATAATGCTTACAAAGGAGATTACTTCGTGCTAAAAAGTCATATTTTTCTCTAGCATTTATCCATGTAAGCTGAAATTTATTAAAATTCATTTATTGCCTTTTTAATAATTCTAGCTGGAACTGACCAGTTATACTTTGATTTATTACAGGTATTTTCATAAATATTTTTGTCATAATTTAGGTTAGTTTTAATGGCATCTGACAAAGAACTAATTTCATTTTTTTTAACAAATGTAGCATGCTTTCCTTTTAAAACTTCACGCAAAACTGGTAAATCTGTTGTAATAATTTTCAGACCTGCTATTGAGCATTCTAATATAGACATTCCAAAACTTTCATAAATAGTAGGTAAAACAAAAATACGTGATACCTTAATATATTTCACTATTTCTTCACTTGACAAGGTACCTAAAAAAGATATTTTGTTTTCTAGCTTTGATTTTCTAATTAATATTTTTAATTCAGAAAAATATTCTTCATCTATCTCAGTGCTCCCTATAATGTTTAAATGCCAATTGCTATCTACTTCTCTTAACGCTTTGATTAAAGAAATATAACCTTTTCTTGGTATAACATTTCCGATTGAAAGCAAATTATTATTAGTATTATTTTTTGTATGTATAAAAAATTTTTCATCAATTCCTGGTTTTGCTACAAATATTTTTTTATGTTTATTTAAATATTTTGATATTTCTTTTTTCATATAATTACTTACAGTTATAATACCGTTTGCTCTATTAAATGACCTTCTTTCATCAAAATATTTTTTCATATTAGAGAATTTATTTGTTGAATGTTCTAAAGAGCAAGGTAAATGTATCAAGAGATTAACTTTATTTTTAAGATTAATGTAGTGTTTAATTTTATTTGCAATAAAACCATCCAATAAAATAGTTGATCCTTTTGGTATTGTATTAATCAATCTAGCTAATTTGATGATAGATATTTGATGACTAACCATTTTTTTTATTGGACAAATAAATTTATTTCTCAGATAAATAGAAATATGCAAATCATACAAAGTTCCCCCTGTTTTTGTATTTCCAAAATGAGGAATAATGAAATAAAACTTTTTCATTAATTAAGCAAGGTTAAATACGATGCAGATGCAATATGTGATTCATTTAAAATCATCTTAATTGAATATAAGTTCTTAGTATTAAAATCTATTTCTTTTAATTTATTTATAAAATCTTCTGTAAGTTTTTTAGCCATAAACTCAGTAGTGGTAAGTACATTTTGAAACTCTGGAATATCATCTAGGTTCTTATAATTATATTGTGAAATACATTCTTCCAATAATTTAGATGCTAAATCAATATCAATTACAATATTTTGCTGGGTTAAATGGTTGCTTGCTACAATTAAATCAATTATATAAGTTGCTCCATGTAAATTTTTTGCAGGTCCAAATAAATCATCATTAAGACTGTGCGCAATAAACATATTTTTTGTTACTTTTACTTCAAACATTAGCTTTTCTTATAGTTTACTACTTTGCAATAAAATTTTTTATGCTTATCAATTCCTGAAAAGAATTTTGGTAAGTCATAAAAATTAATATAATCTTTTTCTATAAGATAATCTAATTTATTGTCATTTAATAGTTTTATTGCTAATTCTCGTCTAGAATAGTTGTTCCAGTATTTGCTTCTATTATGAGATACCTTCGAAACTTGTGAAAAAATAAATTTTACCCTTTTGGATAAGAATTCTTTACCAAAATTAATTTTAGAAATACTGTTACCATACCAACTTAAAACGCATATTGTTGCTTCATCTTTTATGTGACTGCTAAGAGTATTAATTATGCTAGAATTTCCTGAGCATTCATATATTATATTTGCTTGATAGTCCTTAGGGATAGAGGTTTTAAAATTAAAATTAAATTTTTCTGCTAATTGCTTCTTACTTTTTTCTATATCTATAAGCAAAACTTCAATACCTATTATTGATTTTAAAACATATGCCATTAAAAACCCTACAATTCCAGCACCAATGATTAGAACTTTATCGCCACACGAAGGTAGCGTGTCCCACATACCATTAATAGCTGTTTCCATATTTGCGGTTAACAAACACCTTTGTAGTGGGATAGATTTAGGTATTAATATTAAATCGGCTTCATTCAAGACGTAAACTGTTTGATGCGGAAATAATGTATATACATATTTGTTATTATACTTTGGTGATCCTTTGACAACCTTGCCTACATTTATATAACCATATTTTACATCTGAGCCAAAATCTCCCATTTGGTAAGGACATCTCATTAACTCCCTCTGACTTTTAGGCACGTCTCCAGTATAAACAATTTTCTCCGTACCATAGCTAATCCCACTATAAATTGTTTTTATAAGAGCTTCACTTTTTCCTGGTGCATCAATTATATGTTTTTTTATGCAACTATTATTTTTCTTATTTATCCAAAAGGATTCTGTTTCAAAGGTTTTCATGATCGTTATTTAATATTAAGATTATATTAAATGAATAAATCTTTATATAAAATTATATTTCAAGCATATTGCTATCTATTGTTCTTATTTCTTGTGTTATATCAAGAATATTTAACATATAGCATATTACTATATAATACATTATTTTTTATTATTATTTCATCGATTATTTTTTATATTTTTAATATATTTAAAACAAATAAATTTACTTATGCATCTTATATAACGTATTTTAGAATAATTTTAATTATAATATTATTTTCTATTACTATAAATTCATATTTATCTAAAGAATTTTTTAGTATTTTTTATGAGAATAATTTATTCTTAATTATTTCCTTTATAGCGCTTTTGTTAGATTGGTTTGATGGCTTCGTTGCAAGATATCTAAAAGAATCAACAAAATTTGGCGAAATATTTGATCAAGAAACAGATACATTTTTATTACTAATTTTAGCACTGTCATTATACTTAAATTACAATACTACAATTGCAATTTTTATAATACCATCGTATAGGTATATTTTTGTATTTCTAGGATTATATTTTACATGGCTAAAAAATACCTTGCCAGAAAGCTACTTAAGAAAGACAATCTGTTCTATGACGGCGCTATTACTAATCATTTGTCATTTACAATGTTTATCTATGATATATGTCCAAATTATTAGCATATTAGCTTTTTTAATAATTACATTTTCTTTTACAAAAGATATAATTTGGTTATATAGGAGTAACAAACATGATAATTCGTAATCTTTTAATACTGGCAGTTTTATTAATTTCAGGCAATATCCAGGCTGATGATAAAGAATATATAATTGATGATACGCACTTTAGCTTAGGTTTCTTGGTAGAACATGCTGGTTATGCAAAGACTTTGGGTATATTTAGAGAAATTGAAGGTTCATTTACATATGATGAAGAAACAAATATTGTGAAAGACATAAACATAAATGTAAAAACTAATAGTGTTTTCACTAATCATGAAGGAAGAGACTCTCATTTACGCAGTCCGGATTTTTTAAATACAGATCAATACCCAAATATGGTTTTTAAATCTAAAACAAACAACTTAAATAATAAACCAGGAAAAATTACTGGCGAATTAACCTTAATAGGGATGACAAGACCGCTGGTATTAAATGCAAAAATAAATAAAATTGCTCAATATCCATTTCGTGTTGGTTTATTTAAGCCAATTGTGATGGGAGTTTCTGCCAATACGAGTTTTAAAAGATCAGATTTTGGTATGAATTATGGGGTTGATAAGAAATTTGTTGGAGATAAAATAGAGTTAATAATTGAGTTTGAGGCGATACAACAATAGGTTTAAATGCAGGAAAAAGAAATTCAAATAGATCCGACAATTTTAAAATCATATATAGATTTGGTAGGATATAAAAAAGATAATGTTCTTGATGAACTTAGAGAAGTAACACAAAAACTTGGAGACATATCTATTATGCAAATTGGAGCTGTCCAAGGAGCATTAATTGAAATGCTATGTAAATTAGGTAAATTTAAAAAATGTATTGAGATTGGTGTATTTACTGGTTACAGTTCTATTTGTATAGCGAAAGGATTAGAAGATGATGGTAAATTATATGCATTGGATACTTCTATAGAGTTTACGTCAATAGCACAAAAATATTGGGAAAAAGCAGGGGTAAAAGATAAAATTAAACTTATTCTTGGTGAAGGCAATAATACTTTAGATAAATTTTTAAATGACGGCCATAACGAAACCTTTGATTTTATTTTTATAGATGCTGATAAAAATAATTATTTAGATTATTATGAAAAATCAATAAAATTAATAAAACAAGGTGGCATGATAGCTATTGATAATACTATATGGAAAGGCAAAGTGTTAGATAATGAAGATAAAACAGAAAGTACTAAGTCTATAAAAAAACTTAATGATACTATAGCTAAAGATAATAGAATAGATCACTGCTTAATTACTATGTATGACGGAATGACATTATGCATAAAAAAATAAATACTATCATTAGTTTCTATAAATTTATTAAAGTTGAAGATACAAATTCTCTTAGGCATGTAATCTTTGATTATCTGGAAGGGTTAGGTATCCTTGGTACTATATTAATAGCTAATGAAGGAATTAATGTTAATCTTTGTGGTGGTTCTTATGAAATAGAATTATCTAAGAAATTTATAACTGAGCAACTAGATTTAGGGTTAATTCATTCCAATGAATCTAATATAGACTATCAAGCTTTTAGTAAGCTTAAAGTAAAAATTAAAAAAGAAATCATCAAAGTAGGTTTAAAAATTTCTGAAAATGATATTAATAAAAATGAATATCTAAATCCAAAACAATGGGATAATTTGCTTGATGACAAACCTATTGTGCTAGATACAAGAAATAGATTTGAATATTTGTTAGGAACCTTTGAAAATGCAAAAAGCTTGGATTTGGATAGTTTCAGTGATTTTAAAGAAAAAGTAATAGAGAGTAAGAGATTAGACAAGAAGCAAGATATAGCTATATTTTGCACAGGAGGTATAAGGTGCGAAAAAGCTTCTGTTATTTTAAAAAATTTAGGCTTTGAAAATGTATTTCAACTTAAAGGTGGAATTATTAACTACTTAAATCACAATAAAAATATCGATTCTAAATGGAAAGGTGATTGTTTTGTATTTGATGACCGGATTACTCTATAACCCACCATCACATTCTAACGAATATAATGGCAGGCCATAATGAAGAATGAAGTTACTCATTCTCAAGGAAGAGTGCTATTTACACCCTGAATTCGGGTCTCGTGCTCTATTGCCAGCATCTTGAGCGATTGAATTTCCACACCATTCATTTATATAATCAACGGTTTCAATTCTATTTGCTCTTGAAGCAACTAAACAACTACCTTTGCGATCAACGCCCCAGATAATATAAGCAATAAAATCTCTCAAGTGAGAAGGGGTTTGCTCTTGATGAGGTACTCCAAATTTTGTTACATAATTACTTCTTGGATCTCCGTCAGCTTTTTGTTGCGCCTGAATTCTTTGAATTTCCTTCTGCAAATCCAATATATCAGCACCATCCCAAGAGCCAACAACAGTTCCATCTGGCAATGTTATATCATTTGAGCTATTAGATTTAGCTTCGCTTTGAACTGATTGTTTTGTAATATCATCCATTTTTATCTCCTTTTTTTATAGTTTTTACCTTTTTATGTGAAATTTCATTGATTTTAATCAAAGAAAGTATTTTTGATTTCGGTCAAGATTATCTATAGTAGAAGTCATGGAGAATCATATGCAAGAAACACAAAGCATGTATAGGAACATTAATAAGTGTCTTAACTGTAAAATTAGATCAAAGATATTTTGCGATAAACTTAATGAGGATTGCTTAGATCAAATATCAAAAGAAGTAAGACACGAAAATTTACCGAAAGGGTCTATTGTACTATCCCAAAATGATGAGATTTTTAATATATTCAATATAATACATGGGATTATAAAAGTTTATCAAATAAATGAAAATGGCGATGAGCAAATTATTGGTTTTCTTTATCCTGGAGATTTTTTTGGATCTCATGAAGGTGGTAGGTATGAATTCTATGCAGAATCAATAACACCTGTAAAACTTTGTAAAATACCTATAAAAGAATTTAGAAAATACCTGTCATTAAACAAAGAACTTCATGATAGTTTTTATGTAGCCGTTATGAATGAGCTAAAACTTGCAAGAATGCAAATCAACATATTAGCAAAGTATAGTGCTGAAGAAAAAGTTCTAGATTTTTTAAAAATGATTTCTATGAAACAAGTAGGACATGGGCAACCAGAAAACCCTATTAATCTTCAAATGACTAGATCTGATATAGCCAACTATTTAGGGTTGAAAATTGAAACTGTAAGCAGAGCAATAACAAAATTAAGAGTAAAAAATATCATTAATATTAATGAAAATGGCTTACTAATGTTAAACTAGTGTTATTTATCTGTATTTGTTAATTTATTTAGCATAGTTTCATAGGGTTTTTTATCTTTTATATTTTTATTAATAATAATTTTCCTGAGAATATTTTTTGTCATCTCTGAATCATTAATATCAATAGAATAATTAAGTTTCATATTAAAACTATTTATATCAGATTTATCTAAAGCAATTAAAATATCAAATGCTCTTAATATTTTATCTTTATTATTTTTTGAATCTAGCCGTCTTAGTAAAGATATATAGTCTTGTAATACAGTTTTATCGGTATTATCTAACGTAATTGCTGTTTCATATGCTAAAGCAGCAGAGTGGAAGTCACTTATAATTATATATGACTTTCCTAACATCACCCATCCTTCAAAATTATTAGGATTGTTGTTAAGTTTTTGTTCAAGGGAAGGAATATTTTTTCTAATTGTATTGATATTATTTCTTATTTCCTGATGTTTAGAAGATATTTTATTATATTCTTCAATATATCCAATATTAGATTTTCCTAAAAAAATTATAATGATAAATATAAATAAAATAGACAGTGTTAATAATATAGATTTATTATTAATAGAAATATTTTTTGCTTCACCTAAATTTTTAAATAAGAAAAATATATACAGAAAAGTTAAAATAACTATAAATATAAATATCATTTATTGAAATTTCCCCTAAATAAAAAATAAGTAACTAAAATAAAAAATAGAAATGGTCCAAGCCATAATATTATATTTTGGAAGTTAAAAGGAGGTTCATATAATATAAAACTACTGTACCTATCAGTCATATATTGTTTTATATACTTCTCATCTTTGCCTTCTTCAATCATTTGTTTTACTTTATTTCTAAGATCAATAGCTAACGGAGCTTGTGACTCGGCTATATTTTGATTTTGACAAACCATGCATCTTATTTCATTTGTGAGTTTGTGATAAAGTTTTGTATTTTTATTTTCATCTGCACTAATAAACGAAACACAATTTATAAATATAAATAAAACTAATATGATTTTATTTTTCTTCATCAATCTTCTGTAAAAGTGGTATCAACCTTTTATTATAAATATCTTGTGTTATAGCTCCAATATATTTATCTCTTATAATGCCATTATTATCAATAAAAAATGTTTCGGGTACGCCATATACTCCCAAGTTAATTCCTAACTCACCTTTGTTATCATAAAGGTTATGTATATATGGATTGCCATAAATATCTAACCATCCCAAGGCGTCACTTCTATTATCTTTGTAATTTATGCCTATAATTTTAATCTTTCCTTCTTTATGGATTTTCCTTAATTGTTGATGCTCACGTATACATTCTAAACACCAACTAGCCCAAACATTAATTAAATATCTTTCTGTAGGCAACATATCATTATTAAATGAATTACCTGATGATAGTTCACTTAATATAAATTGTGGAATATTCTTTCCTATCAAGGGGGATTTAATGTTTTTAGTATCAATAAATAAACCTAACAAAAATATTAGCATCAATGATAAAAAAAGTATTAAGATAAATTTATTTTTCAAATTATTTCTCTTTATAATTTAATTGTTTTCTTCTGTCTAAAAAAATACTTAGTACTCCACCTAAAATCATTATCAATGCACCAATCCATATAAGCCTTATCAAGGGTTTATAATATATTCTAACAGACCATTTATTTTCTGAAATAATGTTGCCTAGCGTGACATACAAATCTCTACCAATTCCTGGTCCTATGCCCGCTTCTGTCATTGGCATACTGCTTGAAAAATATAATCTTTTTTCTGGGTATAATTTGTTTATTAACTGACCGTTTTCATGTACAAGAAATTCTGCCTTAATTCCCTTATAATTAGCTCCGCTGTATTTAATAATGTTAGAAAAAGTAAAACTATAGTCTTTTATTATTATTTTTTCACCTATTTTCATGACAAGTTCTTTTTCAATTTTATTATTTTCAACGATTGTTGCTCCAAGCACAAAAACTGCTAATCCCATGTGAGCAAGCACCATTCCAATATTTGATATTATGAATTTAAATGATTTACCCTCACAATATTTTTTATACACATATTGGAATAAATTAATAAAAATCCAAAGGAAAATAAATATACCTATCAATACACTAATATTAAAATTATCAAGAAATATTAGACTAATAAAAGCAAAAATTAAAACAAATAAAAAAGTTATAAAAATATGTTTTAAAATACCAGTTGATTTTTTATTCTTTGAAAAAATTAGAAAGGGAATATATCCAGCTAAGATTAATAAAGGTATCATGATAGGTACAAATACTGAATTATAATAAGGTACTCCAACAGATATTTTTTCAAGTCCTAATAAATCTAAAATAAGAGGATATATTGTTCCTAATAAAATTGTAAAAGTAGCTGTCACTAATAATATATTATTTATTAAAAAAAAACTTTCTTTAGAAAATAATTTAAAATTAAATTTATCATCCATCTTTGATGAATTAGAGATATATATTAAAAGCGAGCCTCCTACAACAATAGCTAAAAATAGTAAAATAAACGCGCCTCGAGCAGGATCATTTGCAAATGAATGAACAGAAATTAAAATTCCAGATCTAACAAGAAAAGTTCCTAGAATACTTAATGAAAAAGCAATAATGGATAATAAGATTGTCCAATTCTTAAACATGTTTTTTTGTTCACAAATTATTAAAGAATGTATTAACGCTGTTGTTATTAACCATGGCATAAAAGAAGCATTTTCAACTGGGTCCCAAAACCACCAACCTCCCCAGCCTAACTCATAATATGCCCACCAACTTCCTAAAGCTATTCCTAAAGTTAAAAAACACCAAGAGATTATTGCCCATGGTCTTAACCATTGTGCCCATTCAGGTTTGAATTCATTTCTAATACAACATGTTAAAGCAAAACTAAATACAACAGATAAACCCACATAACCCATGTAGAGCATTGGTGGATGGACGATTAAGCCAAAATCTTGCAATAGAGGATTTAAGTCTTTGCCATCCATAGGTATTGATATATTTCTTTCAAAAGGATTAGAGGTGAAAATTAAAAATGCTAAAAAACCTAAATTCAAAAAACCCATGATTGATAAAAATTTTGCTCTAAAATCAGAATCTAAAGATTTACTATAAATACTTGCTAAGAAAGTCCAAAAACTTAATATAAGGCACCACAAAAGCATTGATCCTTCATGCCCCGCCCAAGTTGCAGAAATTTTATAATAATAAGGTAGTGCTGAGTTTGAATTTGAAGATATATATTTTATTGAAAAATCATCATGTAAAAAAGAAATGACCAAGCATAAAAAAGATAACAAAATTATAGGGAATTGTAGTTTTGAAGTTGATAATATAATCTGATCATAACTAGGTGTGATTTTTGCTAATAATGGTTTTGATATAATAAGAAGACTTATATTCATAAGCGCAATCAAAATTAGAAAATACCCTATATAAGAAATCATTTATTTTTCCTTGCTCATTGATTTAGTAGTTCTTTTTAATTCTTCATCATTGATACGTAAACTTTCAGCAACTTCAGGAGGCATATAAGTTTCATCATGTTTTGCTAATACTTCTTCGGCAACAAAAATTCCAGCTTTAGTTAATCGTCCTCTTATGACAACACCTTGGCCTTCTCTAAATAAATCTGGCAATATTCCAGAATAAGATATATCTATAGTTTTACTATAATCTGTGATTTTAAAATTAACATTAGTTGTATCATTACTTTTCTTTAAGCTCCCATCTACTACTACTCCTCCAACTCTAAAAATATAATCTTCTGGAAATTCTCCTAAAGAAATTTGTGAAGGGCTTCTATAGAATAAGAGGTTTTCGTTGAAAGTTTTAATAAAAAGAGAAAATAAAACAAATATGAATATTAATACAATGGAAATATAGAGAATACGCTTAGATCTTTTTTTCATAGCTTAATTTATATTTTTTTTTAATTTTACAAAATTTTTATATAGCATGATTATATTTATAATCATAGAAAATAATACAATGAAATAGGAAGAAAATATATATGCAAAATATTGGTTCATACTAAAATATGTAAATTACCACATGATTTTAACACAAGGTATAGTTTATTTATTACATTTAAAAAATATATCATATACAATTTTATTTGTTGGGTTTTTATCTGGCGATGATGTTTTGTCAGATACAGTATATTCAACTATATTATAATCAACCATAGTATAGCCTATCTCGCCACACATGTTAGTTGGGATAGAAGTACAATCTCCAAGAAATCCATTGCATTGTATTTTTAATATTTTTTCTTCTGAATGAACAAGAGCGTTACCGATACCCGATAAAAAAAAAGTGCCAAGCACCATATAAAATATTCTATTCATAGATTAATTATAATTTAGAATAATCTTATATATAAATATATTTATGCATATTTTATAAAAATAATCATGTTTTATGGGAATAATTGGCTTTATTGACACAAGTCAATGATTTGGAAAAAAAATGATGCGCATATTGTATTTAATAGGCAATTATAATTGAACACAAAAGTTTAACAATGTTCCGCATAAGGATGGAGGCGCCTATCACTTATAGACTAAAAAATTATTATATTATCTTAGCAATTCAAACTTTTCTATTTTGCTTAATTTTTACACTATCAGGTTGCGCCATAATATCTGAAGGGAAAATAAAAAAGGTTAAAATCAAACATGATAAAATTTACATTCAAAAATTATATAGATTTTAAAGGAATGTGATGCCTTTAGGAGTACATCTAATGTCTTTAAATGAGATGATATTGTCTAGTGTATCAGCTGGATTTATTGTGATTTTTGCCGCAGGCTATGCTGTCTTTTATGCATTAAGTCAAATAAAAGAAAACCAAAGATTTCTGTATCTTGGCTATATGTGTTTTGGTTGTTTGATAATTTCCACAATATTTTTAATCAATTTATTAAATCTCTCAGGAAGATGGGAGATCATCATGCTAGTAATGCTTCTTGGCTATTGGGCTATACCTAAAATGATTTGGTATCTGAGCGTTGAAGTTAACAATAAAATAATTGGTAAAGAGGAAAATAAAAATAAGTGATAAAAAAAGACGAAATTATTTGGTGGGCCTCAGAAAATTTTTGGAAGAAATCAGCTATATTTGTAACTGGGTCGATGACTTTAGTTCTAGTACTTCTAACTTTTGATACGGTCAATAAAATAACAGCTGGTTCCAAAAGAGTTCCTGCATATACAGTCATCAATAATCAGATTGACTATAAATACAATAAAACGAGAAATATGTTTGAACCGGTAATTGGTTCTGAGTCTCCTCTATTCGGAAATATGCTAACTGCAGAGGAAGCAGAAGGTCTCATAAACCTTGGCAAGTTAACGATTCAGGCTAAAAACTGTATGAATTGTCATACGTTGCTAGGCAACGGTGCTTACTACGCTCCAGATTTAACTAAAGCTTGGTTAGATCCAGGCTGGGGTGCAAAATCAGTCAGAGAGACATTGATGCTAAATTTCCTGATGGACCCCGAGAATAATGCAAGGACGTTTGGAACGAATAGAAAAATGCCAAATCTAGGACTCACGGAAGCTGAAGCCAAATCAATCATCGCATATTTGAAATGGATGTCATCAATTGATACCAATGGCTTTCCCACTAATTTTAAGACAATAAAACAATGATTAACATGCACACTCTTAATACGATACATTTGAATTCTGGTCAAAAAATCGCAATAAAATATTTTTCTATGGCTGTTGTATTATTTGTGGTTCAGATTGTTTTTGGTATATTAGCAGGTACACAATTTAACAATCCTGAATTTCTCTACCAAATTATAGATTTTAATGTGAATCGTATGGTGCACATAAATGCCATGATTATTTGGTTATTATACGGTTTTATTGGGTCAGTTTATTGGTTGATTGAAGACGAGGCTAAAACAGAATTGGTCGGTAAAAAACTGGCAAATTTTGGTTTTTGGGTCTTAACTATTGCTGTATTGGTTGTGGTTCTTGTGTTCTTATTTATTCAAAGCGGGGAAGGTAGTTATGCTTCAATTTGGCTAATTAATGAGGGAAGAGAATACATTGAGGCTCCTAGATGGGCTGATATTGGAATCGTTTTTGTAATGTTAATTTTTTTCTATAACATATACGCTACTTTTATTAAAGGCAAATGGAGTGGGATAGCTGGCGTCCTTGTTTTAGATTTAGCTGCACTTGCAGGCGTCTATCTTGCTGGAATGTTTTATAGTGATAATATTTCAATGGATCAGTTCTGGTGGTGGTGGGTCGTACATCTTTGGGTTGAGGCAACTTGGGAAGTCCTTGTTGGTTGTATTATGGCCTGGGTTTTAATGAAAACAATTAATGCCGATCGGCGTATTGTAACTACTTGGTTATATATTGAGGTAACCCTAATGCTTGGATCAGGTATTTTAGGTTTAGGACATCACTATTTTTGGATTGGCACACCAGAATATTGGTTGACTATTGGCGGTTTCTTTTCTGCTCTTGAACCAATTCCTTTAGTGGCTATGTTGGTTCATGCTCTTTATGATTCAGGTGTTAAAAATTTTAAATCAACCAATAATCCCGCGCTTGCATGGTTGATTGCGCATGCCTTCGGTAATTTTTTTGGTGCTGGAGTATGGGGTTTTTTCCAAACCTTACCTCAAATTAATCTCTACACACATGGAACACAGTGGACAGCATCTCATGGTCATTTAGCTTTTTTTGGCGCTTATGCAACAATCAATATTGCAATGTTTTATATGGCAATCCAAGTCTGGAGAGGAAATATTCACATGGGTTCAAGTTTGATTGATAATGGCTGGAAATGGAAAACATCATTAGCCCTACTAAATATTGGTGTTGTCGGAATGACTATTGCTATGCTAATCGCCGGCTATAAACAAGCATTTATTGAACGGGCGGTTGAAGGCTCTACATGGAGTGGTTATTTTAAAGCACAATCTGACCCTAGCTTTCTGTTAGCAATGGATTGGAGAATGACTTTTGGTTGGATAATGGCGCTTGGATTAATTATTCTTATTTGGGATTTGATCACCATTGGCTCTCACTCTGAGATGAAAAATAATAAGCCTAAACTACTGTCTACGTAAATACTTAACAAATACGATTTC